>Ga0224722_1001083_pt1 | contig 15465 bp, 11 predicted proteins | sample Balambano_FR1_Me_FD_161646 | JGI IMG/M metagenome (GOLD analysis project Ga0224722, IMG submission 161646) | Freshwater sediment microbial communities from Lake Towuti, South Sulawesi, Indonesia - Balambano_FR1_MetaG | ecosystem: Environmental > Aquatic > Freshwater > Lake > Sediment | place... | reverse complement strand
GGGCAACAATGACACCTGTGTCTCGGTGGACGAACTGCTCAGTGGTCTGCCCACAGACCTGCCCCAAGAACAGTATGAAGCCATCAAAGGGCGCATTTTGCCCAATTTCCCGGAAGATACGCGCCCTAACTGGACGCTGGCGCGCGTCAATAGCAATGGGGACGAGTACCGCGACATCGCCGCACTCGACTCGGCGCTGGCCGCGGACTGGAATGAAGCGGGCATTGTCTATCAATCGAAGGCGGGGATCGAACGTACCGCCGACACGCCGGATGCCACGACACAATCGGTCATCGCCGCGCACTATCTGCATGACCCCGACTGGCAGCCAGGGGGTGGGCGGGTCGTCTATCAGCAGCGCCGCGGCAGCCGTTGGGAAATTTTCGCCGTCAACCCGGATGGCTCGGCGAACGGGGTCTTGACACAGCCGCGCACCACGCTGGTGGATCAGCTGCCGAGCAATGTCTCTCCGGCGTGGAGTCCCGATGGGCAGCACATTGTCTTTTTGAGCAATCGCGAAGCGAACGGTGAGGCAGGTACATGGCGGCTCTGGGTGATGAACGCCGACGGCAGCAACCAGCGCCCGTTGCCGATCAATGTGCCGATCACGTACAATTTTGTGCAGGAACAGATGGTCAGTTGGAGTTAACGCGCCTACAACGCATTGACGTTGATCAGACCGTACCGAATGGCCGTCACGACGGCTTGGGTACGGTCTTTGGCTTGTAACTTGCCAAGGATCGTGCTGATGTAGTTGCGGATGGTGCCTTCCGAGAGGTGGATCTGCGCACCGATTTCGGCATTGGTCAGCCCGGTTGCCATCAGTTGGAGCACTTCGATCTCGCGGTCGCTGAGTTCTTCTACCAACTTGGTCAGCGGGGGGAGCGGCTGTTTGGCAAACCCACTCAAGATTTTGCCCGCCACGCTGGGGTCCAGGGGGGTTTTGCCCGCCACCGTATTGCGGATCGCCGTCAGGATCTGCTGTGGCGGGGTGTCTTTGAGCAAATAGCCATGCGCCCCGGCCCGTACGGCGTCAAAGACCCACTCATCAGCGTCGTAGGTGGTCAGGACCAAAATCTGCACCGCAGGAAAACGTTGCCGGATCAACCGGATGGCCTGGACACCGTTCAGACGGGGCATTTTCAGATCCATCAGCACGAGATCGGGCGGACTTTGTGCCACCAGATCGAGCGCTTCTTGACCATCTTGCGCCTGGCCCACAAGCTGCAAATCGGGCGCAGTGCTGAGGATCATCTGCAAGCCATGCCGGGCAATGGCCTGATCGTCACAAATGAGAACACGGATCATACAATCTCCCCAATCTCCTCTGGTACCAAAGGCATCACGTCTGGTCGCTCATCAACGCCAGACGGGGCGACTCGTTTGCCGGTCCGCCTCTGAGGCAACGGAGCGTGAACGTCACCGTGCTGCCGCGCCCTGGGGTGCTTTCCACGGTCAAGACTCCGTCTACCAACCGCGCGCGCTCTTGCATCCCTAATAAGCCAAACTGGGTATTTCGATCAACGGCCTCCGGCGCAAAGCCACAGCCATCATCGGCAATTCGCAACACCAACTGCTCGTTGAGCAAGGTCAAGGTCACGGTGACGGTGGTCGCCTCGGCGTGGCGCTCGATATTGGTCAGGCTTTCCTGGACGATCCGATAGATAACTTCGTCGATCACCAGGGTGAGCACCATGGGTATGGTCGGTAGTTGTAGCTCCAGTTGCCATTGATTGCGTGTCGCCATGCTTTCAGCCAGCTCGCGGATCGCCCCGGTCAGACCCAGATCGGTCAGTGGGGTGGCGCGCAGGGCTTGTAACGCCCGGCGTGTTTCGGTTAACCCCGTGCGGGCAGTGGCAACGGCATGGTCTAACGTTGTGCGCGCCTGGGTACTGTCGGCCTCCCAGAGCAACCGGGTGCCTTCTAATTGGAGTACCAACCCGCTCATATAATGGGCTAACGTATCGTGTAGATCGCGCGCCAGGCGATTGCGCTCCCGGCTGACGGTCAGTTGCTCCTGGGTGAGCGCGTATTGGGTCAGTTGGCTGTTCGCCAGGGCAAGCTCAGCCCGCTGTTGCCGTTGGCTCGTCACCAGCTGCGAAACTAGATACCCGTTGGAGATAAAAACCACTGTCCGACCAATCGCAAATTGCAAAATTAGCCAGGCCAGATCGCTGCGCCAGTTGAAGGTCAGTGCCAGGGCTACCACGGCTTCAATCAACCCCAACGCAATCGCATAGAAGACCACTTCGCGGAAGGAATATTGCCAGGCGATGACGATGAGCGGAATCAACAGGTAAAAGGCTGTCGGCCACATTCCCTGCATAAAGAAGGCGAGTAGCTCCCAAGCCGTTGCACCACTTTGCGTATGGGCGTAAAACTGCACAGCGCGCAGCAGCAGGGCGGACATTGGCCCCAGCGCACAGAAAAACAAGGTGCTGGGCAGAAACCAGCGCCCCAGCCGCCTGGGGAGTGTGGGGATGATCAACATGAGAAACGCAATCAGCACCGGGGCAACAAAGCAGTGTTCGGAGCGTATCCAGTAAGGTGCAATCGGGTTGTTCAGCACCGGGGTTTGGATCATGCCTGGCTCTAGACCTGGCAACAGATAATCCAACAGCAGCGTCAGGGAGACAATGACCAACGGAGCCGCTACCAACAGGCGCAGCGTGGGGATCAACAACGGTTCAAGGTGGCTGGGTTTTCGCTCTACCACAACACCTCATATCCACAGATTACACAGATTTTCCAGTTAACCACAGATTACACAGATTACTGTCGTGGTCAACCACACCGTAAATATCGCCACGAGGAGCGAGCATCCTCAGATGCGGAGGTGCCCTGCCTGCGGCACTGTAAACGATGAAAAACGATCCACAGATTACGCAGATTGCACAGATTTTTGCCTTTAATCTGCGTAATCTGTGCAATCTGTGGATTATTCACAGAACAGCTTACCATGAATCAACTCATCGCAAAATTGTCAGGTGACACCGCCGCGACATGACGATCCTCACGTAGGCACGTGATTATCCTCATATCGAAGCGGCGCGTCCAAGCACTATAACGATTTACAGCGCTGCGCTACACTCTCACCAGCAGCTTTTGTGCCTATCTGCCAAAAGCGTCAAGCCATCATTAATATTGATATTGAACCGCGCTATGCGCAGATCAGGGACTACGGATTATGAAACGAATCATCCTTTGGGTTGTCATCCTTTTGGCCTGTGCGGCTGCCGTACTCGGCGTTGCCTATACATTGGGCTATGTGCAACTGCCCAGCCAAATGACCGACAATACCACCACGGCAGAAGAAGGTGTGGCGGCCACAGATCCGACCACGGAAATGGCTGTGTCAACCGGCAGCGACGCCTCGTCACCCGCTGCCGCCAGTTCGATCATCGCCGACGCCAAAGTAGTGCCGGTGCTGAGCGCCGATCTCAGCCTATCGAGTAGTGGCATCGCTGTTGAGATTGCCATCCGCGAAGGGATGGTCGTCACGCCTGGTCAACTGCTGCTACAACTGGATACCAGTGACACGCTGGTCGCCATCGCCCAGGCCAAAGCCAACCTGATGAACGTTCAGGCGCGCTATGATGAATTGCAGGCTGGGTCGCTGGAGGAAGATATTGAAGCAGGGCAGGCCACCCTGGCCGCCGCCCAAGCTCGGCTGGATCGGCTGAAGTTGAGCACGGAGAATGGCGATATCGCCGCCTCCGAAGCGACCGTGGCTCAAGCGCAGGCCAACCTGCAGCAGGTGCTTGATGGCCCCAGCCAGGAGCAGTTGATCGAGGCACGCGCCAATCTCTTTAACGCGCGCGCCGAACTGACGCGTGCTCAGTCGGCCTATAACCTGGTGAAATGGCGCAACGACTTAGGGGCCACGCAAGAATCAGCCAATTTACAGACGGCGACCAACAACTACGAAGCGGCCCAGGCGCGTATTGCCGATCTGGAAAATGGGGCTACCCAGGCTGAGATCGCCAGCGCCAGTGCGGCGGTGCGGCAAAGCCAGGCGCAGCTCAACGCGCTACGCAACAGTCGCCCGGCTGACATCGCCGTCTATGAGGCTGATGTGCGCAATGCTCAGGCGCAGCTCGACAAACTCTTGCGTGGCACCCGCCCTGAACAACTGGCCCAGGCCGAAGCCAACGTGGCTGCCGCCATCGCTTCCCTGCAACAACAGTTGGTGGCCCTGAGCAAACTCGAACTCCGTGCCCCTTTCACCGGTACCGTCGCTTCGTTGGATGTCGCCCTCGGTGAGCAAGTGACTCAGGGGACGCCGGTGCTGCGCCTGGCCGATCTGGAGCAGTTACAGCTAGAAACCGAGGATCTCACTGAATTGCAGGTGGTCTATCTCCAAGAGGGCGACCGCGCTGAGGTGATCTTTGACGCCATTCCTGATCTCACCATGACCGCCACGGTGGTGCGCATCCGCCCTTATGGTGAAAACAGTTCGGGAGACATCGTCTACCGGGCGACCCTGGCGTTGCCACAGATCGACCCGCGCCTGCGTTGGAATATGACTGCCGCAGTGACTTTTGAACGCTAGCCGGTACCGTGCGTGGCACTGACCCAGATCACCTGGTTGCTCTTGTGTAGGGCGGGTTGTCGTGGTCAGTGCCACGCACGGGGGTGATGTAGTCAGTGCCACGCACGACCCTTAGGGAGGAAGACCATGATCACGAAAGCGTTTGTCAACGTCGACGGCGAGATGATGGCGCGCATTACCTTTAAGCTGCCAGCCGGGGTGTGGGCTGATCAGATTTACCTGGTTGGGGATTTTAATCAGTGGAATCGCACCGACCATCACCTACGCTTGATCAATGAGGAAGCTTGGCAGACCACTGTCGATCTGAAAGTGGGCAAGACCTATCAGTTTCGCTATTTCACAAGTGACGGCCGGTGGCTCAACGACCCCGAAGCGGATGCCTATGTGGTGACACCCTACAGCGTCGATAATTTCATCGTGGTCGCCGACCCGGCATTTGTCCAACATAAGGATGTTTCATGATGAACGTTGATTCCTTGATGAGCCGTTTGACCAACCGCGGATCACGCACAGAGCAACCTGGTGCGCACCCTGGCTTGCGTCTCTCGCTGGGTTGGGCTGTGGCCTTGACAGTGGGCCTGTGGTTTGGTTTGCACCTGCCGACAACCCCTGCTGCGCAGGCCGTAGTGTTGCAACAGACCGCGCTCGGTCTGGTAGCAGTGGTAGATGCGCAGGGAGGAACGCTCTACGCAGCGGTCGATGGCCGTGCGGTGCAGAGCCTGTCTCCCGGCACGCTTCTCAGCGTCGTCGGGCGGACAGTCGATGATAGCTGGCTGGCCGTGATCACTGCGGATGACGTACAGGGGTGGGTGCGCAGCCGCACGGTGGTCTTTTATGGCCTAAACCAACTGCCGGTTGTCGGTGCGTCGACCACAACCGCGACGCTAACGACGAGTGTTGACATCACGCCCACAGAGGCTATCACGGCTACCGACGCGCCCTCGGTCACGCGGCCCTTTACGGCAACGGACGCCCTCACCGTCACCGTGCCGCTGAGCACACCAGCTGAGGTCACTGAGACCGTGCCGGTCACTGCCACGCTGGTGACGGGCGAGGCCATTGACGGCCCAACGGTGCGCGTTCTCTCCAAAGGGTTGAATATCCGCTCTGGGCCGGGGATGAGCTTTGCTGTGGTGGCTGAGGCGCAGCAAGGGGATCGTTTTGTGGAACTGGGGCGCAGCGCCGACCGCGCCTGGGTGCAGATCGCGCTGGATGAGGCCGGCCAGCGCACCGGCTGGGTCGCTGCCAGCTATGTGCAGAGTGGGAGTGCTGCAGAAGAAGCGCCAGCCATGGTGGATGCCTCCGCATCAGTCACACCGACGGTTACGCCGACAGTCACGCCGACAGTCACCACGTCCCCACCACCTACCGTTACCCCCCAGCCGTCCGCTGGCCCGACAGGACTCAGCGGGAGCCTGGTGATCCAGAGCGCCTGGGGCGCTCTCTTCTATCGTTATGACTTGGCGACGGGCGAATTGCGGGCGCTTACCGGCGGGTTAGACCCGGCGATCAGCCCGGATGGGCAGCAGATCGCCTTTACCCGCATCGGCGGCAGCGAAAACGGGGTCTACTTGATCGACCGCGATGGTGGCAATGAGCGCAAACTCTTTGGTGACCGCGCTGGTCTGATGGCCCCCAAGTGGCGTCCCGATGGATCTGCGCTGGTCTTTAGCTACAACGATGGCTTCTACCAATGCCGTCTGGTGGGCTTTAGCAGTTGTCTGAGCGAGAAGCAGATCATCGCGCAGTTTAATCTGCCCCCCATCCCGGAAGTGCAGCGAAAAGTCATCAGCCAGTTCGACCGCGAAAGCCGCCCCAACTGGCGATTGGCGCGCATCGACCTGGACGGCAGCAACTATCGCGATCTCCCGGTGCTCGACAGCGCCCGTGCGCCGGACTGGACTGAAGGCGGTGTTCTTTATCATTCGGCGGGGGGGCTGCAACTGACCGATGATAAACCCGATGCTGAAAACCACTTTGTCTTTGCCGATGGCTATGGCTACGACTGGGACCCAGACTGGCAACCCGGTGGAGGGCGCATCGTCTTTCAGAGCCGCGAGGGTAGCCGCTGGGATCTCTTCGCCGTCAACCCGGACGGTACCGGCTACACCGCGCTCACCCGCCCGGTCACAGCGTTGGTCGAGCAACTGCCCAGCAACGTCTCCCCCGTCTGGAGTCCCGATGGGCAGCACATTGCCTTTCTGAGCAACCGCGGCCCAGATCACAGCGCAGCGGCTTGGCGGGTGTGGGTGATGGATGCCGATGGGAGCAACCAGCGTCCTTTGCCGATTGAGTTGACAATCGACTACAACTACTCCGGTGAGCAGATGATCAGCTGGGGGCCATAACTCCACAAAACTCGTTCCACGCTCCAGCGTCCAGCTTGGCTTATCGCGACGCTGGAGCGTCGGTGGCTTCGTGCGACGCTCCAGCGTCGCACGAGCATGAACAGATGTGAGTATCATCATGAAGAAACATGAGGATACTCACCATGCAGGATAGTCACTAGACACTACCGCCTCAAACCACTATCCGCTATGCTTGAACCAGCAATCAGTAGACCGCAGAGGAGTAGGCATCCTCAGATGCCGGTTCGTTCGCATTTGAGAATGCTCACTCCTCAAGTTGCGATCTACTGATAGAGAAAGCAGGTAAAGATTGCATTGATGCGGAGTAGGCACGCCCCGTGCCGGTCGAGACTTCGGCGAGCTCAGTCGAGTCGTCGAACGCCGCACGAGGCGTGCTCCCTCCGCAATTGTGCAATTTTTATTTGGTTTGTCTATGAGAATAAATGATTTACAGGTGACAGCCACTTTCAGAAGTGACTGCCACCTCTGCAAAAAAGTAGGCCACTGACTATGCTCAGATTGTTTACGTTTACCCAGACACCCACCACAACAACCGCCAGCGAGCCAGCGCTTCCAGTCAATGGCACCACGGTGGGTGCAGAGAGTGTGCCCGCAAAGACAGCCAACGGCGCAATCAAACCGATTGTCGAAGTCAAAAATGTCGTCAAAACCTTTCCGGTGGGCGATACCACGGTCACGATCCTCAAAGGTGTGTCGCTGACTGTGCAACCAGGCGAATTTGTGGCGATTGTCGGCCCCAGCGGCAACGGCAAATCGACCCTGCTCAACATGATCACCGGGATCGACCGCCCGACCAGTGGCGAAGTCTTTGTCACCGGGCAACCGTTGCACAAGATGAGCGAAAATCAAATGGCCGTCTGGCGTGGCGAGCATCTGGGGATCATCTTTCAGTTCTTTCAAATGTTGCCCTCGCTCAGCCTCAAGCAAAACATCATCCTGCCGATGGAGTTTGCTGGCAAATATTCACGCCAGGAGCGGCAAGAGCGAGCGATGAGCTTGCTCGAACTGGTGGGGCTGGCCGACCAGGCCAACAAGCTGCCGGGCATGGTCTCTGGCGGTCAACAACAGCGTGCGGCCATTGCCCGCTCGCTCGCCAACGACCCGCCGATGATCGTGGCCGACGAGCCAACCGGCAACCTGGATACTAAGACGGCGGGCGAGGTCTTTACCATCTTTTATCGGTTGGTGGAAAGCGGCAAAACTATGCTCATGGTCACCCATGATCGGGAACTGGCGGCCCGCATCCCGCGCATGGTAGAAGTCGTCAACGGGCTGATCCACAGTGACACCGTTCACGCTGTGACGCAGTAAATCATGCGGACGAACTATGCGGTAGCAATCGTAGGTCATTGACGCAATAGGCGAACTAGGCTCGGCAGAGCATAGTAAAAACATACGATGCAGTTGCTAGTCGACACCGTTGTTGATTCGAGTGCTGTAACAAGGAGGTTACACATGGCTGCAAAGATGACTCGACGCGTTGCGAAGTTCCTGTTGGCCCTGCTGGTGCTGCCTGCCCTGTGGGCGGCACCCGTGCAGGCCCAAGAAATCACCGCCAGTGCCACCCCTGGCACCGGGCGTGGATCGGCGGGAGCACCCCTGGCTGAATGGGTAGAGCTTGCAGGGCAGAGCACCCACTGGTACAAGTTCAAGTACGAATACGATGATAATGACGACAGCGACGATGACAACGAGCCATCGCAGGTTGTCGTGGAGTTGCGCACGCAGACGGCGGGTTGCCCCAAGTTTGAAGTCTGGTCAACCCGTGATCTCGATTTTCCTCGCTACGAAGATGATGACGATGACAATGGCAAACCGCAACCCACTGGGCGGGGAACGCCACTGGTCATCGACACAGAAACCGATGATGATGGGAACGAAACAACTGTCACCATGCCCAACCTGTTGACCTGGGCCGGCGGCAGCAAAGCCTCAGAGACGCACTACGTGCTGGTCAAGAACACCAGCCAGCAAGCTTGTGCCTATCAGCTGAAAATCTCTGGGCCGGATGTCCATTTGTGAGTACTACCTGCCGCCAGCGGCCCAGCAGCAATGGCGCTTCTGGGCCGCTGGCCCACGCCAGTAAGTAGGATCGTATTGTAGCAAAGTTACTAGGCTCGGCAGAGCACAGCTCGTAGTAGGGGCGAGGCAGTCGGGGAGAAAATCTCGATACACAACAAATCTCTTGCCCGACTGCCTCGCCCTTACCAGGGTACGCGCATAGCTTTAAGATTGTCGAAGAACCCAACGGAACACCGACTATGAATGTCATCTACTACAAAATCCTGGCTGATCTGTGGGGCCATAAGAGCCGCACCTTGCAGGTAGTGTTGATTATCGCGCTAGGTGCGTTTGGTGCGGGTCTGGTGATCGGCGCACGCAATTTGACCTCGGCTGCCCTCAACGCCGACTGGTTAGCCGGTGACCCACCGAATATGAAGATCAGCGTGAATCCGGCCATGACTTCCGATCAACTCCTGGCTTTGGAAAAGATCGACGGCCTCTCCAAGGTTGAGGGGTTGCAGGCCGAAAAGATTGAGTGGCGGCATGGTCCGGGCGAGGAGTGGCAGATTGCCAACCTCAATGCGCGTGAAGATTATACAGCGCAGAAGGTGACCCGCTGGGATCTGGAGGAAGGAAGCTGGCCGAGCGGCGACAACGTGGCGATGGAACGGGGCTATGGCGCGCTGCACAACCTTGCCATCGGCGACACGATTGAAACGCGCATCAATGAGCGCGTGCGCCAGGTTACGATCGTTGGTGTCCTCAATAGCCGTGAAATTAACGCTAACTTTTCACCGGACTTGGCGCTCTACATGGCCCACCGCCGCTTTGGCGAAATTACCGGCAACGAAAATTACGCCACCGTCGCCGCCAGAGTGGATGCCTTTAACCCGGACGGGAGCTTTAACCAGACGCGCGCCGATCTGATTGATGGCGAAGTGCAAGAGCGACTGAACAAACTGGAGATTGACTCGCAAGGCTTAATGCCGGCGATTCCCTTGATCAAACGCGTCGCGCCGGCAACTACCCACTTTGCGCAGGGCATTTTGAATTCGGTCTTTCTGATTCTGGGCATCATCGGCGGCGTGATCGTGGTGCTGGGTGCGCTGCTGATCTACAACAATATCAGCGCCATCATCACCCAACAGGTAGCGCAAATCGGTATTATGAAAGCAATTGGTGCGCGCAGCGGTCAAGTGCTCTGGGGCTATTTGTTGCTCATTTTTACCTATGGGTTACTTGCCTCCCTAGTAGCGATTCCGCTCTCGGCGCTGGCGTCCCATGCGATCAAGCTCTTTTTTACGGGCTTCATGGATGCGGCGGCGGGCGGCTTTCAAATCGATGCTGCGGCCGTATTCCTGCAAGTGGCGCTGGCGCTGTTCTCGCCGTTGGTGGCGTCGCTTGCTCCGCTGAACCGGGGTGCCAACATCACCGTGCGCGAGGCGATCAGCACCTTTGGCCTGGGCGGAGCCGCCGGCCTGCTCGATGCGCTCTTGGCCCGCCTGCAGAATGTTTCCTATACGGTGCTGCTGACTATCGGCAACACCTTTCGCAATCTGACCCGTATGACGCTGACCCAACTGGTGATGGTGGGGGGTGGGTTGCTCTTTATTACGATCATGGGCGTCAGCGATTCCACCTATTACACCTTTGGCTCGGCGCTGACCGACGTACACAACTATCAGGTCAACCTGACCTTGCAAGACGATGAACGGATTGACCGCGTCACCCAACTCGTCTTAGAACAGCCAGGGGTCAGCGCGGTGGAGGTCTGGAACACGGGTAGCGCCTCGGTGCGCCCGCAGCACCAGGCCGAATATGATGTCAATGACGAACGGGCCTCGCTCTACGGCATCCCACTCGATAGCCAAATGTATGCACCAAATCTGGTGGCCGGGCGCTGGCTTCAAGATGGCGATGACAAGGTCATCGCCATGCATCAAGAATTGGCCGCTCGGCTCGGCGTCGGGGTGGGGGATTGGGTGACCTTGCGCTATCAGGGCGATAAAGAGGCCGATTGGCAGATTGTCGGGCTTTTCTTTGACTCGGCGCGCGACACCGGTGTCTATATGCTGCAATCGGTCTATGGTTGGGAGATGAACCGTGTCAATCAGGGAAATGCGCTTTTTATCAAGACCACGGACACTGAACACGAAGCCACTGTGCGCACGGGGCTGGCGATCCGCCAATTTTTAGAGGACAGCAACCTGCCGATCGCCGTCGGCAATCTCTTTGACGCGATGACCATCGGCGAGATCGTGGAGCGACTGCAGGGGCGCTACAGTATCGTGATCAATCTGCTGGCGATCATGGCGGTAGTGATCGGCGTGGTAGGCGGGATTGGTCTCAGCGGCACGTTGTCGCTTAGCGTGCTCGAACGGACGCGCGAGATCGGCGTCATGCGGGCCATCGGGGCCTCGTCGGCGCGCATCTCGTGGCTCTTTATCGGCGAAGGGTTGATTCAGGGCGTGCTGAGTTGGCTGATCGCCGTACCCTTGGGGATTCCCGCCGCCTATTACATGACGACGGTTGTCTTGAGTCAGCTTTTTGGCGACACCTTGCTCTATCAATTCACACCGACTGGCATCTTGCTCTGGTTGGGGATCATCATTGTGCTCGGCATCGTCGCCAGTTGGCTGCCGGCGCGCAACGCCACCCGCGTCAGCGTGCGCGAAAGCCTGGCCTATCAGTAACCGTTGGCCGCATAGCCGGCCACATCAGCCAAGTGGTGTTGCGGTCAGAAGGGCCATAACACGTCAGGGGCATTCGGTTGATGTGGTCGGCTATGCGGCTAATGGCTAAGAATCGATAGGACGAATAATAGTACACACGCTGCTGCATCTGCCTGTGCTGGACGAGACGGTTAGACGATCAAAGGTGGCGACGATTATGCTCGAAGTGATTACGGACTAAAGAGACGTTGCACGGGGATGGCCCACAAATTTGGGGCGAGCCGTTCAAGACGCGTCCCTGGGTAGGTCACAATCCCACCGCGCCATTGATTGCCAAATTCTTCGGCCAGCCGTTGCAACGAACTCCCATGACTTGATTTGACCTGTGGAGAACTTTTGACTTCAATCCCCCAAACCCCGGCGGTTGTCGTAATCAACAGATCGACCTCTAAGCCGCCGTGCGTACGATAGAACCAGGCTTCGGCGGTGGAACCCGTGGTCTTGAGCCATTTGATTGCTTCACCGACGACATAGGTTTCCAACAATTGACCAGTGAGTTCACCCCAATAATTGGTTTGATGACGCCACAGCCCTGGGTCAATCCAATAGAGCTTGGGTGCTTTCACCAGACGTTTGACCTCATTGGTAAAGTATGGAGGAAGCAAATAGAGTTGAAAAGAAAGCTGTAGAAAATTGAGATAGTTCCGGGCTGTCGTGGGGCTGACATCTGCATCGCGCGCCAGGTCGGCATAGGAGAGGAGTTGTCCAGAACGCAAAGCGGCCAGGCGCATAAATCGCCGATAGGGCAATAAATCGTCGAGACGTGCAATATCGGTCAGGTCCCGTTCGAGATAGGTATTGGTGTAGGCGTTTAGCCATTCTCGTCGCTCGCTTGGCGTCAGGGTTAGCAAGCCGGGCATGCCACCCCACATTATCCCATAAGTAAACCACTGCTGGCGTTGCCAGGCTTCATCCCCGATCTGAAGTGCTGGGGTTTCGGCAAACACCGTGTCCGCATTACCATCACTGCGGAGAAGTTGGTCAAAGAGTGGTGATTGTGCGGAGCCATCGGCTGCGATCAGCTCGGTCAACATCAACGGCCACAATTCATAGATAAAGACGCGCCCGGCCAAAGTCTCACGCACACGATTCATCATTAAGATTTGCGAGGAACCGAGCAACACGCTGAAGTCAATTGCATGACTATCGTAGGCAAATTTGATTTTATCAAAAATCGCCGGTTCCTTTTGCGCTTCGTCGAGGATGGCGTGACCTACCGTTGATGCCCAGGCACGCGTCGGCAATTCCCCTAGTTGTAAGCGGGCCTCTACCTCATCGAGCGAAATATAGCGCAAATTAGGGTAGAGTGTACGGGCCAGGGTGGTTTTCCCGGTTTGGCGCGCACCGGTGATCATTACAAGACGACGCGTCTTTGCTTCAGGTAAGCGTTGTGTCAGTATGCGCGGAATCATCAGGTTGCCTGTCGTTTTTCTGCGAAAATCGTTATCGTACATAACGATTTTCGCAGAAAATCATCAGGAACGCAAATTAGACTGATCCTGCTGCCGCAAAGCGTCGTCGTGAGCGCTCCTGGGCCTTGCGCGCTTCGTCGCTGCGGTTGCGGGGTGATGCCGTGGTGGTGAGCGAGGTGAGCAGACGGGTAGCGGCGGCGGTCACTTCGTCCACCGCTTGGTGAAAGGCTGCTTCGTTGGCCCGCGAAGGACGATTCGCCCCGCTCAATTTGCGCACAAACTGCAGCGCCGCCGCCCGGATTTCATCCTCACTGGCCGGTGGCGCAAAGTTGGCCAGCGTTTTGATATTCCGACACATCGTCTTGCTCCTCGCTATCATGCTCCATCAGACGAAACGGGGCTGCTTCAACACCGCCTACCTTGAACAGCTCAATTGACCAATTGGGGCGGTATCGTTTCAAGTCTAAGTCGCGCCACGCGATTTTGGGTATCACCTAGCCGGGCAACTCGGCACCAATTTCGTAGAGACCGGCTCCGGCGCGCCGCCCAGCCGGTAAGCCGGTGGCGATGTCGCGTGTCTCTTCCAGCGCCAACTCCGCCAGCAGAGTCTCGTCAAAGACAATGCCATTGCCGGGTCTGTCGCCGAGGATGATCCAGCCATCTTCAATGCGCGTGTCTACGGTCATGCCGGTGGTGCGCCCGGCATTGAGCACCTCCATCCAGATGTGGTTGGGGAGCACAGCAGCAAAGTGCGCCATGTAGCTGCCAGGGCAGTTCATGATCGACACCGGGATCTCAAAGGCATGGGCCAGATCGGCCACCTGAAATGCACCAGTGATCCCGCCCGCATTGGTGCCAACTTCGATCACATCCACCGCTTCGTTGGCGACCAGCGGCATGTATTCGCTCACATCATCCAGGTTTTCGCCGGTGGCAACGGCCGCACGCACCCCCTGCGAGACCTGGCGCAACCCACGATAATCCCACCGGCGCGCTGGCTCTTCGACCCAAAAGAGGTCAAACTCCTCTTCAAAACGGCGGATATGGCGGATCGCCTGTTTGGGTGACCAGTACTCGTTCGAGTCGATCATCAGCGCGGGTTTCTTGCCCGATGTGGCCAGCGCCGCATGCATGATGCCGAGACGACGCAGATCATCTTCCTCGTTCAGACCGACTTTGAGCTTGCCGGCGTTGATGCCCAGGCCCGCCATTTCGGTGTAAAAGGCGCGCAACTCGTCGTCCGAAAGGGGGGTGTCTAGACCACTGGCATAGGCGCGTACCTTGTGGGTGGATGCACCGAGCGTCTTCCAGAGCGGCTCATCGTTGGCTTTGGCCTTGAGATCCCACAGCGCCACATCAATGGCGGCGATGGCATCGTTGACGATGCCGCGATTGTTGACCTTGAAGACGCGATCCACCAGCAACTGGTGCAGCCCGCGCACCCCGCGCGGATCTTTGCCGACGAGCATGTTCTCAACAAAGGCGTGAATGTGGCTGCGTGCGCTCGTGGACCCTAATGCAACACCGGTGACGCCGACATCGCTGTCAATAAAGACCGCCATGTGGATCGTCTGCTTCCACCCGCGCGGGCTGTTGGCGTCGCCCAGATACCGCTTCAACGGAAACCCATAGATCTGCGTACGCACTCCAGTGATTTTCATGATTCCTCCTATCCAAACAATAACAGGGATTACGCAGATTCCACAGATTTTTGTTGTTTAATCTGTGGAATCTGCGTAATCCCTGTTTGATTCTCATCGTTTGCACTGAACAACCCCGATAATGCCTGTTCATCTGGGTATAAGCGTGATGATCAGCCAACTGGACTGTAATACAACTATAATACAGATGTCGGGTTGGATCAAGTGCGTGAAATCCGGCCCAAAAGTTGCGGAGGGCGTGCTCCCTCTGCAGGCTACGATTAGGGTAAAAATCTGCCTTTTGAGAAGCCCTGATCCGGCCTGGGTGGGCGAAAGTTGAGTTTGCAAGAAGCGACTTTTGCGCGACAATAGCGCGTGATCGCCGACAACGTCGGCGGATTGTCGCTGTTCCAACGCAAACTCAAAGGAGAATCTCATGCCCCGCAGCTATCGGCTCGGCATCATCGGCTTTGCGCACATGCACGTCAACAACCTGGCCGGGTTGTTTGCCCAGCACCCGCAGGTGGCGTGGGTGGCCTGTGCGGATACGCGGCCCGCCAATCCCGAAATCCGCACCGCGCCTTACACCCGCGACTGGAATCGTGAGCAGATCGTGAGCAAGTTTGGCGTCCCCAAAACCTATGACGACTACCAAGCCATGCTCAAAAGCGAACCGTTCGACATTGTGATCGTGTGCAGCGAAAACGCCCGTCATGCCGAAGTCGTCGAGGCATGTGCGGCGGCCGGGGCGCATGT
>Ga0224722_1001082_pt1 | contig 15475 bp, 12 predicted proteins | sample Balambano_FR1_Me_FD_161646 | JGI IMG/M metagenome (GOLD analysis project Ga0224722, IMG submission 161646) | Freshwater sediment microbial communities from Lake Towuti, South Sulawesi, Indonesia - Balambano_FR1_MetaG | ecosystem: Environmental > Aquatic > Freshwater > Lake > Sediment | place... | reverse complement strand
AACAACCCTATCCCAAATTCCTCCCGAAATGCCAATAGTTATTGTCTCGCACTGTCCGATTTTGGGGGGTGGAAGTCTCTTCTTTTCGGGGGGAGTGGGAGAGACAGAGCGTAGTGGCGATTGGGTAGTTCCCTCCTCTTGGATGCATATTGATGCACGAGCGATTGTGGGGCTACTGCTGCGCTTCTCGAATATCAAACTCTGTCTCTCTGGACATACCCATATCGCGGAGCGAGTGGACTTTCAGGGGATTTCGTTTATCAATTCGGGAGCCGTTTCCGGGCGGTGGTGGCGCAACACCGACCTTGACCCTGCCCCAACCTATGCGCCACCGGGGTATAGTGTGCTTGACCTGTACCCCAATGGCTCCTTCCACCATACCCGCCTCACGTTTCCTCTCTGAGAAACGTTTGTAATGTTTGTCGTGACTGTCGGTAAATCTTCCCGCGATTTTTACGGATTTAGCGTCACCCGAAGGCGAGAAACCCCAGTGGAGTCGGTAGCAGTCGAAGGAGCCTTTTCGATACGTGCGGTTCCCAACTGCTTGACCAGCGATAGCACCTCCTCCAACCGTTGCGCCGGAACTGTCATGGTGAGTACCAATCCCTCCCCTTGAATGGTGGCATCCGAGATACGGCTTACCAACTGTGTAATCTCCTCCGCGACCAAAACCGGGTCTTGCACCTTCAGCGTTAGCGAAGCATCTACCGAAGATTGGAACTGCGAACTGCCCCCCTCTGCCCGTGCTTGTGGGACTCTTTCTTTGGCTGCGGGTTTCCTCATTCCGGCATTGTCTACGGAGCGGTTCCCGACTTCCCCCTTCACAGGCGAAGGGGGAGCAGAAGATTTCGCCGTGGACTTCATGGAAGAGCCAACCGCCGAAGCCGAAGGACTGTTTATTGTCAGTGATTCGGTAGAGTCGGCGAGTGGTTGGCTCTCTGTCTGAGCAGTCGCCCCCGCATTTGCTATAGAAGGAGGCGCAGAGGCGGTTTCTCCGGGAAGGGGAGACAGGCTTTTTTGAAATTGGAAAGAGAGGAACGTCACCACTGCCGCCGTTGCCACCGCGCCTACGCCGCCCCATGTCATCCATGGAGAAGGTCGAAGCCACTGTCTCCACCACGGTTCCTCTGCCGGAGGAGAAGGGGTGTTAATTTCATGGAGGACACGATTGCGTAGTTCTGGGGAGAGACGAACCGCAGATACCCCTTCCCAATCGCGTAGATTGACCGCAATCTGTTCGTAGCTGTGCAGTTCTGCGCGACACGATGGGCATTGCGCCAGATGCGCTTCGACCTGCGCTCGACGTGCGGACGCAAGTTCGCCATCCGAATAAGCCTTCAAATCTTCCTGAAATACTGTACAGTCTGTCCGTGCCATCTATATGTCTTTCACATATCTTCGTAAATCGTTTCCCCTGCTCGCCTCTTACCCTCTGCGCCTATCGCCTGCCCTGCGGGAGAGAGGTCCCGACCACTGCTGCCGGAGTCGTGTTCGCTTCCTCATCCCCGTGTACATAACTTCGCAGTAGTCCCCGCAGTTTCCCAAACGCATGAAACAGACGTGACTTCACGGTTCCCACAGGAACCCCCAAAACATCCGCACACTCGGCATAGGTTAAGCCGTGCATCTCGTGAAGAATCACCACATCTCGGTGAGACTCCCCTAACTGTGCCAATGCGCCTGCCAACTGCGCTTTTAGTTCGGTTTGTGCGACCTGTTCTGCGGGACTTGGCTCCTTATTTTCCACCACAACATCCTCCAAAGGAACCGATTCGGGCGAACGGCGACTGCGAAACTTGAGGCATTGGTTCAATGTCACTCGATAGACATAGGTAGATAGAGCAGACTCGCCCCGAAACTTTCCGATTCCGCGACAGAGGGCAACCAACACCTCTTGGGTGAGGTCTTCGGCATCGGCTTCACATCGGGTATGGCGACGTGCCAATGCAAGGACACGCCCTCCAAAGCGGTCTACAAATTCGGTGAAGGCAGCGGCTTCACCGCGTTGCATCTGTTGTACTAACCGTTTGTCGTCCAACACGCTCCGTCTATCCTCAAACCGCTTATCGGTTCTTCATTGGTTTAGTTCTCTATTCCCGCCAAAAGGTTCAAAAATTCTTCATTCCTCCCTCCTCCACACCGTTTTGGGAATCTTTTTGTAGACGGGGGACGCGGCGGGAGAGGGCGCAGGTGGGTTCATGAGAGGTGGTATCCAGCAGTTCCGCGATGTCCAACACTGATTGAGTCTCTGTGCCATCGGTTCCGATGAGAGTAGCAATATCGCCGGGTTGAACCGGGATTTGTGCGTCGGTAACATCAATTTGGCACTGGTCCATCGAGATACGCCCCACAATAGGGAAGCGTTGCCCATGCAGTAGCACCGTGCCTCGGTTGCTTAGGCGGCGAGACAGACCATCGGCATAGCCGACAGACAGAGTGGCAATCCGCGAGGGACGCTCCAATCGGGCAGTACAACCATAACCTACAGTTGCACCGTGGGGAAGCGATTTTACCAGTGTTACTCGTGCGTACCACGATAGGAGGGGGCGGAGAGGCAGTTCGGCAAATGCCCCTCGGTACGGTTCAATACCGTACAGAATCGCCCCCGGACGGTAGAGAGTCCCCCTCCCTAAACGGGGCAGGTCGGGCAAAATGTGATTACGTAACATCGCAGGAGAGTTGTGAACAGAGAACCACAGTCCACGGTTGTCGCGCCTATCTTCCCTATGACTGAGTTGTTCGCCGCCCCACTCCAAAAGGAGCCTGCTCAGTTCTCCACACTGGTTTTGGGTGATAGCATCCGCTTCGGGGTCATCGGCAGAGGAGAAGTGTGTAGCAATCCCAGTGATTCGCAGGGTGGAGGCAGTGCTTGCCGCTTTCCAGATTTGTTGCGCCTGCTCCTCGTTTGCTCCCTCGCGCCCCATGCCTGTATCCACCATGAGAAAGCAACGTCGGGGTAGTCTATATGGGGTGCTTGCCTTTTGTAAAGACTCCCACTGCTCCCATGAGGATACCATCGGAATAGCATCTATCTCGGCAACAATCTCCGCCTCCTCGGCAAGATAGGACGATAAGATGTAGATATCTGCCCTGCTATTGAGCGAAGCGAGAATTTGGCGCAGTTCCTCTGCCTCTGCGACAGTGGCAACCGCCAAGTGTGACACCCCCTCGGCAACACACGTTGTCGCTACAACCTCCACTCCATGACCGTAGGCATCGGCTTTGACGACAGGCATCAGAGTCCCCGGCAGTGGGGCGAGAACGTGGAGATTGTGGCGCAATGCCTCGGTATCTATCACCGCCCATGTGCGTGCGGTTTGAGCATATAATGCCGTGGGGTATTGGTGTGACATCGCCGCATTGTATCGCGTATTACAGGGGGAACGAGCAAAAATTCGGTACAATAGGTTAGTGTGAAGCAAACCTCCCCCTCCCGAGGTTCACACGGGAATAGCAGGGAAAACAGCGATGTATAACAACCCCGGACAACAGATACAACAGTTTTTTACTCGTGGTGGAAATCCTGCCACGATTGTCTTTATAGTCTCCTATGTGGTGACATGGTTCTTGCACACCGCGATGGGAGAGGCAAGCCCCGTGCGCTACCTAGCCTTTTCGTCGCCCGTCCCGTTCCTGTGGACAATTGCTACTTGGGCGATGGTGGCTATCGGTTCGCCCCTTACGCTTCTCTTTTCGATTTTTGTTGCCGCTTGGGTCTATGGTAGTCTGGAGCGTTCTTGGGGGACACGCAACTTCTTGGGTTTCTTCTTTGCTACCGCAGCAATCACAGCAATTTCGACGTGGTTGGGTGGGCGGCTTTTGGGGATTCCGGTGCTTTTGGCAGACCCGTGGGTAGCATTAGCCCCCTCCACAGTGGCATGGGCAATGCTTAACCGCAACGAACCTGTAGGGCTTTTCTTCGGTATGGCGCAGGTTCCCGGCATCTGGTTAGCCGCAATCTCATCCGTGTTTGTTTGGTACATTGTCGGTCCGCCGTTCTTAGGACTCTTTGCTCTCGCTGGTAGTGTTGCCGCTTGGTGGTATGTTCAGCACGGGCGATTCAAACTCTTTGTACTGACCAAGCGTAGCAGTAAACCTCCCTCCACAGCACGGTTCCGTCCCGAAACCCGTGAGCAAGTTACTCAAAAATCATGGAACCCGCTTCGTTGGTGGAAAGAGCGTCAGCAACGCAAAAAGTTGGAAGAGATGTTTCGTCGCTCCGGTTTTACCGATGAGGATGAATCCTAACACGCAACAGATGCCCGTTCTGTGCGAAAACTGGTATAGAATACCCTGCCAAGTAATGGAAAATCGGAACAACAGCATTGACAAACCTGTCATAGAAGAATACACTATAACACTGCGTCACGGGCGGTTTTGCAGGTCGGAAACGAATCGTTCCACGGGGCAAATAAAGAGCAGTGGACAACAGATGTTCAGGAAGGAACAGAGATGACCGGGGGCTTCTACGGATATACAACAGCCGGGTGGTGTGGGAACTGTGGACGGCGACGCGGACCGGATGGGCGTTGCTCGAACTGTGACCCGTGGTGGACTTCGCCGCTCTTTCAGATAGGAGGTCCGGCGGTACTCTTAGTGAGTCTCTTTCTGATTGTCGGCGTGACTCTGTTTAAGCCCAAGGCGGATAGCAGTCCGCGAATCGCGGCGACCAGAGTCAACAGCACCATTCCAGCAACCCAAATCCCCGGCTATGGCACTATCCCGGCAATGTCTGCGCCGCGTCTTCCCGCAAGTCCCCCTATTATCTCTGCTCAACAGGTGGCTTCGATTCCGGTTCCCCCAACCCGAACTGAGATTCAACTGCGCCAGTTGCAAGAGTTACGCCGCTTGACCGCGTATGTGGATTCGGTGGTACAAGCCGACCAAAACGCACGCGCCCAACGTGCGCGAAGCCAAACGGAGTATATCCTTCCCGCCGGGGCGCGGGAACCCCGTGCCGAGATGGGGGTATCGTCCTCACAAGTCTCCCCCTTCTAACAAAAAACAAAACCAACAGCACGTCACCACACGATTACGTAGAGATATAACTACGCCGAGAAAACCAAGAGTAGAAAGAACCATCCGATTTTTGGGTATGCAGAGATGCCTTACTTTGAGGACGATAACCTGTTAGACGATGAGGCGATACTACCGCCCAGTGCCTTGTGCTTAAAAGTCCCCGGTAGAGGGGGAGATGAATTAGTAGTTCACCGGGAAGGGGAAGACGACTATGTTTTCCTCTTTGAAGCCTTAGATGATGCAACAGAGTATGCACGGCTTGCTGAGGAAGTCCTCGGTTTTACCCCGGATATTGGACGAGTGAAGATTGCCGACCTACACTTTCGTACCGCTCGTTTTAAGCCTGCGGTAGGGGAGCAGGTGGACATTCCCTTGCGTCGTTGGTGAAAACACAAACCAATCCTTTCCTCATCACGATTAACGTTTGGGTGGCAGTCTGAAGAGGAACTGCCCTACCATCTCCATACCTTGAAGGGAACTCCTCATGCGTTATCTGGTTGCTCGTTTCTCCTTGAGTGTGTTCGTTATGGCTCTCTGTGCCGTCGCGGTACAGGCACAAGCCACCCTCGTCTTGCCGGGATTTAGCCAAACGCTACTTGCCAACGGTTTCACCTCTGCCACGGCGATGGCGATTGCTCCAGATGGTCGTATTTTTGTCTCCCAACAAGGCGGACAGTTGCGAGTCGTTCAGAACGGCACACTACTCCCCACTCCGTTTGTCTCCCTCTCCGTCAACTCCATCGGAGAGCGTGGCTTGCTCGGTATTGCGTTTGACCCCAACTATGCCCAAAACCGCTTTGTCTATGTCTATCACACCACGAATGCAGTAGAGAACGGGCAGAATGTTGTCTTCAACGAAGTGAGCCGATTCACTGCCGACCCGAACAATCCCAATGTTGCCCTGCCTAATAGCCAAACACGGATTCTTCGCTTGGAGAACCTTTCGGGGGCAACGAACCATAACGGCGGTGCAATTCAGTTTGGGGCAGATGGTAAACTCTATGTGGCAGTGGGAGATAATGCCACCCCCTCACACTCCCAAACCCTCAATAACCGCTTGGGCAAGGTGCTACGGCTTAATCCTGATGGTTCGATTCCTTCGGATAACCCGTTTTTTAACACGGCAACAGGAGAGAATCGCTCCATCTATCTGATGGGTTTACGCAACCCCTTCACGATGGATATTCAGAACTCCACGGGCTTACTCTATGTCAATGATGTGGGGCAGAGCCGATGGGAGGAGATAAACCGTGCGATTGCCGGAGCGAACTATGGTTGGGGCAGTTTCACACAGGCAAACGAAGGACCGTTTAACGCGGCATCTTTCCCCCAATTTACCAATCCCCTCTTTGCATACCAACATGGTAACACCACAGAGACCGGGCGTTCGATTGCAGGAGCCGCCTTCTACAACCCACGGAATGTTCGCACGTTCGCCTCTACCTTTATCGGAGACTACTTCTATGCCGATTTTGTGAACGGTTGGATTCGGTATATTGATGCCGAGACATCCACCTCTGTCCTGTTTGCGACAGGAGCAAGGAACCCGGTAGACCTTCAGGTCGGAGATGATGGCGCACTGTACTACCTCTCGCGGGGTCAAGGTGCGGTCTGGCGTGTGACTGGACAGTTTAATGCCAGTGTTTCCGCCCCAGAACCGGGAACGGCACTTCTGCTTCTAGCCATGTTACCCATTACCTGCCTCTGGCGATATAGGAACTTAAGATGACTGATTTAGAACAGATTATCCAGATGACCCCACTCATAGATACGCATGAGCATTTACATGGGGAGACAAAGTATTTGGAGCAACCAACAGACATTCTGCATGCCCTGTTTGGACATTACACGACACACGATCTCGCCACAGCAGGAGCAACCCTTGAAGCAATACGTGTCCTTGTGAACGAACCGGAGGAAGGCATTGCCAAACGTTTTCGTGGGGTGCAAAGGGCTTGGGAAGCCATTCAATTTACAGGGTACGGTGAGGGAGTTCGTCTTGCCGCAAGGAAACTCTATGGAATTGAGGAGATAACCCCAGAGAGTTTAGAGGCGGCGACAGCACACCACGTCCAGTATCTACAACCCGGTGGGCGGCGACACCTACTTCAAGAAGTTGCCAACCTACATCATGTTCAAGTGGATAACTTTGTATGGGAGTGCCTCCCAGACGAATCTGGTGTGGAGTTCTTTCGATACGATATTTCATGGTTAGAGTTTGCTCAAGGCAATGTTCCCATAGAAAAATTACATCAGGAAACGGGCATTGTGGTACATGATTTAGATAGTTTGCGAGAGGCAATGGCGGGCATCTTTGCCAAGTATTCCCCCTATGCAGTCGCAGTTAAGACACAACATGCCTACACTCGAACCCTATTCTGGGAGAACCAACACGATTCGGAAGTGGCTCCCGTTTTAGCGAAACACGTTGAAGGGCAAGAGTTAACTATTGCAGAGCGTCTCTGTCTAGGGAACTGGTGCCTTGCTCGTGGAGTAGAATTTGCCGCGCAGTATAACCTTCCCGTGAAGATACATACGGGACACTACGCTGGAAATCGCACCATGCAGATGGACCGTATTCGTCCCTCCCATCTCTGCCAACTCTTATCAGCTTACCCACAGACACGGTTTATCATAATGCATATTGGCTATCCTTATACCGACGAACTGGTTTCTTTGGCAAAACATTTTCCAAATGTGTGGGTAGATTTCTGCTGGACGTGGAGCATAGACCCATTTTCATCCGCAGACTTTCTGCGGCGGATGTTACACGCGGTTCCTTCCAATAAATTATTTATTTTTGGCGGGGATTCGTTCTACCCGTTCATTGTAGTGGGCTATGCGGAGCAGACGCGACAGTGGCTCTATCGCGTCCTACGGACAGAAATTACTGAAGAATTCTTGACCGAACAGCAGGCTATTAGAATAGCACATCGTTGGATGCATGAAAACCAATTGGCTGTGTTTCCGCTACCTACTTAATTCTCCCTTCCTGAAACCAATAATATATTCCCCAAAGTGTATAGTGGAAATGCGCGATTTTTCCCTAACCAATTTAACAGGGCAACTACCCCGAAGGTAGGGTACAATTACAGTGCCTAAGAGGAGGTTCAGTGAGCCGTGTGGCAACGATTTACAGAACGCGCCCGTCGTGTTGTCTTCTTCGCTCAGGAAGAAGCCGGACGATTGGGGGAAAATTATGTTTCAACCGAACACTTACTGCTGGGACTGGTACGCGAGAACGATAGTGTCGCGGCACGAATTCTGGATAAGTTAGGGGTCAGTCTTCAGCGCATTAAAAGCGAAATCGAACGACAGGTCGCCAAAGGCGATGGTCGTTTGGGTCAGGATATGCAACTCACTCCCCGTGCAAAACGGGTGATTGATTTAGCGTATGACGAAGCCCGACAACTCAACAATAACTACATTGGAACCGAGCATCTGCTATTGGGGTTAATCCGCGAAGGCGAGGGGTTGGCAGGTCGTGTATTAAACAAATTAGGCGTAGACCTCGAACGCACCCGCCGCGAAGTGATGCTTCTCCAAGACCATGACCCCAACCAAAGCGGAAGCAACAACCGCCCGCAACGTTCGCGCACTCCGACTCTGGATGAGTTTGGGCGTGACCTCACCGAGTATGCACGTCAAGAGAAACTCGACCCGGTAGTGGGACGCAACAGCGAAATCGAACGAGTCATTCAGATTCTCTCCCGTCGCACCAAAAACAATCCTGTCTTGGTCGGCGAACCCGGTGTTGGGAAGACCGCTATTGCCGAAGGGTTGGCAAACCGGATTATCCTACAAGATATTCCTGAAATGCTCAAAGATAAGCGAATTGTCTCCCTCGACCTCGCGGGTTTGGTCGCAGGAACCAAGTATCGCGGCGAGTTTGAAGAGCGGATGAAGCGGGTTATGGAAGAGGTTCGCAAAGCCGCAGGCGAAGTGATTCTCTTTATTGACGAACTGCATACCGTGGTGGGAGCCGGAGCAGCAGAGGGCGCAATTGATGCCTCAAACATTATGAAACCCGCTTTGGCACGAGGCGAACTACAGTGTATTGGGGCGACCACGCTGGACGAATTCCGTAAGTATATCGAGCGGGATGCCGCCCTTGCCCGACGCTTCCAGATGGTCAAAGTGAGCGAACCGTCTGTCGAGGAAGCCGTTGAGATTCTTCGGGGACTTCGCCTGCGCTACGAGGAACACCATAAGGTCAAAATCACCGATGCAGCTCTGGATGCATCGGCGCGGTTGGCAGACCGCTACATCACCGACCGCTTCCTGCCGGATAAGGCGATTGACCTGATGGACGAGGCATCGTCCCGTGTCCGTCTCCGTGCGGCAATGGCTCCGCAAGCCCTGCGCGATGCCAAGCAGGAGTTGGTGCAGGTGGAGAAGGAACTCAACAGCCTTCCTCAACGCGGTGAGTACGAACGCGCCCGCTTCTTAGAGGAGCAACGCGCCTACCTGAAGGAACGTATCAACGAGCAACAGGCAGTATGGGAAGAGCAGCGTGCCAATACCCCGATGGTGGTCGGGGAGGATGAAATTGCTCAGATTGTCTACTCGTGGACGGGTATTCCAGTCAATAAACTGGTGGAAACCGAAACCCAGAAACTCCTCAAAATGGAAGAAGAACTGCACAAGCGGATTATCTCCCAACACGAGGCGATTGTGGCGGTTTCCAAAGCGGTACGCCGGGCGCGGTCTGGTCTGAAAGACCCAAAGCGTCCGATGGGTTCGTTCCTCTTCCTCGGTCCTACTGGTGTCGGTAAGACCGAATTGGCGCGGGCATTGGCAGCCTTCCTGTTTGAGAAAGAAGACAACCTGATTCGGATTGATATGTCCGAGTACATGGAACGCTTCGCGGTCTCCCGCTTGGTCGGTGCGCCTCCGGGCTATGTCGGTTACGATGAGGGGGGACAACTGACTGAAGCGGTACGTCGTCAGCCCTACTCGGTAATTCTTCTGGACGAAATCGAGAAGGCTCACCCCGAAGTCTTCAATATCCTTTTGCAGATTATGGAAGACGGACGCTTGACCGATTCGCAAGGGCGCGTGGTGGACTTCAAGAACACCATCTTGATTATGACCTCGAACATCGGGGCGCATATTATCAACCGCGAACCGGGAGTCGGGTTCCGCCGAGAGAAGCAACGTGAGGAGGATGAGAAGTCCTACGAAGCGATGAAAAACCGGATTCAGGACGAACTCAAGCGGGTGTTCCGCCCCGAATTTATCAACCGGGTGGATGAAACCATTGTCTTCCATTCGCTGACCGCCGAAAATATCCGCCAGATTGTGGAACTGATGCTGAACAATGTTCGCAAGCAGGTCACTCAGCAAGGAATGCAACTGGTGGTGACAGATACGGTTATCGAGAAGTTGGCAACAGAGGGGTTCGACCCGCAGTACGGGGCAAGACCGTTGCGCCGTGCGGTACAACGTCTGGTCGAAGACCCATTGGCAGAAGAAGTCCTTCTGGGACGTTTCAGCCCCGGCGACACCATTTTGGCGGACTTAGATGGCGAAGGTGAAAAAGCCGTGGTCATCTTCCGCAAAGCCGCAACCGAGGATGTAGACAGCGAGGAAGAGCGCGAACCGTTCTCCACCGCCGCCTACTCCGAACTGCCACCCCCTTCGGTAAATTAATCACCGTTCCTACAAAGAATCGCACCGAGAGAACTTTTTGTTGCCTCGGTGCGGTTTTTTGTGGCATACTGTAGCCACATATCTCCCTTGCTCTCTGTCCTGCCTCCTTGCGCTTCGGTCAGAAAGCGAATCCCGAAACGAACGGAGAACGGACAATGACGGTATCGCTTTCCCTCATTCGACGAGTTAGTATTATTACTCTCTTGCTCTGCGGGCTTCTTGTCCCCGGAATTGCTGTTGCCTGCGACGGCTCGTGTGGAGCCGGGGGCTGTGGCGGTGGCTTTGGTTGTGGGTGTGGCTGTGGCTCCATCGGTAACTCCCTTAATAATGACCCCGGTGGGGTAAACCCACGCGGGAATTCCGCCTACAATAGCCTGAATGCAGAACTGCGCGGACACTTGACGATGCAACAGATGTCGCAAAACAACCAGTTCTTTGTCGGAAGTGCGGTTTGGGGGTGGTATGACCAAGAGACAGGGCGTGAGTATGCTCTGTACGGTAAAGCCGATGGTACTGCCTTTGTGGATGTCACCGACCCGTATAACCCTACCTATCTTGGAACCCTGCCTACCCGCACGGGGAACTCTATCTGGCGCGAACTGGCAACATACCAGAACTATGCCTATATTGTCTCGGATGTGAATGGGGCGCACGGTGTTCAGATTTTTGACCTGCATAATCTGCGCGGAGTTTCCACCCCGCAGACGTTCACTGAGTCTGGCTTCTATAATGGGACTGTGGGAGCGGTCAATGCGAACTTCAACACGGTACACACCATTTTTATCAATGAAGATACCGGGTATGCGTACCTCAACGGTAGTGGGCGGCTTGGGGGAAGCTATCATGCCCTCAGTTTGTCAGACCCATTAAACCCCACCTATGTCGGCGGAAGCAACCTCGGCTATATCCATGACGGGCTAACGGTGATTTATAACGGTCTTGATGAACGCTTTGTTGGTCAGGAAATCTCCTTTAACTCGATGGGGGGAGCCGGGTTTTCAATTTTAGATGTCACCACCAAGAACGCTCCCGCGCAACTCTCACGCACCCGCTACGGCAACTTAGGCTACACCCATCAGGGCTGGCTTACGGAAGACCAACGCTTCTTTGTGATGAATGACGAGTTCGATGAGAACAATCTGCGCGGACAGACCCGAACACACCTTTGGGAACTGAGCAGTCTGACCAATCCCCGCTACTTAGGAGTGTTTGAGCATGACACGATTGCCATTGACCACAACCTCTTCATTCAGGGCAACTATGTCTATATGTCCAACTACACCGCCGGATTGTATGTCTATGACCTGTCGCGTCTCCCCGATGTTGCCGCCGGAACCGAGAATGTCTCCAACGCCTTAGAGTTGGTTGCCTATTTTGACACCTACTTCCAAGATGACCTGCGCCCCGAACGTTCGTTTAATGGCTCGTGGGGGAACTATCCGTATCTGCCCAGTGGCAATGTCTTGGTCGCAGACCGTCAGAACGGGCTTTTTGTGGTGAAGATTTTGGGGTTGGGCGGCAATGCCACGGCTCCCGAACCGATTTCCTTCCTCTTGATGGGCTTAGGCATGGGGGTGCTGTACCCTCTGCGCCGACAACGCCCTCAACGTTAAACTGCCCTTATCCTCTGCCCCTTACCCGTGCTTGAATGAAGCAGGGCAGAGGAGTGAGGTCTGTTCGAGATGTGATATTGTAGGAGTAGATGCAGGAAGCGACGACACTAATGGATGGCAAAAAGTGGGCAACAGAGCGGCTCACGGCACGGGTACGCTGTGCGGGCTGAGCGAGCAAGATAGGACCGTCGGTTCTAAAACAGGTACTTGCCCATCTCCCCCCGCAACAACACCCCGATTTACTTGTCGGATTGGACACGTCCGACGATGCGGGAGTCGTTCGTCTCTCGGCAGATATGGCTCTGATTCAAACGGTAGACTTCTTCACCCCGATTGTGGATGACCCCTACTGGTTTGGAGCAATTGCCGCCGCGAACTCCCTCTCGGATGTCTATGCGATGGGGGGAACACCACTGACCGCTCTCAACATTGTCTGCTTCCCTATCAAGGAACTACCGGGCGAGATGCTGGCGGAGATTCTCCGCGGTGGCTCGGATAAGATGCGCGAAGCCGGGGTACATCTTGCGGGGGGGCATAGTGTGGACGACCCGGAACCGAAGTACGGTCTATCGGTGACAGGCACAGTTCACCCCGACCACATCACCACCAATGCGGGCGCACAGCCGGGCGATGTCCTTCTCCTTACCAAGCCACTGGGAACCGGAATTCTGACCACTGCCGCGAAGCGCGACGCACTGGATGCCGAGACACTTGCCCTTGCCATTTCTACGATGGCAACTCTTAATCGTGCCTCTGCGGAAGCGATGCGCGAGGTGGGAATCGGGGCAGACCTGCCCATTCATGCTGCCACCGATATAACTGGCTTCGGGCTTTTGGGACACCTGAGCCATATTGCCCGCGCCTCGAAGGTGCATCTCCGAATCTATACGGAGGAGATTCCGGTTCTCTCGCGTGTCATCGAGTTAGCCGTCGCCGGATATACCACCGGGGGCGGTTCCGCCAATGCCAAATATTTGGAGGAGATGGTTACAGTGGGAAACCCCGACCTGTATGACATACTGGTAGACCCACAGACTTCAGGCGGACTTTGCATTAGTGTGGCACGAGAGTGTGTGGATACACTTCGTCATGCCCTACAAAGACGGGGTGTGGAGACGGTAGCCGTGATTGGTGAGGTTCTTTCGGCTCCGGTAGGAACTATCTCCGTGCTGTAGTTACCCGGTTCCCGGACGTGGAACCCGACCATGCCCTTCTCCAGAGGGCCACTTCGGTTGCTTCCCCCAATCGTATTCGGGTTCGGTGTAGGTTCCATTCGTCCCAAAGGTCACTGTCACCCGGTCTCCTAGCACTGGGCGATAGACCACGGTCAGTTGGTTCACTCTGAGACGTTCGGGGAGGGTGAAATTGGCGATAAAATCGTCCCAATCGGTCACGGATTGGTCACTGAACTCATAGACCCAACCAGCTAACTCCCCACGCCCTGCCTCGGTTCGGAAGATGCGCCGTTCGGTTCCGGCGCGTGTTTCTGCGGCAGGAACCTCACTATAAACCCCATGCAGAGGACGAATCCCCGCGAAAACGCCATTCATTCGCACCAAAAGCATCCCATTGCGCTCGTCAATTTCGGCAGAGGTTGGGAGAGTGGTATATGCCCATGACTGCGGAACCGGGTCTGCCCAACTCACCTTTTCGCGGTTGCCTTGCTGCTTCCACTGGTCAAAGAGGGCTTTTGCCTCGGAGGTCAGTTCCTCTGCATTCTTGGGAACACGGGTCATCTGCACAACCACATTCCCCTGTTGCCACACTTGGTCCCACGGGCTACGCCCCATCCCGCTATACTTGTTTCGGGTGGCATATCCTGCTCCGGCTCCTCCAATAACAAATGCCCCCCCCGATTCCATGGTTCCACGTGCCACAAACTTCCAGAGGGTTTCCTGAGTGTCTCCGCCTCCCCAGCCTCCTATCGGGCTTTTAATCGAAGAACCGACTGAAAACGGTAGGGTAACATAGAGAACCTCTTCGGCTTCGGCAGGACGTTGCATCAGATAGTTGGGATGTGGAATACGAAACATTTTGGAAGTTGTGAGGTTGCGCCGCAGTGCCATTTCGCGAATGGTATCGTCCGGGTGGTAGGTGCTGAGAGCCGGAATGATGGTATATATCGCGTTCTGACTAAAGAAACTCTCCCCCACTGCGAGAGGTACATCCCCAAACCAGAGCCACCCTGTGTATCCGGTTATCGTATTGATACTGCGTGCGGAGAAACCCCGTTTTTCGGCTCCTGCGAATGTTCCCTGTACATACTTTCGCGCTACCTGCCTCGCAAATGTCTCCACCACTTCCTGCGCTATTGCCCGAACAGCACCATCTTTTGCATAGTCCAGAAGATTCAGCCACGCGGCAATATCAAAAGTCATGTAGGTGCTGGAATCCCACTCCCCCTGTCCGTTCTCCCGCAGTCGCTTGGCATAACTCTTCACCCAATCGGTCATCATAGCCAGTCGTTTGTCCGCATTCGCCTCCTGAGCAAAGAGATAACCACTGGTACGCCACATCGCGATATGGTTTTCGGTTCCGTCCGCCGCGAAGAGTTGTTCCTCAGCCATTGCCTTGGTGAGCAACGCTTCACGGTGCGGCGCAATCGCTGTCGGAAAGGCGAACAGCAGACGTGCGAGTCCATACGCGGCAAAATGGTAGTACGAACTCTCCCAAAACTGAGCAACCATCGCACACGCCCACTCGTCCTGTACGTCTTTTTTAAGTCGGGCAAGTGCTTTCGGATAGATATACTTCGGAGGGTCAGGAACCCCTTTTGCCTCTTGGGGAACGGCGATTATTCCGCCAGAACCGGGCGGGAGATACTTTTCCGCCAACCAGAGGAGCAGGGCATCGGCACGCTCTTCCCGGCTACGGGGGTCGTTCATTCGACTTCTTCCCCTCGCGCCCATGCCCGAACACGACGCATCCAATCGGGGCGACGCATGGTTCGTGCCTCCGCGATAAACTGTGCGATACGGTTTGCAGTCAGGGTGGGAAAAGCAACACTGTTTTCCCGCTCTTGGTAGTTCTCACCCTCTAAACCGTAAATCGTCACTTCGCTTGCACGATACCGCCACACTTCGCGTACCCCCACTCGCGCATAGAGTCCCAATTTATCTAAAGACGAGGAGGTATCATCAATCTCAATCACCAATTCGGGAGCCGGGTCCACTAAAAGATCAATCTCTGTG
>Ga0224722_1001081_pt1 | contig 15475 bp, 12 predicted proteins | sample Balambano_FR1_Me_FD_161646 | JGI IMG/M metagenome (GOLD analysis project Ga0224722, IMG submission 161646) | Freshwater sediment microbial communities from Lake Towuti, South Sulawesi, Indonesia - Balambano_FR1_MetaG | ecosystem: Environmental > Aquatic > Freshwater > Lake > Sediment | place... | reverse complement strand
GACATAAGCCATTCAAGTAGAGACACATAAAAGCTACCATCAAAGCTTTTTTGAGCCTTTAATGTGACTTCAATTGCCACATTTGCTAGTTCATCTGAAGCACCGGTATAATTTTTTCCAAAATAAATAAAACCAATCGCATCCTCCCTTAGAAGGAATCCTTTGTCTAATAAATGACTTACGTACTCTTCCGTACTCAAGGTTTTCTACACTCCCTATAATTGCTTCACATCTTCTTGATTTTATCTCATCAATCGACATTTTTCTATCTTTTTCTATCCATTAAGTAGCCTGAAGTCCCGGTTATCACACCAAGAATTGCTCCACCCAATACTTCTTCTGGCTTATGACCAAGCATTTCCTTCAATTTATCTGGGGCCTTTTCTTCAAAATGCACGGGTTTTTCATGATTCACTTTATCAAGTAAATCATCCAAATCATTCACTTTTAATGTAAGCTCACCCGTTTGCCTTCTTATTCCCTGTGCATCATACATAACAATTAATCCATAAACAAGAGATAGAGCAAAATCGATGGTCGGTAAGCCACGCTTTAAGGCAATATATGTGGTTAAGGAAGCGACACCAGCGGAATGGGAGCTAGGCATACCACCTGTTTGAAAAAACAAATCCGGCCTAAACTCCTTCTTCTTCCAATAATGTATAGGAATTTTTAATCCCTGTGCTAAAGCAATACTTGAAAGTGCGATATAGACACCTTTATTCACATTCTCTCACCTCCTTTTTATTGTGAAGAAAGGAGAGTGAGATTATGCAATTAGGTAATAATATTATCGTTAAAGCAGTAACAACCATACATTAGGAGGAATGAAAATGGGAGGAAAAAACTCACATACAAACCGTGGTACAAAAGCACCTGGAGTGAATCCTCAAGGATATGGACAGGATGCTGAATTTACACCAAATCCGAAAAGTAAATTAGAAGATAAAGCTAAGAAAAGCAATACTAAGAATTAATTAGGAAAAAGCTGCCCTAATATACGGGCAGCTTTCGATTACGCTAATATTTGCAGGTCTGGCAATAAACGATCCATCCCTCTAAACTCGACCTCTTTAAACTTTGTTAGAACCTTTTCCTGGCTGAATTGGAATACTGATTCCTCGTGTAAAAAGGAAATCGGAACATCACAATTGATTTCAGCAAGCTTTCTGCTTAAATACAGCATGTCCAAATCCTGCTCTATTTTTGTTTTTTGCGCTTTAGTAAGCAATTGTAAGTTCGAAACAATCCCTTCAACATGCTCAAATTGTTGAACTAACTTAAGGGCTGTTTTTTCACCAATTCCTTTTACCCCTGGATAATTATCACTTGGATCTCCCATTAATGCTTTTACATCAATCATTTGCTTCGGGAGAATTCCCTTTTCTGTATAGAAGGAGTCGGGGGTATGAACAGCATAATTCCCAAACCCTTTTTGAAGCAATATGACTTTTATTCGTTCATCTAACAATTGAAGAATGTCACGATCACCTGTTAAAATGCTAACCTCAAAATCATTCATCGAAGACTTGGCAATTGTTCCGATACAATCATCTGCCTCATACCCTTCTAACCCAATATTAGGTATGTCAAATGCACTAACTACTTCCTTGACTAAATCGAACTGCGGGATCAATTCAACGGGTGCATCTGAACGATTTGCTTTATAATCTTCGAATATTTCATTTCGGAAGGTTTTGCTTCCCATATCCCAACAAACAGCTACATGGCTTGGCTTAAAGGTTGATACCGCTGTTAAAAAATGTTTTACAAAACCATGAACACCATTTGTTGGTATTCCTTTAGAATTTATCATAAATTGCCCCGATACACTTGTTGCAAAAAACGCACGAAATAATAGAGCCATTCCATCAACAAGTAAAAGGGAACGATCTGTAGATTGGTTTGTCATTCATGGTCCTCCTCTTAGAGCATAATCCCCATTATATCACGAAAATGATTTTTCAAAGTTGGTATTGTTTTCTTTATTGCGTTCTCTTAACTTGGATTTATGGAAGTAGTTATTTACTTAATAGTTCCTGTAGCTTAATTTCTGTTTCCTCAAGAATACTAATAGAGGTTTCATCACTTAGTGCAGCACGTAACCCTTCATAATAGTCAAGGCACTCTCTACTAATTTGTTCTTTTAATTGATGAATCTCAGTATGCATTACTTCTTGATAATGCTCCTTTAATCGATCACTTCCTTCCTCCACATAACTGTTTGCTAGAGGAGACAAAATGGCTTCCAGCTCCTCCATCATAAGTCGTTTTTCATTACGTTCAAAAAACGATTTTGGATTTTTAAAATAGCTCAATGCCTTTTTAAACAAGGCAGCCTCCAAATTCTCAAAAGCATTATTAAACTCTATACTTTTCCATGCACGTTTCTCATACGATTGAAAGGATATATCTTTATTGATTTCAGCAATCGAGCCTTCAACTAACTGTTCAACTTCCACCAATAGCTTTTCTATAAATGACTCAATTCTAAGTGAAGTCGCTCGTAATTCTTGTGCAAAATCATATCCAATACTTGTTAAAAATTCTTCAAGCCCTCTTTGTAGAGCCTGTTTCATACTTCTTCCGTCATCCTTTAATAAAGAAGGGTTAAACGCCTCTTTAAAGAAATCATTAAATCGATAAAATACTCTTTGCTTTATATAAAATGCCAACTCGTCTGTTTCTACATTTAATCTTTTTTGAATATTTTTTTCATGATCATCACTAAGTAGCAGATTCTCAATAGCTGTCTCTTGATCCTGTAGAGTTAACAAGTATGATTCCTTTTTTTCTCGGTTTAACTTCGCATTATGGATAAAAGCTTGTAGGACATGATTCACTCGATTTAGATCTGACAGAGCAGAGTATAGGGCGATCTCGGTTAAGTCATGTTCAATAAACGAATAAAATCTTTCTTCGAATTGTGTCAAACGAGAGCCTTCTTGTATCACTTCTAATTTTTCTTTTAAACCTAATATACTTGACACTGGATAAACATGAGGCATACGAATTCCATATTGAATTAATTGCTCTGATACGTAACCAAGAACTTCTTGTACCTCTTCTTCATCACGCGCCAAATCTATAGCATTTACAAGAAAGAACATCTTATCCATTGAAAAGGTGTCTTTTACACGACCAAGCTGTATTAAAAACTCGCGGTCAGCTTTTGAAAAGGCATGATTATAATAGGTCACAAAGAGGATCGCATCTGAATTTTTGATATAGTCAAAAGCAACACCTGTATGTCGTGCATTAATAGAATCTGCACCCGGTGTATCAACTAGCGTGATTCCATGACGAGTTAGTTCACAATCATAATACAACTCAATACTTTCAACAAAGCACGATTTTTCTTCCTTTGCAACATAATCAGCAAATTCTTCTAACTGTGTTTGAAGAGTATCTCCGAAGTGACTTTTTGCGAACTCGTATCCCCGAATAAATGCAGTCAAAAAAGAATAATGAACCTTTCCCTGAACGTCTAATAACGTATTAGTAGGATCTATCGATTGAATCACTTGAACCGCATGATCTAACGATCTCGCCGAAAGCTCAAACAAGTGTAAGGACCTTTTTACTTCCTCAAGTAAATTCTCTGCACTTTTAAATTTTACTTTCACTAAACCATGCTTATTTTCTTCTGTAACAGGCATGATTTTATTAATCGCTGCAGTAGTTGGATTAGGAGAAACCGGTAGAAGCTTTTGCCCTATTAATGCATTTGCAAATGAGGATTTGCCTGCACTAAAAGCACCGAAAAGAGCGATCGTAAATCCCCTATTAGCCAATCTTTCAGATGTTAATGTCAATTCCTCAGAGTTCGTTTTAAATCCCGGTATGTCATGTAACAAGTTCGCAGCTGACTTAAGCTTTGTCACTACATCCCTTACTTGAAGTCCAGCTTGTCTTGATGGTACCTCTTCTGTAGGTGCTACTTGGGTCTTTTCTACCTTTTTCGTTGGATCTACAGCTACATCTCTATTTTTTTCTGTAGATGTCATGATCTCAAATTCTTCATTCAGAGTTAGAAGTTTTTCTATCTCCTGATCGCTTATTTCGTCGCACTTAATACTTTCAGTTACTATATGGTCCATTATATTTTTGGACTTTTGTTGGCTATCCATTATGTTTTTTAATTCTGACCATGCATGATCAAATTCTTTTATGACTTTTAACTCTTCCTCCCATTTTGAAGCCCTACTGCTCACCTTAGCTCCTTGAATTTTGAGGAAATCTTCCATAAAGGGCTCGAGTTCTCTTCTAGCTAGTTTTTTCAAGCTTTCCGCTACATCGTTTGTATAGTTCAAAACGTATTCTCCAGATAGTCGTGCATCCTTCTTTTCAGCATTTAACAGAAGCTCTGATGTAAAAGGCACAGAATATTCCTGTATCTTCGTTAGTAAGTCAGCGCTATTGATGTCTTCCTGCTTTAAAAAGCGAGTAATCGCATCTTTCAAGTGCCATTCAAGTTGCGATTTCGCCTTCTCTTGCATGTCAGAAGAAAATGCCTGTAATCTCGATTGGCGTTCTTGCTCTGTCTTATTTTTAGAAAACAATAATCCTACTTTAAACTCTCGCTGTCTTGACTCAAGAAATTTTTCCGCCAGTTCTCTCGTTTGAAAAGGCATCAAATAGGCATTTTTTAATATATCAATAATCACTAGCTCTAACTTTCTCTTTTGTTCCTTTAAAGTTTCCATTTGTATGTCTAACTGCCGTTGTAACTCAACGATCTTAGCTTGTAAGCTATTCCATTCGTCTTCAGGTAAAACACTTAATTTTTGTTCAAGCTTTTCAATTGTCTCTTTATTCTGATTGGATTCAAAAACCATTTGTTCTTGAATAAGCTTTTTGAGAGAATTTGAAACTGAGAGTTCTAACAGCTGATCCTTCATAAGGACTTTTTCAGTAATAAACGATTGTAAATCTTTTAACTCATTGTGTGGATGGTTTGGTTCCTTTAGCGTCGTATAAAATATACGACCCGGCTTCACTCCCCATGAGGCAAAGGATTCTTTTACACTTTGTTGAAATTGGAGAAAACTCAATTCTTCCTCACGATGCTTATCGATTTGATTTACAACTAAGAAAACTTCCTTACCTTCTTCGGTTAGTTCCTTTGTAAACATGAAATTAACCTCAGATTGGACATGATTATAATCCATGCAATAAAACACTAGATCCGCTAGGTGTAGAGCTGACTCTGTAGCGATTCGATGAGCATCATCTGTTGAGTCAATCCCTGGAGTGTCTAATATCGCTGTACCAGACACGAGCTTTGTGTTACTCTTGCTAATCTCTATGGACGTAATTTCGTCTCCATTTTTGCAGTAAGTTTTGACCATGCTATAGTCGTAGGGAGCCTTGTAGTATAGAGGCCTTCCTTCGTTAAAATAGACCTTCGCATAGTCCTCCCCTGCTTTCACTTTTACTAAGTTCGCACTTGTTGGAATAGGGCTGGAAGGAAGAATATTTTCACCAATTAAGGTATTAATCATGGTTGATTTTCCTGCTGAAAAATGACCACAAAATGCAATTGCATATTCTCTTTCTTGAAGTTTTATAGCTAATTGTTTTGCTTTTTGTGCCGTTTCTTTGTTTCCCCTTGTAAGAAAATAAGTATGTAAGTTGGCAATCCGTGATAGTGTGATCTGTGTATCTTGTTGAAAGATTGTATTTGACATGGTTCTACCCCTTGTTTGGACTTTTACCTCTTTATTTTAACTGATTCTTCACGCATTTCCCAAATAAAAAAAATCAGGTCCACATTCACCTGATTTTTTTTATTTATTTAATTGAGTAGCTTGCGGTTTGCTTACATTCTTTAACACATGCTTCATTAATAATCCATAAACGACAACAGTTGCGCCAATAAAAATCGTTACCATTTTGCAAACACCGTCCTCTTTAATGAGAGTGATAATTATTTTCATATGAACACTATACCACGAATGATAATCACTATCAATAAACTTTCTGATCATTCACATTTTTTTCATAAACGGCAACGGTATCAATCTGCTTGTTTTATGAAATACCTCATTGTATTTTGTATGTTCACAGAGAGCCCTTTCCTCAGCAGGAATTCGTATCATTAAGATAAGAGCATTAAGGAGTGAAAAGGCAATAAGTGTTCCGTATGCTTGAAAAAGAAGTGGGATCACAAGAAATTCTAGGGTCACGATTAAATAGTTTGGGTGCTTTAGAAACTTATAAGGACCTTTTTTTATAACAACTGCATGTGGAACAACGATTATTTTCGTGTTCCAATACTTTCCTAGAGACGATAACGCCCAAATTCTTCCTATTTGTGTGACCAAAAAAAAACTACCAAACGCTGGCCAATAAGAGGAGATTTCTTTTTCTTGTACTAACACCTCGAGACAAAGTGATATAAAAAATAGCGCATGGACAATCACAATAAAAATGTAATGTATCTTGCCAAATTCTATTCCACCTTGCTCTTTCATCCATTTCTCATTTCTTTTAGCAATGGCTAATTCACAAACTCGTTGAAAAATCACAAAGGCCAGAAATAACAAAAACATTATGTTTTCCTCCATTGTAAGAGAAGGAATTCTGAGCTAAAACCAGGTCCCAATGCCATTGCAAGACCCATGTCCTGCTGTTTTGCCACTTTCATGGTTTGATTTAAAACATATAATATGGTTGCTGATGACATATTTCCGTGATTCTTTAATACATTTGCAGATATTTCTAACATTTCAGCTGGTAACTGTAATGATTTTACATAGGCATCCAGAACCTTCTTTCCTCCTGGATGTGCAATAAAATGATTAAGTTCTACAACTTGACAGCCATTTTCAGAAAGAAAACTGTTTACATTGGGCTTTAACCATTTTTCAATAATGGAAGGAATATCCTTAGAAAAGACAACATAAAGTCCTTTCTCTTTTACCTCCCAGCCCATCACATCAAGTGAATTCTTCATGGTAGTTGACTTTGTAGCTAATATAGTTGGATAGGAGCCTAATTGACTGATATCTTCCTTCTGTACTTGATCTCCTACTACAAGAGCACATGCCACGCCATCAGCAAAGAGGGAAGAACCAATTAAGTTACTTTTAGATAGATCATTTTTCTGAAATGTTAAACTGCATAATTCAATTGTAAGTACAAGTACTTTGGCAGTAGGAAAAGCAAGGCAGTATTCGTAAGCTCTTGACAACCCAGAAGCTCCCCCCGCACAGCCAAGACCCCAGATGGGAATTCGTTTTGTATGTATCGAAAAAGGAAGGATGTTCATAATCCTTGCTTCTATACTAGGAGTTGCAAGACCTGTACTTGATATGGTGAAAATTGCATCTATTTCTTCATATTCTATCGGTTTCTTCAAATAATCTTTATTTTTTAAACAAGCTTCTATCGCTTTTGTACCTAACTGGGTGGCTGTTTCTATATAAGCATCATTTTTTTCCTTAAACGTCCTCTCTTCTGCAAACCATTCTATACTTCTAGCAAAATGTCGTTTTATTATCTGACCGTGCTGGAATGCCTTAAGCAATCTTTCAATATCATGAAAAGCATCTGAAAAAAGCTTTCGAGAAAAATCCATTACTTCAGTTTGTGTTATTTCATATCGCGGGGGTGCTTCACCTACTGATAGAATTGCTGGCATTTCATTGCTCCTTCCATGAAAACCATAATAAGGATACTATTTCCAAAAATAGGATAAATATTCATGAAAAAACTCCCTACTTTAATAAGTAGAGAGCCATCCATGTCTTGAAGGAGTTGCTGTGCCTCTTCATTATATGTTGATTCCCCTTACAAATCACTAGATAATTTTTACCATAGAAATGAACCAAAAGAACCATTCTGCTCCCATTAATTTTTTACTATATAAAATGAGAAAACCATGTTATTTTTCTCATTTTATATGATAATATAATGATATTCGACTAGTTGGAGGAATATAAATGACTTTATCAAAACAAGTGACAGATATATTAAACGGGACTATCGATTCAGTTAAATCAGTTCTTCCATTTGACCTAGCCTTCGAAAAACCATCTCTTTTTACACAGCCTTTTACGCAGCATTCGATTGGTGTATTGATTGGAATGACCGGAGATGTAAGAGGTCGAATTATTATTGATGGAAATGAACAGGTGTTTGGTAAGATCGGAGAAGGAATGTTCGGTATGGCTTTAGAGGGAGAAATGCTAGAGTCCTTCGCAGGAGAGTTAGGAAATATGATTGCAGGGAATTTATCTACAACGATTTCACAAAATGGCCACGAAACGGATATTACCCCTCCTACGGTTTTGGTAGGAGAAACAAAGGTTTACGGATTTGATAAAGCTTTCCGTTTACCTATCAATATTCAAGATGTAGGAACAATTGAACTAATTATTATGGTTGAAAATAAGTAGAGAGGATCACCCTCTCTACCCTTTTTAAAATCCATGAATCGTCATCCCGCCGTCAACGAATATGGTTTGACCATTGATATAATTTCCTGCTTCAGAAGCTAGCATGACGATAGGTCCTTACTTCTTATCTTGTTGTCTTTGCACCTCTATATAAATCTCTTTACACACCAATTCACCGCACACCTGACAAACTACCTTCCCATCATAAAGGATTCGGCAGTGTTCACAATAGTATTTCACCATATATTATCCCTCACTAATTCTTACTGACCAATATTACTATCAGTATATTTATTCTTCATACAAGAGGTTCCTTCAAGCAGTCTAAAAGCGTTTCTAGGGTGTGTTTTATTTGTGTAATAAATATCACTCACCTACAAATGCTTTTATGTCGACATTCGTAACCGTTATCATAAATTTTCAAAATTGATCTTCTTCACAAATATTTCACATTTCGAGACAACTGAATGTGATTTAAATCACTGTCACAATAACTTTTCACTACTATCATAGGAAATACATAACAATTGAACAATTTGTGAAATCAATGAAAGCTAATGGAATTGGAACAATTGTCTTGTATTATGAAATTGTAATCATTTATTTATTGTGAAACCTTGGGGAGGGAGTGAGGGATATGGCGAAAATGGAACTCAACCGAAAACCAAAGACGGAAATAGAGGATAGCTCTTCTTTAAAGGGCACATTAGCTTCCGTTTTCCTATTAGGATTCTTTCTAATAGTGACATGGGTGAGCGTTTACTTCTTATTTTTAGACCGTTTTTAAGAGAGAAAGGGGATATATTTACCATGCATATGCATAAGTTTGAAAAAATTTGGCTGATATTTGGAATTGGGACACTTCTAGTTTTCCTAACCGTTTTAGGTGTTAGTGCCTTTTATCTTGGAAATCAACCACCAAGCTGCTTAGCCACAATCAATCCTGAAAAAGTTGATACAACAGCACCCTTTAACGAGCCAGGACTTAAAAAAGTTGAGGGTAAAGATTGGGATTATGAATTAGTATATGTAGCTCAAGCTTTTGCTTATACTCCAGGAGAGATTGAAGTTCCACTTGGAGCAAAAGTTAAGATTATTGCAACAACAAAAGACGTAATTCACGGATTTCAAGTTGCCGGAACAAATATTAACATGATGTTAGAGCCTGGTTATATAAGCGAGTATGTCACAACCTTTGACAAAGCTGGAGAATACTTAATTTTATGTAATGAATATTGTGGTTCTGGACACCACATGATGACGTCTAAAATCAAGGTGGTGGAATAATGAATACATTAAATGCAAAAATTGATCCTCGTGATGGAAAATTAATTATGGCACATTTTTATGTGGCATTCATTGCTTTGGCTGTGGGTGGGCTGGCAGGTCTTCTGCAAACATTAGTACGTTCTGGAAAATTTGTATTACCTGCAGGGATTGGCTATTATCAAATATTAACGGTTCACGGTGTTGTGCTCGGGCTTGTTTTAACAACATTTTTCATTATGGGCTTTCAAATTGCTGCCACAAGTCGTACATCAGGTACATTATCCAATCTTCAGAGAAAATTAGGTTGGATTGGCTTTTGGTTAATGACTGCTGGGACGCTAATGGCAGCCACAATGATTCTACTAAATAAAGCTTCTGTGCTTTATACCTTTTATGCGCCATTACAAGCACATTTTATTTACTACCTGGGTCTAACACTTGTTGTGGTAGGCAGCTGGGTAGATGGAGCTGCCGTACTTGGTAAATACATTAGCTGGAGAAAGCAAAACCCTGGTCAGCCAAGTCCATTAATTACGTTTATGGCTGTTGTTAATACACTGTTATGGATTGTCGCAACAATAGGTGTTGCTGCAACCGTTCTATTCCAATTACTTCCTTGGTCACTCGGGATTGTTGATCGAGTGGACGTTCTAGTTAGCCGTACACTATTCTGGTATTTCGGACATCCACTTGTTTATTTCTGGTTATTACCTGCCTATATGGCCTGGTATGTAGTTATTCCAAAAGTCATTGGTGCAAAAATCTTCTCCGATTCGCTTGCTCGTTTGTCCTTTATTTTATTTTTACTATTCTCGATCCCTGTTGGTTTTCACCATCAGTTAATGGAGCCTGGAATTGATCCTGCTTGGAAGTTTTTACAGGTTATCTTAACCTTTTTAGTTGTCATTCCATCATTAATGACCGCCTTCTCCCTCTTTGCGACCTTCGAAAGCTATGGTCGCTCAAAAGGAGCAACCGGACTTTTTGGATGGTTTAAGAAGCTTCCTTGGGGAGATGCAAGATTTACGGTACCTTTTATCGGGATGCTTTCATTCATTCCTGCAGGTGCAGGTGGACTGGTGAATGCTTCTCACCAGTTGAACCAAGTGATTCATAATACGATTTGGGTTACTGGACACTTCCATTTAACACTTGCAACCGCAGTTGTTTTAACTTTCTTCGGTATTACTTACTGGCTGGTTCCACACGTAACAGGCCGAGTATTGACAAAAGCGATGAATAAATTGGCGATTTACCAAGGCGTACTTTGGGCAATCGGTATGACCTTTATGTCTGGTGCGATGCACGCAGCTGGTTTACTAGGTGCACCACGTCGTTCTTCTTTTTCAGAGTATGGCGGAGCTGCTCAAGCTACTGAATGGATACCGTATCAAATCGCTCAAGCAGTGGGTGGCACAATCCTTTTCATTGCAATTATTCTAATGCTTTACATTTTTGTGAATTTAGCATTTTTCGCTCCAAAAGGCGATGAAGAATTTCCAATTGGAGAAGTTAGTGATAAAGCTGAAAAATCACCAATGGTATTTGAGAACTGGAAACTTTGGTTAGGAATTACAGCGTTATTAATCTTGTTCGCATACACCATACCATTTATTGATATGATTCAGAATGCTCCAATAGGATCAAAAGGTTATAAATTATGGTAATAACAAACAGCGCCTGCTAATGGGCGCTGTTTGTGGTTTCTACAGGTATTTATTATTTCTTTTCAAGACAAAAATTGTCATCCTACATTTTTATTTCATAAATTCTCTCATATTTACTATAAAGCAGACAATTATCTGCTCCAAGCTTACTTTGATACCGATACAGGTAGGACGGAATGTACGAGATCAATGATTTTTTGAGACTCGTTTTGATTCATTAAAATATGAACATTTCCTTTGTCTTCATGTGTGCGAATTAAACGTCCGATTCCTTGACGAAGTCTGAGAAGCATATATGGGATATCGACTTCCTCAAAGGAATTTTCTGTACTCTCCCTTTTCGCTGTAAATACGGGGTCATGAGGTGGGAATGGAAGAGAAAAGATGAATACATTCTCTAATGAAGAACCTGGAACATCAAGCCCTTCCCATAAATGGGTGGAGCAAAGTACCGCACTCTCTTCTTGTTGAAATTTCGAAACTAACGTACTTATTTCCGCATCTCCCTCAAAATAAATAGGGAAAGGAAGTTCTTCGCGGAGATGACGTTTAAAATTCTGCTGTTCTTCTTCATTGGTGAATAATATTAGACCTCTTCCTCCAGCTTCTTTCAATTGTCTAATAGTATACAAACATTTTTCATCAACAGAGGTAAAAAAGGGTATCTGAATTCCCATCGCTTCTTCATAATTGAACGGTGAATTTACACGGAAAGATAAAAATTCATCTATTCCAAGACTTTTTGCGGTATATGAAAATGAGCCATTTTCGGATAAAGTTGCAGAAGAAAAAATGAATGGCTTTTTCTGTGAAAATACCTCTTCACGCATGATATCTTCCACCATTCTCGGCATAATCACAAGCGTTCGTTTTCCTTCATGTTCTTCAAACCAAATAATCCCTTTAAGTTCCTTTAAAAATAAACTTAAGGAATACGTTATTTGTTCCAGATAGCCTTCGACAATCTTCAGATCATATTCATTAATTACATATAACTCACTTTCAAAGACAAGTTCTTCTTCCAGATCTGATAATAAAGAGGCAAGTTTTTTCCCCTTCGCTAACACCTCAGGGGTTTTTTTAATCATCTGTTTATCAGATCCTACTGTCTTTTCAGATGCGTCATGTAATACTTCAAAAAATCGTTCACTTGCAATAATGGATTCGTCTATTAGATTAAGTGTCTTATCCCTTACATCATTAGCGGTTAATCGTTCTAGTAATGTTTCAAGTGTTTGTTCTGTTAATTTATACGTTAAAGCCTTCTGACTGGCATATTCTAAAAGGTGACCCTCATCGAATACGACGCAAGAGCTTTCAGGTAGAAGCGGAAGCTGACCTTCACGTTTTCTTGCTTCTTTAGTCCAAATATGCTCCATATAAAAGTCATGAGAACATATTATTAAGTCCTGTGAACTTCTGTAGTAGTCACGATGCAATGTTTGTCCACATCTATGTCGCTGATCACAAGAAAAGCAGTCCTGTAAACTATCCCATGCTATTTCGTTCCACTGCTCGTTAGATAGCTCGGGAAAATCCTTCCGGTCACCGTATCGTTCAAAGGATTGCATCGATATCCCTGTATGTACGAAGTCGGGTAATTGATGGAACACATCCATATGTCCATCAGAAGACGCAACAGATTGATCTAGTTTATTCAAGCACAAATATTGATCTCTTGATTTAGCTAAACGAACGTCAATATTCAGCTGTAACGCTTTTTCAAGCTTAGCTATATCTCCTTCTTTTTTGACAAGCTGTTCGATAAGTGTTTCATCTGCACAGGCAATAATTGCCGGTCTGTTCTTGTAACGAGCATAACAGATCGCATATAAGAGATAAACAATCGTCTTTCCCGTACCTACACCAGCTTCTGCAAACATCACTTTATTTTCTTGAAAGGCTTTTTCTAGTTGAAATGCCATGTAGATTTGTTCGTCACGAACTTCAAAGCCCTCTTCTGGCAGTAAATCGTAAAACACATCTCCGATCCAATCTCCTAATTTCTCAAAAAAGGATTCAGATTTTGATAGGCTGAATGGTAGCTGTTTTTGCAAAGTAACCCCTCCTGTACTTTATTTCCGAATTGAGCGATAAAAAACTGACTCGTTAGCGAGTCAGTTTTAAATCAATTTATTTCTCTAGGTGGTCTCTTACCCCAGTATTGATAATAATTGGTTTGAATAAACCCATTAAATAATTTTCGTTTTTTGGTGGCTGGTTTTCCGTAACATTCTTCAAAACGTTCATTTGACGTTAGCATATATACCGACCAGGTTTCGTAGGGAGAGAAAGCTTGTCCCATGTCTGTGTACATTTTTTCTACCGTTGGCTTATCCCCTAGTCTCTCTCCGTATGGTGGGTTCCCAACAATTACACCATATTCCTTTGTCGTCGTAAAATCTTTTACTTGCATTTGTTTGAATTGAATTAAATCTCCTAAACCAGCTTCAAATGCATTAGCCTTAGCGATATTCACCATTTTATGGTCAACATCAGAACCAAAGATATCTATTTCTTGATCATACCTTGCAAGGTCTTCCGCTTCATTTCTCACATCTTCCCATAGCTTATCAGGAATCCAGTTCCATCCTTCGGAAACGAACTCTCGGTTAAATCCTGGTGCAATATTTTGTCCTATCAAAGCAGCCTCTATCGGAATTGTTCCTGAACCACAAAATGGATCAACAAATGGGCGGTCTGGTGTCCAATTGGTTAAAAGTACTAGTGCCGCTGCTAATGTTTCCTTTATTGGTGCTTCCCCTTGTTCTGCACGGTATCCTCTTTTGTGTAAGCCTGCTCCACTAGTATCTATGGTAAGTAGGACTGTATCCTTCAAGAGGGATACTTCAATTTTAAACAGAGGACCATTTTCTTCGAACCAGCTTGTTCTACGATAATGGGTACTTAAACGATTAACAATCGCTTTTTTGACTATCGCTTGACAATCAGAAACACTGAATAAAGTTGATTTCACTGACTTCCCTGACACTGGAAACTCAGCATTTTCTGGTAGGTATTTTTCCCAAGGTAATGCTTTTGTTTTTTCAAACAATTCATCAAAGGTTTTGGCTTTAAATTCTCCTACTTTAAGTTTCACTCGATCGGCTGTACGTAACCATAAATTGCTCTTACAAATGGCAAGCTCGTCCCCTAGAAAGCGAACACGGCCATTTTCAACGGTACACTCATACCCTAAATCTCTTACTTCCTTCGCAACTACCGCTTCAAGCCCCATCGCTGCGGTAGCTATTAATTCAAATTTCGTCATCGTTTCACCTCAGACAGAATGTAACTTGCCTTATTTATTATATGTATAATACAAGAAAAGCTCTCCAACAGAGGAGAGCTATCATTAGAAAACACTCATACAATTCCATTAATAACGTTCTATAAGCCATGTTTTGTTCCTTTGTACTACCATCGACTGGTCGTCTCGTACTCAGGTGGCAATCATCTATCTACAGATTCAGCTGAACCTGTCCTTCTCCTCGTTCATTTCCTAAGAGAAGGTGCCCCTACCATAATTTGGGTTTCTCGCTCGTGGGGTTTACCTCGTTCCACCCCATTCATTTCTAAATGGGCTCCGTCACTGTGGCACTTTCAAGGTATTCATGCCATATCCTAATCGACTTAGGCATTTTCCCTGCCGTCAGCCAAGTAAAAACCTAGCTGCCCTAGCTTATGAATTGGCTAGGCACGAACACTACGGACATCTCAGACCGTGCGAGCATGGACTTTCCTCTACAATTCACTTACGATCCTTGCAGCGATTACCCGAACGTTATTAACGAACAATACATATTATATGTAATTGCGAATGAAATATCAATGCCTTCTTACATGGTATTTTCTGTCAATCGTATAATTTACTACCGAAAACATGCTTTTCTAGATTTGATAATCTTTTGAGGATATCAAAATTTGTTGTTCCAGCGGATGGTTGCTGAACGGAAGGTCTTCTTACAGCTTCTTCTAATTGTTTTTTCAAACGGACGTTTTCCTGTTGAAGTTCTTCAATTTCTTGCTGTAGAATCTCATAGTCTTTAATTACTACATCAAGAAATTTGTCAACATCCTCTGGCTTGTAGCCTCTCATGGCTGTTTTAAATTCTTTTTCCAATATGTCTTTAGCTG
>Ga0224722_1001080_pt1 | contig 15482 bp, 13 predicted proteins | sample Balambano_FR1_Me_FD_161646 | JGI IMG/M metagenome (GOLD analysis project Ga0224722, IMG submission 161646) | Freshwater sediment microbial communities from Lake Towuti, South Sulawesi, Indonesia - Balambano_FR1_MetaG | ecosystem: Environmental > Aquatic > Freshwater > Lake > Sediment | place... | reverse complement strand
CACCCCGACAGGCAAGACAGAATACCTGCGCCATTGTGACCTATGCAGGCACAGAAGGATTGGCAATTTTTTCTCAGCCCAATCCGCTCTCTGCTCCGATTGGCAATTTGCCGAGTCGATCGCGCCTCCGCCTTTCCGGTGCAACGGTGACTGATGATGCGGGTCGAGGCTGGGCAGAGATTATCCTGGGCGATCAGTATGGTTGGATTGCAGAAACGGGAGCCGCTGGGCCCAGTAGTGGATTTAATATCCGGCGGTTGCCTTGTCGGGAAATTGTGGGATAGTGATAATCGGCACCACAAAGGTACAAAGTTTGCCGAAGTGAAGAAGGGTGGGCACTGCCCACCCTTGTCTTTAGCAACTGATATTCAGAAGCAGGAAAACCCTATTTACCCTGAACGCCAAGCAATTCAGCGATCGCCTGTCGTTCAGCAGGGGGATTATCGGGAATTACTTGACGAGTGTCGGTGATCAACCAGTCAAGGGCAGCGGCTTGCACATCGATCGCGGCTCCAGTCTTGTCAATACAGTAGCGACCGAAAACTAGCTTATCGACGAGCCGCACACCCGGGCCTAGACGCGAGTACTCGAAGATGACGCTATTTTCTACGGTTGCGCCACTGCAAATGTAGCAACTGGGGCTAATCATCGACGGGCCGATGATCCGCGCTCCATCCTCAATCTTAGTCATACCACCGATATAGACAGGGCCTTGGATGTCCACTTTGTCCCAGTTCACGGCAACATTCAATCCGGTGTAAATGCCAGGAGCGACTTCACGCCCAGGAATTTGCACGTTTTTGACCTTGCCTAATAGGACATCACGAATTGCCCGCCAGTAGTCAGGCACTTTACCGATATCAACCCACTGAAAGTCCATTGGCACGCCATAAAAGGGAGCGCCCATTTCCACTAGTTTCGGAAATAGCTCTCCACCAATATCAAATTCGACACCAGAGGGAATATAGTCTAGAATTTCAGGCTCAAAGATATAGATCCCGGTGTTGATGTCAGTGCTTAATGCTGCTTCGACAGAGGGCTTTTCTTGAAAGGACTTAATGCGTCCTTCTGCATCGGTCACAACCACACCATAACTGGACACTTCTTCTCGAGGCACAGATTTCATCACGATGGTGGCGATCGCTCCCTTTTCCCGATGGAAGCGCACTGCTTCGGTCAGGTTGAGGTCAATCAAAGCGTCACCGCAAAGCACGACGAAGGTATCGTCGAAGAACGGGTGAAAGTCTTGAATCCGCTTCATCCCGCCAGCAGAGCCGATCGCTTTACCAAGCAACTCACCATCTTGAATACTGCCCTCGAAAGAGTAAGCAATTTGGACACCAAACCGCTGTCCATCTCGGAAGTAGCTTTCAATTTCGTTGGCAAGGTGGCTGACATTGACCATGATTTCGTCAAAGCCATGCTGACGCAGGAGTTCTAACAAAAACTCCATCACTGGCTTTTGCAGAATGGGAATCATGGGTTTAGGAATTGTGTAGGTAATGGGACGAACACGAGTTCCCTTACCAGCAGCCAAGATCATTGCTTTCATAGAGTTCTATCTTCCAGAGGTAGCTAGTTTAGTGGTTCAAAGTTTACGCAAATCATTCCTACCCAGTCTTTCACAATCTCTGAGTGAGGACGAAGAGCCAAGACGCAATTTTGCAAAATCTACATTAAACTCCTTAGAGACATCAAGTGCTTAAATAGCAGTGGATTCTGCGCCAAATTTAGGGCAAAAGCTTTATCTAATCGCTAATAGCGAACGCAGAAAGCTCTAAACTCTGCAATTCGGACGGCTCGACCAGAGAACGCACCCTTAGATCTTTATAAAATTCCTCTTGCGAGAGTTCAACCTTAGATTGGGCAGAGAGAAATAACAGGGCCCAAAATACCCCCACCCGATCGCTCTGCGCTGAATGGTGAGCATTGTCCTGTTGTAATTCAGCAGCCTTGGCAGAATCAACCCACACCTGTAATAACAGTTCAAACTCAATCCATTCCTCTCCACAACTGACCTGATCCCAACTCTCTTGCAAGAACTGTTCCAACGCCGCCGCAATCTCAGAAAGATTTTCCTGATGAGCCAGTTGAGCGATCGCTCTAACAGCCTGGTTGCGAGACTGGGGACGAGGGCGGCGGGGGCGCACGCGGGGCTTTTGGTCGGCAATGGTGGCCGCCATTAGCTCCAACTGAGCAACTAGTTCTTGCAACGTGACTCGGCGATTGACCGGAGGAGGGGCGACGGCACGACGGCGCAATTTCCGCTCCAAATTGAGCGGCAATGCTTGCACCATGCCCTCAGCTTCTAAGAACTCAACGTCCTCTAGATCGGTTTCAGGCTGTTCGACCTCTGACCGTGCCAAACTGTCAGCCTTTAGCAACACCAACATAGAGGCATACAAAAAAGCCTGCCCCGATTGGGACAAATTAGCCTCATAGGGAGCGATGCCCTCTTCTAACGTTGGGTCTGCTTTTAGTTGACTGAGAAACCGATCAATCACCTCAATCACCTTTACGTCCCAAGGGTCAATCTCTCCTCGTTCTGCCAGGTCAATCAACAAAGCGATCGCATTTTGTGCCAGAGAAAGCGCCATGACATTCTGTTATCGAAGGCTGACACGGACAAAATAAACCGCTGCTAACCCAATCAGACCTAACAGCAACAGGGGTATCCACAAACTTAATGGATTTAGCGGATCGGTCATACAAATACAGATAAACCCAACACGACTTCAACAAATTTAGTGTATCAATTGAGCCTTGCCCCCACTGCTAGTTGGTCCTAGAGTTAGGGTATCCCCGATTCTTCTCAAGCCTAGCATTACCACCTCCAGATCACGCGATCGCTTTAACATTCGCATCAGATCCTCAATTTTTAGAACCCTGACTTCTTGACAAAATCGGGTATCTTGCGTTTCAACCAATAACCCATCCCCACTAAAAGACTAATCACTACAGCACCCCAGCCCAGGGGACTGGGCACCCAAAAGATGACTTCTAAGTGGTTGATCTGTCCTGCTGTCAAGTGCCAAAGAAGTTGTTTTCCCGATTGTGCTGCTTGCGGCAGTACAGCCTTTGGAGAACTGACATGAGCACTCCAGGGAGTTGTTAACTTAAATTCCAGATTCACCAAGTCACCTGGATAGAGGAGCATAATCCCCGGATAGTTGAGAATATCGAGCGATCGCAAATCCACATCTAAGGTCAAATGGTTCCGCAACACAAGCAACAGATTGCTTTCGGTCAGTTCTAAATGGGGTTTGATCTGCGGCATAGTCTGCACCTGTGCAACGTCCTTAATTTGAACAGAGGATTGAAAAAATCGATTAAATTTTGTTTCAAGCTCATGACCATTATTGAATGGGATCGTCACTATCATTTGATTGGGTGCAGGCGATCGCGTCCTTCCACCTAACTGTCGTGCCCGTGATTGAATACTGTTTAGCCAGGTTTGCATAGCATCGGGATCAAAGTGGGTGAAGCGCTCATCCAGGTCAATCTGCTGGGTAATTTCACCATGAAATTGCCCAGCATAGTTGACTCCAACTTCATACTGAATGCAGCCCGTCAAGCTTAAGACCATTCCTAACAGGAAACAAGTGACCAAACTGGCTCTCAGTCGTCTGAGATAGCGGTTAAACGATGGGCTGGAGGAAGTAAAGGGACGAAACATGATTTTGAGGGTAAACACTTTTCTCAAAGACCAGTTTCAAAAACCAGAAAATTAAATTTGTCCACGATGAAGCTCAGAGGTCGCGACAGGCTCTTCCAGATTTTTGGTAGAAATCGTAGCGCAGGCTCCTGGCATACGCGGGCAAATTGTCCGCTTTAAGGGATATTGAATGATCTTCTGGTATTTGATGCGATCGCCGCGTAACTGAGCAGAACTTGGGACAGCCATTGAGATCTGATTCTGACAAGGAGTTGCATCACTTTGAAACTTACATCCCTAACCAGATCAGACCCGCCAGCGTGAGAACGATAAACCCCAGGGCAACCCAAACAAATCGATTGTCTCTGGTATTGACCTGTGTCCAATTAATGGGTTCGGGTTCAACTTCAACATTAGAACGGGAACGGGCAGGATTTTGCATGGGTACTGCCGTTCCTTTCGTTTGTGTGCTATCGTCTAGACCCGCTAAGTCTGGAATTTGAGTTAACCAGTCTGAACGGGTTTTGAGTCTGGGGGCTTGCAGAATGTAAAGCAGTCGCTTTCCTTGCTGACGAGTGCTGAGATCGGGATGACGGCTCAATTCTTCACAGAGAGCGATCGCAGCTACCTGTTGCCCCGCAGCTTCGTAGGCAGTCACCAGCCACAAACGCACTTCGCCTCCTAACTGAGTCCTAAATTCGGTTAAACTAGCTGATTTCTCTAAACATTGAACAGATTGACGATATTCGCCTCGTTCAAAAGCATCTCGGCCCGCTCGATATTGCTGCTTTGCAGCCAGCATCGTAGCACCCACATCCTCATTGTCTGACATAGAACTGCTGTTGTAAATTTCCGATTTGACTGAGGCAACCCATCTAACGAAATATCTCCTAATCTCGATCAAAGGAACTAAAATGGCATCAACCAGGAGTTGAATTAACTGGAGTGCCCGTCCAAAAGTTTAAAGTATTTGCTTCTACCCACACCATTCTCATTGATGTAGAGGGTGCTGCACAAGTTGAGAGTTTAAGACGTTCAGTGCCCTAAATCGCATCCATGCAAGCAATCTGGAAAGATATTTATCCTTCAATCAAATCAGCAGTGAATTATCTAGATTCTATTGAATCGCTGCTGGAGCAAACCTTGAGCGTGATTCAAAAAATCTACCAGGTTGACTGTCTGTTAATTTTTGGTTTTGAGACGGGACAACTTAACGCACTTACGGTTTACGCCGCTTCCCAGGACTGGCAAACCTTTGCAAATCATCCTGATTACGCAGCATTACAAGGGCTTGAGCCAGTGAATTATTCGGTGACTGCCATTCGACAATTCAAGCTGAACCAGTTACCTGACTGGCTGGCTGCACAACAGCGATCGCCCCAACTTACCCAGTTACCAACAGGGGAATTAATTATCCCTATCACCAGCAAACCGACTCACAAACCTTCAGTTGCCGCCCGATCCAGTGCAGAACCGCTACAGCTAGTGCTGCAACTTAGACCTCATGCCGCATCAATAGACGCAGCATCCCTGGAAGCCTTGGAAGTGGTTTGCAGCCAACTGGGGTTAGCCTACAGCGCCCTCTCTTGGCGCTTGCGCTTAGAGCACTCTCGACAACAGTCAGCCCTCGTCGGGCGAATTGCACAACTGCTCAATTCCAACTTAAACCCAGACAAGATTGTGGAGCTAATCGTTGCAGAACTGGGACAAGGACTGCACAGCGATCGCTGTATCCTGGTTGACCTACGCCATGATCCAGTTGATATTTTGGCGGTGTGGGATCAACCCGATCTGGGTTTGCGCCCATTGGTAGAGCGAGAAATTCCGCGTTCTCTTTGGCAAGATGCGGTAGAAATGTTTCTTCAGGGAGGAGCGTCTTATTTAGAAGTGCAGTGTATCGATTCAGAACCCGATGCTCTACAAAGTTGGTTGGGTGAAATTGGAGCAACTTCTGTGCTTATGATCCCACTGTTTCTCCAGTCGGATTTTTTTGGCACGATTGGGCTATTGGATTATATGCCTCGTTCCTCTTATCAGTTGGATGAGCTACAAATCGTGCGGCAAGTTGCTGATCATGCGGCTATTGCCCTGGCCACTGCTCAACACTTCCCAACTCTGTGGCACAAAGAAACACAACGGAGCCAATATCAGACTTCATCCCAGCGCAGCCACCACCGCGATGAATTGACTCAATTACCAAATCGCCATTCTCTAGAGAGGGAACTGAACCAGCTCAGTGCCAAAGCCGTGTGGGCTGTGCAACCAATCTTCAGCATTATGATCTGTGATATTGATTATTTCAAAATCGTCAATGACACCTATGGGCATTTAGTGGGTGATGAAGTCTTGCAGCGGTTGGCTCAGCGATTACAAAAACAATTGCGACGCGATACCCCTCTTTACCGCTACGGAGGGGAAGAGTTTGTAGCGATTTTAGCGGAAACCAAATGGCAAGAAGCAACCGATGTGGCAGAACGGCTCCGGCAGGAGATTCTTGCTTCGCCAATTGAAACCTCTGCGGGAGCGATCGAAGTGACTGCAAGCTTTGGTGTGGCCCAACAGGATACCCTACGGGATCACGATGCCTGGGATGTGGTTTATCGAGCAGACCAGGCACTCTCGGAGGCCAAACGGCAGGGACGCGATCGGGTTAGAGCCTTATGAGTTTCCCCATATCCTTAGTCATCCTCGTTACCAAGCTGGAGCTTGAGATCGACGTGAGTTCGATAATCGCTGTTTGAGGGGTGTGGTGCGACGCGCCACACCCCTCAAACGGCAATTTTTCGTCGAACTCACATGAGATCGAGGGAAAACTCTAGCAATATTGGCTAATATCTTCACCACACTCATCTGCTAAGTAGCAAAGGGCCCGAAATCGTAATCCCACAACCTCGTCATAGAGCGGATTGAGCTTACAAAGGGGTGGAATTGACAGAATCGTGCGATGGAAAAGCTTAATTTCCCGCTCAAATGGACATTGAGCTGGAACTAGCCGACAAACCGTATGAGCGAACTTAGGATCGTGAACTTTAATTTGATCAAGCCACCGCCGCATGGGTAAGAGCGGATCAAACGATCGCTTGGCAGAAGATGCGGGCGGTTTAGGTGAAGCGGCAGAAATAGAGCTGAGAAGATCTGACTGATGCAGCCATGACCAACTTGTCATTGTTCTACCTTCCATAGTATGCTCGATAACACTCTCGTGTCTGTCTTCAGGATCGAGCAAGTGGGCTTTACTCATCGATACCCCTCTAGGTTGATGTTGACTCAGAAATCTCTGATCAGTGTCACCCTAGCTTGATTTATGTGATTTGGGTAAAAAACCCAGACAGTTTCTATGTTGTCCATCCGCACCATAGAGAAACCCTGTTATGGTGGTGAACCTAAAACCGTCTACCAAATTAGAGACAGCGGGTAAGTGAAGCACAATAGTCGGGTTTCGACTGCGCTCAACCCTCGGACAATTGTGGATTGAGCGCAGTCGAAATCCACACTATAGGTATTTTGTTTTCCCACACATCCCTTAGTTCTCGGACAACTGTGGATTAAGTATGGATGAAGTGCTGTAGATTGAGCGTAGTCGAAATCCGCATCTATACGGATTTTGTTGCCCCGCTTATCCCTGAGCAGTTTCTTATCTGTCTAACAGTGATTAATGGCAATTAATCAGCAGGTTTATGGTTGAGTTCTTTCGGTTTGAAGCGGATTTCGTTGATTCTCTACGCTGTATCCCCATGCAGGTGCGGCATAAGCTTGATCTAGCTGGAGTAAAGCTAAAGTTGTCTCACTGGAATCATCTGAGTTCAGCAGCGCGGCAGCAACTCGTTGAAGCTCCTTACGCCACATCTGAAGAGATCCAGTCCTTCAAAGCACTCATTTACAGATTGATTGAGGAACAGGGAGGCGATCGCCCCGCCAACCTCCCCGTTGACCCCACTCCTGCCTGGGAAGATCTCACTCAAATTCCTGAAAGCGTTCAGCAAAAAGCACGTTCCTCTGATTTGGAAATCTCCTTAAATCAATGGATCAGTCTCTCCTCACTGCAACGATTTGCCCTGATTAAACTCAGCCGTTCTAATCACGAAAACAAAAACTTTTTGCCTGCCCTGCAAGAGTTTCAGCTAGTCCCCTGAATCATAACCGTGAGACCAGCAGTCCTCAAAAGGGGTTAACCACTCACCCGGACATTCAATTTTCCAGGGGGTCTACGAGCCAACCGCACTGTATGAGGCAACACGCCAACCAATTGAGCAAACGCTTCGTCGGGTACTCGCGCTACCACTTCTTGGTCAAAATAAGTTTCAAACTGGTTCAAAATCATCTGTGCCCGTTGCAGTGGCTGGGAATTATCAGTAAACTGCTGAGTTAATCGAATCCACATGCGGCGAATCCGAAAAGCCGTTTGGCGTTCTTCGTGAGACTGGGGATGCAGTAGAGAAAGATCCCCAATTGGAATAACCTTCTGGCAATCTTCATCGAAGAAGCTACCCACAGCGGCTCCGGGGCCAGCAAATTCTGCATGGAACTTCTTGCATAAAATCAATCCATTGCGCCTCCGACTATTGACAATCAGCAGATTTCCCTGACTCAAATAGCCCAGGATCACCTGTGCATCTGAACAGTCGATCGCAGGTAAAACATGCCCATTATCTACCCCAGCGTTCAAACCGTTATGATTCCCTCTGGTTGAATTCTGGTGGGCAGGAGGGTTTGTCTTGCCCTGAGCAAATTTAGAGTGATTTTTTTCGTCATCCATGAACTGATACCAGGTACATGACTAGAACACTACTGACGAAATCTGACAGGTTTTACTCAGTGATGACTCAGTGATGACCAGCATAAGAAATTACAAGCCCTTACTTATTCCATCAAGTGCAATTGGTCAAACATCTCATATGATTCTCTCGTAACTCTAGATTACCTGAGTAGCTTTGGGAACAGCAACGATAGTTTACCCTTCAACATTTGTTGCAGAGTGAGCCTGATGAATCATACAACCTGGAAACCAGGAAATCTTTCCCTGATTTGGTCATTGAGGTGGTTATTACCAGTGGTGGTGTGGACAAACTAGCGGTCTATCAGCGATTGGCAGTTACTGAAGTTTGGTTTTGGGAGGATGGGGTGCTCGCGATTTTTCAGTGGCGCGGTCAGCATTACGAAAAAATTAATCGCAGTGAGTTACTCCCCGATTTGTCGCTTGACCTGTTTTGCCGCTATGTCCTCTACTATGATCAGTACGACGCAGTCACGGAATTTCTCGCTGCAATTTCCTCTGAACCTTAGAAAAATCTGTACGCTCCACAAAAAATTGGCTAGGGGTGATATGAATTTGTGAAGAGTTGGGCAAGTTATATCCAGGAAATTGACATCCCACTCAGACATTTGGATCTCAAGGAGAGATAAACCCCTCATGAAAACAGAATTGAAAGCAAAATTCTTGCAGCATTTGCTGAGCAAGAAAAAGGAAAACGAAGGTTTTACCCTGATTGAACTGCTGGTTGTTATCATCATCATCGGTATTTTGGCTGCGATCGCCCTCCCCTCTTTCTTGAACCAGGCCAACAAAGCCCGTCAATCTGAAGCTCAGACCTATATTGGTTCTATCAACCGGGGACAGCAGGCTTATTTCTTGGAGAAGCAATGCTTTGGCAACCTATCGAATCTAGAATTAGGTATCAGCGATACCGATAACTATACTTATACTTCTCCTGGTGATGATGGTGCCTGCGGCAACACAGGTGAGGTTGTCAGTGAAGCTGATCCTAAGCCTACATTGAAAGGTTATGCAGGTCGTGTTTACACTGCCACTGCAGATGATGGTACAGCAACAACTAAGGCACTGGTTTGTGAAGGAAAGGTTGGTGAAATTCCAGGGGTCACTGGACTAGAAAAGTGCCCAGCCGTTTAAGGTGTGCTTTATGAAGCATTTTCTATCGCTGATGCTGCTTTGAACCTTGTATTTCAATTGTGGTTGGAGTTTAGTAAATAGCGAAGCTGAAGGCTACCAAGCAATTTTCTGCTACTGGTAGCTTTTTCTTGATCCTCTCTACATCAATTATGTTTCCTTCAATTCAAAGCTTATTGCAGCAAAAAGTTGTTGCTTGCATTTCTCAAGAAGATTATGATACAGCTAGCATTTTATGCCTGCAATTACTTAAAGCGGAACCAGTAGATAGAACAGGATATTGGTATTTGGGGCTAGTTCAACTGCTTCAGGGACGAGAAGCCGAAGCCCAAATGACATGGAGGATGGCACTAGGCAATTTAGAATTTAATCAACTTGACTCACATACACAAAATCTAGTTCAAATTTTAGGAGCAGGGGCTGAGCATCAGGAAACTCTCGGAGAAATTTTAACAGCCTGGTTGTTAAGGAAATATATACAGGAATTTGCACCAAAAGACTTTAATAACCTTCTGCATCTAGTTCAACTATCGATTCAGCTTGAAAATTTCATTCCAGAAGCTTTAGTAGAGTGGGACGTGATGACTTTGCTGCCCAAAAGCAGCAAAGTGGATACGGGGAAACTACTATATGTTGTACGACAAATTGTTGAACGAGTAGCTGAACATCCGCGAGCAGTTGAATTGGTAGAAGCTTGTTTGCCTTACTTAATTCCGCCTACCGAAGTTTGGATTGAACGGTTCTTGGATCAGGTTCGCTGGCTCGCTCAAAGTCCAGAACATGATGCAGTTGCCTGTTGCTATCTCAAACTGTGTGAGCGATTGCATCCTCAACAAAGTGATGTGCTGTTGCAGATGAGCTTTCTCTACCGAGATTTGCAACAATATGAAAAGGCGATCGAGTTTGCTGAGCGCTGCTATAACTCTTGCCAGAATCAGTTTGAACGAGTGGTTGCTAATGCTGCACTACTCAAAGCATTAATATCTTCTGGTCATGAGTGGCAGCAGGCAGAGGCTATTTTTGAAAGACAGTCTGAACTCTTAAAAGATTTTTTAGTTGAGATTACGACCACTGTTACGCTTAAAGTCACTGATGCTTCAATTTTGCACCTTCCCTTTTTCTTTTATCCTTATTTTCAAGATACTCCTGAACAGACGCGATTGTTACAAAATCGAATTGCGACATTTTTTCAGCAGTCATTTCACCTTTATTTATCTGATTCAAGCAATGTATCAGAATCAAGTGTTAACCAACTTCCACGAGAATCGGTAGCTTTGTCTAAACCTTATAGAAAGCTCCGAATTGGCTACTTATCCCGCTCAATGCGCCAACACTCGGTAGGGTGGCTTTGTCGGTGGATTTTTCAATATTTCAATCGCGATCGCTTCGAGATATATGCCTACTTCAATCAACAACCTTGGCCTGATCCTTTCGTAGAGCAGTGGTTTGTGCAACAGGTTGACAAATTTCACCAATTCGATGGAAATGTGACGGAGATTGTCAAAGCAATTCGGGACGATGGCATTGATATTTTGGTAGATCTTGATAGCCTGACATCTAACTCGAATTGTTGCGTCTTGGCTTTGAAGCCCGCACCTGTACAAGTGACATGGCTGGGTTTAGATGCATCTGGGATTCCAGCAATCGACTACTTCATCGTTGATCCTTACGTGCTACCTGATACTGCTCAAATGTATTACAACGAAAGACTTTGGCGATTACCTCAAACTTTCATTGCAGTTGATGGTTTTGAGGTTGGAGTTCCAACATTGCGGCGAGAACAACTCGGTATTCCCAGTGATGCGGTGGTCTATCTCAGTTCTCAAAATGCTTACAAACGCCATCCTGATATAATTCGCTTACAAATGCAAATACTTAAGGCTGTTCCAAATAGTCATTTTTTGATTAAAGGACAAGGAAATGAATTGGCTGTTCAAGAGCGATTTTACCAAATTGCAGCGATAGTTGGAGTAGATTGCGATCGCCTTCGCTTTCTCTCTCGTGATCCTGATGAAGCAACTCATCGGGCCAATCTAGCCGTTGCTGACGTGGTGCTTGATACTTTTCCCTACAATGGAGCTACAACGACGTTAGAAACCTTATGGATGGGTATTCCAATAGTGACTAGAGTTGGACAGCAGTTTGCTGCTCGAAACAGTTATACGATGATGATTAATGCAGGTATTACAGAAGGAATTGCGTGGACGGATGAAGCATATATTGATTGGGGAATTCGTCTAGGTCGCGATGCTGATTTACGGCAGCAAGTAACTTGGAAATTACAACAATCTCGCAGAACATCACCTTTGTGGAATGCTCAACAATTTACTCGTGATATGGAAACAGCTTATGAGCAGATTTGGTTTACCTACTCACGAGGCTACTTACCAGAATAAGGAAGAGTATTAGCCAGCACTATGGATAATTCTGATTTACCCTCCGTTAAAATTGATTGGCGACAACAGGTAGAAGCCTGTTTGTTACAAGGAGATTATGCGCTATCAACCAATTTTTGTGAACAATGGTTAGAATCTGAACCAGATTGTAAGACTGCTTATTGGTATTTGGGGTTAGTGTATTTATTGCAGGGTAAAGAAGCAGAAGCCCAAATGACTTGGATGATGGTGTTAGCAGAGGCAGCAGATGCTGAAGAACTGACCCATGAAACTCAAGCCCTCATTCAAGTTTTGCAGAAAGAAGCCGAACATCAAGAGGCGATCGAATCATTTCAAACGGCTTGGTTAATTCGACAACATGTACGAGAAATTGAGCCAACAACTATCAATAATCTACTCAATCTCGTCCGCTTATCTATTCATCTCGAACTCTTCAAAATGCAGGACTTGCAGGAGTGGGGCATTATTTCTCTACTAAATGCATCAATACCTGTAGATGCTGAACTATTGCTAAACACTTTGGGGAAGATTCTTGGGAAAACAGCAGAACATCCAATTTCTTTGGAACTGGCCCAGTCCTGTCTATCTTATTTTGCTCATACTCCAAATCGATTAATTGAGATCTTTCTACCTCTAGCCACCAAACTCTCGCTGGGGATGAGAAATTTTCAAGTTGCCCATTACTATGCTGATCTAAGTCATCAACTTGACCCTTATCATTCTGCAACCCTTTTGAGATTAAGCATAATTTGTCAGGACTTGCAAAAATACCAGCAAGGAATTGAATATGCTGAAAAATACCGCGATTTTTCCCAAACTCTGTTTCAAAAATTAATGGGAAACTCCTTAGTTTTAAGGGGCTACATGTCTGCTGGAGCAGATTGGTTATCCGCCGCTGCACTATTACGGCAACAAACAGTTCTGTTAAAAGAGTTATGTGCTCAACCTTTGATAGATACAAATAGCTACGTTGATGCTTCTATTCTAACAAGTCCAATTTTTTTCTATCCCTATTTCCAGGATAGTCCTCAAGAGACGCGGAAGTTACAAAATCGAGTTGCATCCTATTTTCAAACTTCTCTGCAAACTTACATCTGCACAACATTTGAGGATTACACTCCTACCATCATCTCAAAAGTTGGAAACGTTAAGCGTCAAAAGCTTAGAATTGGTTATTTGTCTCGTTCCCTACGTCGGCACTCGGTCGGTTGGCTTTGTCGTTGGGTGTTTCAGTATTTTGATCGCGATCGCTTTGAAGTATATGCTTATTTCAATCAACAACTTCGTCTCGATGAATTTACCAAACGTTGGTTCATCGAACCATCAACCTGCTCTTGCACTTTTGAAGGTGATATCTTGGGAATCGCCCGAGCAATCCGGGAAGATGAAGTTGATATCCTTATTGACCTCGACAGCCTTACGGCTGATCTCAACTGTGGTGTTATGGCGCTCAAGCCAGCTCCAGTACAAATTACCTGGCTTGGACTGGATGCCTCAGGGATTCCAGCGATCGACTATTTCATCGCCGATCCCTATGTCCTTCCTAAACATGCTCAGGAATATTACAGCGAGCGTATTTGGCGATTACCTCAAACCTACATTGCGGTCGATGGGTTTGAAGTCGGAGTACCGACGATACGACGAGATCATTTGAACATTTCAGCGGATGCCACTATTTATCTCAGTTCACAATTTGCTTATAAGCGCCATCCAGACACGATTCGGCTACAAATGCAAATTCTTGAGGCCGTACCAAATAGTTATTTTTTGATCAAAGGTTTAGGAGATGCAGCGGCTATTCAGCAGCGATTTGAGCAAGTCGCAGAAGAAGTTGGGGTGGCGTGCGATCGCCTCCGTTTCCTGCCGCGTGACCCTGATGAAGAAACCCACCGGGCAAATTTAGGTGTTGCTGATGTGGTTCTCGATACCTTCCCTTACAATGGAGCTACCACAACTCTGGAAACCTTGTGGATGGGTATCCCGATCGTCACTAAAGTAGGACAACAATTCGCCGCACGTAATAGCTACACCATGATGATCAACGCAGGTATCACCGAAGGTATTGCCTGGACCGATGAAGAATATATTGAGTGGGGTATTCGTTTGGGCACAGATGCCAACTTGCGGCAACAGATCTCCTGGAAATTGCGCCAGTCTCGCCAAACGGCTCCCTTGTGGAATGCCCAACAATTTACCCGTGAAATGGAAAAAGCTTTTGAGCAAATGTGGAATATTTATCTACAACAATAAATCCCCATTATTTCAAGCATGACGCGCATTCGGTTTGACCAACTTGCTAAACAATACCTGGAGGAATTTTTACAACCCTTGGGCATCGTGCAGCGCAACCTGGAAGTACCGGGTGAATCCAAGTTTGTTGATGTCTGGTTTGTACCTGCCGAAAGACCTGACAGTACGGCTTTCAACTTGGGGCTGCTGACACACATTACGAGCACTGCCTGTCTCTTAGAACCGTTTCGCAATTCACCCTTGCGACAGGAAATTCGCACTTGTGTCCTCAAGTTGTTGTGGTTGCAAGAAGACCAGCGGCGAAAGACCAAACAAAGTGGAGTACGCCAAGCCGAGAGCAATTTGCCCAAATTGTGGATTTTAACAGCCACCACCCGTCCTGCGGTCGTCCGCGAGTTTGGAGGGCGAAGTCCAACTCAAGCAACAGGCATTTATTTTCTAGCAAAAGCTCTCAAAACGGCTGTGATTGCAATCGATCAACTGCCTCAAACCGAAGATACTCTATGGCTGCGGCTCTTAGGTAGAGATGCAGTGCAGCAACAAGCGATCGCTGAGGTGTTAGCCCTGCCTGCCACTGACCCGCGTCGCGCCAGAGTTCTACAACTCCTGGTAGCGTGGAAGGTTACAATTGAAATGAGTAACGGAGGTGAGCAGGAGGAAGACCTGATGACAGCTTTATCGCAAGTGTATTTAGAGTGGGAACAACAAACCAGGCAACAAGGGATTGAGCAAGGGATTGAGCAAGGGATTGAGCAAGGGGAACGATCGCTCATCTTGCGTCAACTGGCGCGTCGAGTGGGTGAGGTCTCTGATGAGGTGCGATCGCAAATCCACCAGTTGTCTACAGACCAGTTGGAACAATTAGGCGAAGCATTATTAGACTTCTCAACGCCTGCTGATTTAGAAACATGGTTAGGTCTGAGAACTGATTTCATTCGTGACTCTCAAGTATGACTCGTATTCGGTTTGACCAACTGGCCAAACAATACCTGGAAGAGTTTCTGCAACCGTTGGGGATAGTGCAGCGCAACCTGGAAGTGCCGGGTGAATCTAAGTTTGTTGATGTCTGGTTCGTGCCAGCCGAGACAAGCAGCAATACTTGTTTCGATTTTGGCTTGCTGACCCAGATCACGAAGACTGCCTGTCTGCTGGAACCGTTTCGCAATCCACCCTCGCGACAGGAAATTCGCACTTGTGTCCTCAAGTTGTTGTGGCTGCAAGAAGACCAGCGGCGTAAAACCGAACAAAGTGGCTCACGCCAAACCGAAAGCGACTT
>Ga0224722_1001079_pt1 | contig 15490 bp, 10 predicted proteins | sample Balambano_FR1_Me_FD_161646 | JGI IMG/M metagenome (GOLD analysis project Ga0224722, IMG submission 161646) | Freshwater sediment microbial communities from Lake Towuti, South Sulawesi, Indonesia - Balambano_FR1_MetaG | ecosystem: Environmental > Aquatic > Freshwater > Lake > Sediment | place... | reverse complement strand
CCTTCCACCATGTTGATGCCGAAGCGATCGACGAAGCCCGGACTCTCGACGATGCAGTCGGGGGGCAGGTTGCGGATCACCCCGCCGTTCCGCACGTTGAAATGCCCGCGATAGACGCGGCCCGTCTCCAGCGCCTCGAGGATATGGCTCGCGTGTTCGTCGGTGCGGGAATAGCCCGCCAGCGGCGCCCCGGCCTCGTCGAGGAACTTCGGAAAATCCTCCTCGAACCAGTTCCGGTTCTCGGTCGAATAGCGCAGATAGCCGCCGGTCTCGCCGTGGATCCAGTCGTCCATCGAGATCCAGTTGCCGATCTCCTCGGGGCGCTTGCGATACCAGGGCAGGTATTCCGACAGATGGCCGTTCGATTCGGTGGAATAGAAGCCGAAGCGCCGCAACACATCGATCCGCACCTTTTCCTGCCGCGAGAAGGCGGGGTGCCGCTCGAAGGCGGCGAGCAATTCGTCGCGGCCGATCTTCCGGCCGTTGTGGCGGATGTCGAGATACCAGGTCTGGTGGTTGATGCCGGAGCAGATGATGTCCACCTCGGCCATCGGCACGCCAAGGGCGGCGGCGATCTGGCGGTGGCCGTTCTGCACGCCGTGGCAAAGACCCACGGTCCGCACCCCGCCGTGGTCGAGCGCGGCCCAGGTCATCATCGCCATCGGATTGGCGTAATTCAGCATCAGCGCGTCGGTCTCGGCCACCGCCCGGATGTCGGCGCAGAAGTCGAGCATGGCGGCGATGCCGCGCTGGCCGTAAAGTATGCCGCCGGCGCAGATGGTATCGCCGACGCATTGGTCCACCCCGTATTTCAGCGGGATGCGGATATCGTCGGCGAAGGCTTCGAGCCCGCCGATCCGCACGCAGTTCATCACGTAGCGTGCGCCCTCCAGTGCCGCGCGGCGGTCGGTGGTGGCGGTGACGGTGGTCCGCAACCCGTTCACCTCGACGATCCGGCGGATGATTTGTGCAATCATATCGAGATTATGTGCAGACAAATCGGTCAGCGCGATCTCGATGTCCTCGAACTCCGGCACCGTCAGGATGTCGGAGCAGAGCTTCTTGGTGAAGCCGACCGAGCCGGCGCCGATGATGCAGATCTTGAAAGCGGTCATGGGACGGGTTCCTCGTGGAGCGATTGCAGGAAGGCGCGATGGCCGGTGGCGCGGCCGGCGGCCTGGCGGTATTCGGAGCCGAGCTGCCCGGCCACCCGTCGGGCGGCGCTGCGCAGGGCGGGACGGGCGGCCAGCCAGCCCTTGGCCGCCTGCGGATCCAGAAGACCGAGGCCGTCCAGCACCGGCACGTGCAGGTGGTGGCCGGTGTGTGGCAGGTCCATCGGGAAGGGCGGGAAGTCCCCGGGCCCGGGCACCCGGGCGCGCCAGGCCGCAAGCCGTTCGGTCAGGTCGGGCGGCGTCGCGGCCGCGAGGTCGCGCCAGAACGCTGTGTCGCGGCGCTCGCTGACGTAGTGCAGCCGGATGAAGTCGCGGAAATCGTCCACCTGCCGGGCGCAGGCGGCGTTGAAGGCGGCGCGACCGCGCTCCGAGGGGTCCGCCAGCAGCGACGACAAGAGCATCAGCTGCACCACCGTCCCGTGGATCGAGGTCGCCTCCAGCGGTTCGAGGAAGCTCGAGGCAAGGCCGAGCGCCACGCAGTTGTGGGTCCATTGCCGGTCGAGCCGTCCGGCGTCGATGCGGATGTCGTTGCGGACCTGCACCGGATGGCCGAGCGCGGCCTCGATCTCGGCCTGGGCCTGATCCGGGGTCAGATGCGCGTCCGAATAGACATAGCCGCAGCCGTAGCGCCCTTGCGTCGGGATCTTCCACATCCAGCCCGACCCTTGCGCCCAGGCCAGGGTGCAGGGGTCGATCTCTTCGCCCTCGGGAATGTCGAGCCAGAACGGCATCGCCCGGTTGACCGGCAACACATCGCCGTAGCGGAGGAACCGCGCGCCGAGATCAGAGATCAGCCGGCGGCGGAACCCGGTGCAGTCGATGTAGAGGTCGGCCGTAACCCGCGCGCCGCCCTCCAGCACCAGCGCCGCGATGTCGCCGGTCGCCGGGTCACGCTCCACCCCCGCCACCTGATCGTCGATCGTGGCGATGGCGCGGGCCTTGCCGCGCAGCCATTGCCCGGCCAGCGCCTGATCGAAGTGATAGGCGTGGTGGAACGGCCCGACCGGGACGCGTCGCCCCCCCGCTTCGGCGAACGGACTGGCACGGCGGTTCAGGAGATGCTGGAACAGATGCGTCTGCCCGACGCTCTGCCCCCGCGCCACCTGCACCTGATCGAGCGCATTGTCCGGCCCCAGCCCCGCCACCAGATGCGGATCGTCGATCGGCCCGTCATACTGGTGGCCGAGCCTGCGCCAGTCGCGGTGGCGGATGCCGAACTTGATCGTGGCGCCCGTGTCGCGCAGGAATTCCGCCTCGTCGAGGCCGAAGTGCTGGAGCATCTGGCGGAACACCGCCGTCGTGCCCTCGCCCACGCCGATGGTCCCGATCTTCGAGGACTCGATCACCGTCACCGCGCAGGCATGCCCGCCGCGCCGGGCCGAATCGCCCAGCATCATCGCGGCGAGCCAGCCGGCGGTGCCGCCGCCGACGACGGTGATGCGCGCGGGCCACATGGCGCTCAGCCGGCCTTGCGCTGCTCGACGCGCGCCCAGGCCGGCAGCCAGTCGCCATGCGCCGCCAGAAGGTCGTGGGTCAGGGACCAGATCTGGTCGAGGTCAAGCTCTGCCCCGGTATGCGGGTCGAGCATCGCGGCGTGGTAGATGTGCTCGGGGTTCTCGGTCAGGAGCGCCTGCACCGTCAGGTCCTGCACGTTGATATTGGTGCGCATCAGCCCGATCAGCTGCGGCGGGATGTCCCGCACCACGGTCGGCTGCAAGCCGTTGTCGTCGACCAGCACCGGCACCTCGACGGCACATCCCTCGGGCAGTTGCGGGATGTAGCCCTGGTTGCCGATGTTGCCGTAGATCACCGAAGGCTGGCCGGTCACCACCGAGTTGACGATCTCGCTCGCATATTCATGGCTTTCCTTCAGTTCGACCGTGTTGGCGGTCTTGAGCGTCTCGGCCTCCTTCTTCCAGCGCGCGATCTGCTCGACGCAGCGCTTGGGGTATTCGTCGAGCGGGATGCCGAAGCGTTCGATCAGGTCGGGGCGGTCGCGCTTGATGAACCAGGGCGTGTATTCGGCGAAATGCTCGGAAGACTCGGTCACGAAGTATCCCAGGCGCATCAGCATCTCGTAGCGCACCTTGTTGGGGCAGCGCGGGTTCCAGTGGCTGGGTTTCGGGAAGCGGCCATCGCGATAACCCTGTTTCAGCGCCGGATAGAGGTCCCGGTAGGTCCCGTCGGGCTGGCGGTGCTCGAAGTTCAGATAGAAGGCCATGTGGTTGATGCCGCCGGCGCGGTAGCGGATTTCCTCCACCGGAATGTCGAGGTCGCGGGCCAGTTCATAGGCCGTGCCCTGCACCGAATGGCAGAGGCCGACCTGCCGGATCGCCGGGTATTTGGCGGCCACGGCCCAGGTGTTGATCGCCATCGGGTTGACGTATTGCAGCATCATCGCCTGCGGCGCCACCTGTGCGAGGTCCTCGCAGATCGACCACAGCACCGGCACCGTGCGCAGGCCCCGCATGATGCCCCCCACCCCGAGCGTGTCGGCGATGGTCTGGCGCAGGCCATAGGCTTTCGGCACCTCGAAATCGGTCACCGTGCAGGGCTCGTAGCCGCCGACCTGGAAGCAGCAGACGACGAAATCGGTCCCCTCCAGCGAGCGGCGCTGGCTGGTATAGGTCTTGACGCTGGCCTTGCCGCCGAGCGCCTGCGCCAGCTTGCCGATGATGATCTCGGATTCCGCCAGCCGCTCGGGGTTGATGTCCATCAGCCGGATCTCGGCCTCGGCCAGCGCCGGGCGCTGCAGGATGTCGCCGGCGATGTTCTTGGCGAAGACGGCCGAGCCGGCGCCGATGAAGGTGATGGTGGTCTTGGTCATGGGAAAGCCTCAGGTTGCGATGTCGAAGGCCGCGCGCACCAGGCGGCGGGTATAGTCGGTGGCCGGATTGTCCAGCACCTGGCTGACCGGACCCTGCTCCACGATCCGGCCGTGCTGCATGACGATGACGCGGTGGCAGAGCGCGCGCACCACCTTCAGGTCATGGCTGATGAACAGGTAGCTCAGCCCCCGGTCGCGCTGCAGCTTGCGCAGAAGCTCGATGATCTGCGCCTGCACCGACAGGTCGAGCGCCGAGGTCGGCTCATCCAGCAGGATGAATTCGGGCTCCAGCGCCACCGCCCGGGCGATGGCGAGGCGCTGCCGCTGGCCGCCCGAGAACTCGTGCGGGAACCGCGACAGGATGGTGTCGGGCAGGCCGGCATCGCGCAGCGCCTGGCGCACCCGAGCGATCCGCTCTTCGCGGTCGCGGCCGATGCCGTTGACGATCAGCCCCTCCTCGATGATCTGGCGCACCGACATCCGCGGATTGAGGCTGGAAAAGGGATCCTGGAACACGATCTGCATGCGCTGGCGGAACGGCTTCATCCCGCGCCGGTCCAGCTGGTCGAGCCGCTGGCCCTCGAACTCCACCTCGCCCGCGTTGAGCTTGGTCAGCCGCAACAGCGCCTGGCCGAAGGTCGTCTTGCCGGAACCCGATTCGCCCACCAGTCCCAGGGTCTCGCCTCGCCGGAGCGTCAGCGACAGCCCGTCCACCGCCTGCAGGTCGCTGTAGGTGCCGCGCCAGGCGCCGCCCTTGCGCAGCGTGTAGGTCACCCGCACGCCGCGCCCTTCGAGGACGATCTCGGGCAGGACGGCCGCCGGATCGGCCCGGCCCTTGGGTTCCGAGCCGAGCAATCGGCGGGTGTAGGAGTGCTGCGGATCCGTGAAAATCTGCTCGGTCGGGCCGTCCTCGCGCACCACCCCGTGCTGCATCACATAGACATGGTCGGCGAACTGCCGCACCACCGTCAGGTCATGCGTGATCAGGATCACCGCCATGCCCGTGCGGGCCTTCAGCGCCTTAATCAGGTTCAGGATCTCGGCCTGCACGGTGACGTCGAGCGCGGTCGTCGGCTCGTCGGCGATCAGCACGTCAGGGTTGTTGGCGAGCGCCATCGCGATCATCACCCGCTGCCGCTGCCCGCCCGACAGCTGGTGCGGATACTGCCGGACGCGCGCCTCGGGGTCGGGGATCTGCACCTCGCGCAGGAGATCCACCGCGCGGGCCAGCGCCGCCTTCTTGTCGATCTTCTGGTGGATGCGCAGCACCTCGGCGATCTGCGCGCCCACGGTATAGACCGGGTTCAGGGACGACATCGGCTCCTGGAAGATCATCGTCAGCCGGTTGCCGCGCAGCCGCCGCATCTCGGCATTGCCGAGCCGCGCCATGTTCTGCCCGGCATAAAGGATCTCGGTCCCGGCCGACACCCGGGCGCGCTTGGACAGAAGCCGCATGATCGCCCGGGCCGTGACCGACTTGCCCGAGCCGCTTTCGCCGACCAACGCGATCGTCTGGCCCTTGTGCAGGGTGAAGGAGACGTCGCGCACCGCCTCGATCAGCCCGCCGTCCACCTTGAAGGTGACGCCGATCCGGCGGGCGGCGATCGCGATCTCGGGGGCCGGTCCGGGGGCGCTGGAGAGGTCGTTCATGGGCCGGCCTCAGTACGGGTCGATGGCGTCGCGCAACCCGTCGCCGAGCGCGTTGAAGGCGAAGACCGCCAAGAGCACGAAGCCGACCGGCGAGAGGATCCAAGGATAAGAGCCGATCACGCTGAAGGTGCCCGCGTCCTGCAGCATCAGCCCCCAGGAGATCAAGGGCGGCTTCACCGCGAAGCCGAGGAAGCCGAGAAAGCTTTCCAGAAGGATGATCGCCGGGATGCCGAGGGTGATCGCCACGATCACATGGCTCATCACGTTCGGCAGGATGTGGCGGGTGATGATGCGCCCGTCGCCGGCGCCGACCGCCATCGCCGCGCGGACATATTCGATCCGCGCCATCGACATGGTCTTGCCCCGCACCTCGCGCGACAATTGCGCCCAGCCGAGACCGGCGATCACCAGGACGACGAAGGTCAGGAAGACATAGGACGGCGCCGTCACCGGGATCAGCGTCGTCAGGGCGAGGTAGAGCGGCAGTTGCGGGAAGGCCAGGATGATCTCGACGAAGCGCTGGAACCAGAGGTCGAACTTGCCGCCGAGATAGCCCGAGGTGATGCCGAGCAGCGTCCCGACCACGGTGATCAGCGCGATCGACACGAGCGCGATCATCAAGGAGATGCGCGAGCCGACGATGCCGCGCGACAGGATGTCCCGGCCGAGCTTGTCGGTGCCCAGAAGGTGCAGCGGGCTGCCGTCGGCCACGCCGATGAAATGGCGGTTGGCCGGGATGAAGCCCAGAAGCTTGTAGTCCCAGCCCTTGGCGAACAGCACCAGCGGCCGGGGGTTGTCGAAGTCCGGTCCGGTCAGCGGCTGGAAGGTGATCGGGTCAAGCTCCTCGCCCTCGGTGATCGGATAGGCGACCGGCCAGGGGGTGAAGCCGTCCTTGGTGAAGAAGCTGATCCGGTCGGGCGCAATGAACGATCCGGTCGAGGCGTTCGGGTCCATCGGCGCGAAGAAGTTCGCGAAGAGCGCGATCACGAGGAGCATCGTCACCAGGACAAGGCCCATCATGCCGGTGACCGACTTTCGCAGCCGCCGCCACACGAGGGCGCCGTAGCTCTGGCTTTCCTTCGAGACGGTCGAGGTCCGCTCGTCGGCGGTTTCGCCTTCGTGGATCAGCGTCATGCCTCTGTCCCCACCCGGATGCGCGGATCGAGCGCCACCAAAAGCACGTCGGCGATGATGTTGCCGATGATCAGCGTGAAGCCGAGCACCAGCAGCAGCGTCGCGGTGACATAGACGTCGCCGATGCTCATCGACGACACGATCGCCGGCCCGATGGTGGCCAGGCCGAACACGATCGCCACCTCGATCTCGCCGGTCAGCATGTAGGGCAGGACGACGCCCTGATAGGCGACGAGCGGGTGCAGCGCGTTCGGCACGGCATGGCGCATCACCACCGCGCCCTCCGACAGGCCCTTGGCGCGCGCGGTCTCGACATACTGCGCGTTCAGCGTGTCGAGCAGGTTCGCCCGCATCACCCGCATGTTGTAGGCGAGCCCGCCAATGGTGGCCACGGCGATCACCGGCCAGACATGCTGGATCAGGTTCCAGAGCTTGGCCCAGTTGAAGTCGAACCAGCCGAACCAGTAGGGCTGGCCGCCATAGCGCGAGGAATAGAACGAGCCGATCTCCTGCACGTTCAGCTTGTAGGCGAGGATGTAGAGGATGATCAGCGCGAGGAGGAACCGCGGCACCGTCATGCCGATGAACGAGAAGAACGACAGCGAGGTATCGACCCAGCTGTATTGCCGGGTGGCGGCGAGGATGCCGAAGCCGATGCCGATGAAGGTCGCGAGCAGGTGGCAGGTCAGCGCGATGGCGATCGTCGCCGGCAGGCGCTGTGTCAACAGGTCAAGCACCGGCTTGTTGTAGGCATAGGACTGGCCGAAGTCGCCGCGGCTGACGATGCCCCAGAGCCAGCGGACATACTGCACCACCATCGGATCGTTCAGCCCGTGCCGCTCGCGGTATTCCTCGGCCGCAGCGGTGGCCGCCTCGAGCGTGGCGTTGCCTTGCGTGATCATGTTGGAGCGGATGAAGTCGCCGTAATCCCCGGGCGGCGCCTGGATGATCGCGAAGGTGATCATGCTCATCACCAAGAGGACCGGGATCGACTGGGCGATGCGGATCAGCAGGAATCGCAGCATCCGGGGGCCTCGATTCGAGTGCGGGGGGCAGGGAAGCGACGGGCGGGGCGCGACCGGCCCCGCCCGCCCTGTGACGGGACGTCAGTTCACCGCGACCGGCCCGGCGCCGCCGAGCTCGCCCGGCAGGGTGTTCGGGTGCAGTTCGGCGTCGATCTGGCCGTCTTCTGGCACGAACACCCGCTCGCGGATGATGTTGTCCTCGGCCCAGTTGTACATGAAGATCGGCGCCCCGGGCGGGATGTTGGCGAAGCGCTTGTTGATGATCAGCGCACCGGGATAGGCGGTCAGGCCGAGCGCGAACACGTTCTCGGTATAGAGCTTCTGGTAGCGCTTCATCAGTTCCACCCGCTCGCCCGGGTCGCGGCTGGAGATGAAGGCATTGACCACCTCGACCATCTCCGCCTCGAACGGCAGAAGGTCGATCTCGCCCGCCGGGTTGGCCATGTGCGAGCGCGACGCCTGCGGCCCGACCGGCGCCAGATACGAGGTGTTCTGCACCGCCGTGATCAGGTCGGTGCCGTTGCGGAACACCACCCAGTCGAACCTGCCGGTATCGCGGGCGTTGTCGTGGTCCTTCGCGGGCAGCGAGTTCAGCGTCACCTTCAGGCCGATGTCGGCCATCATCGCCACGACGCCCTCGGCCAGGTTCCCGTCGGTGGAATAGTCGATCTGGTGCTGCAAGAGCACCGTCACGTCCTCGCCGCCGTCGGGGAAGTTGACAAAGCCGTTGCCGTCGGTGTCGACCAGCCCCGCCTTCTCCAGATGCGCCTTCGCGGTCTCGACCGAATAGGGATGGTAGACGGTCGAGGCCCGGTCATAGAACGAGGTGCCGGGCAGCAGCCCGCCGGGGTAGATCGTCGTGAACGGACCCTTCACCAGGCTGTCGCCCAGCCGCTGCCGGTCCAGACCGTAGCTGACGGCCAGGCGGAAGTCGGGGTTGCGGTTCAGCTCGCGGATCTTCTGCGCCCGCTCGTCCGGCTCGCCCCAGCCGTTGCCCGACAGGTTGAACAGCACCGTGTAGCCGATCGTGCGCGGGCCGAAGGCGAGCCGCGCCGGCGATTCCGGCTCGGCCGCCTTCTTCAGCGCCTCGACATAGTTCTCCGGCTGCTCGAGGTTCGAGAAGTCGCCGGTCCCGGCCACCGCCTGCACGTCGCGGTCGGCCCAGGTCGAGAGGCGATACTGCATCTCGTCCAGATAGGGGAGTTGCTGGCCGGTCTCGTCCACCTTCCAGTAATAGGGGTTGCGCCGCAGCACGACGATGTCGTCGGGGCGATGCTCGACGATGGCCCAGGCCCCCAGCGTGGGAAAGTTCATCATGTCCGACGGAAAGGCGTTCAGGAACGCCTCGTAGCTTTCGCCGCCGTAGCTTGGATGCACGGGCTTCAGGATGTGGCTCGGGCCGGGGCAGAAGTTGCCGTAGGCGAAGGCATAAAGGACCGACTCGGGGAACGGCGTCGCGAAGGTCATGGTGAAGGTGTGGTCGTCCACCACCGTCAGCGTGCCGTCGCTATAGGTCGCCGGCGAGGCGCCGTTCAGCGGCGTGACCTCGGGGTCGAGGACGATGTCGTTCCAGTAGAATTCGATGTCCTCGGTGTCGAAGGGGTCGCCGTCGGACCACTTGACGCCCTCGATCAGGGTCACGGTCAGGGTCTTGCCGTCCTCGGACCAGTCCCAGGACTTGGCGAGGTTCGGCAAGGGCTGCAGATCCTCGGGGTTGACCTGGAACAGCGGGCCGGTGCGGGTCAGGCATTCCATCAGCCCGATGTCGATGCCGCCCCAGCCGTAGCTCTGCCCGGCCCAGTAGTTCCAGCCCTCGGGCCGGCCGCCGATCACATGGCGCATCACGTCGCCGTAGACGCCGTGGCCGTCGGGCATGTTGGCGGTCTTGTAGACCATCGGCTCGGGCGGCAGCCGCTCGGCCAGCGGCGGCAGCTTGCCGGCCGCGACGAATTCGGTCACCCAGGCCGGTTCGGAATAGGCGGGAAGCGCCTTGTATTCGAGGATGTCGGACCGGTTGACGAAGATCGGCTCGCCCTGCGCGTCGAACTTCGGCGGGTCGGGCGGCGTGGTCGGGGCCGCCGTCTGGGCCTGCGCCGCGGCGCCCGATACCCCCAGCAAGAGCGCCGCCATGACGGCGCGCCGGACGTGCAATCTCATCTTTCCTCCCCTGGCCGCAGGACGGCCGCGTTTCAGCATCGGGTTGCAACCGACGTGGTCTTGTCCCTAGGGGTCGGCCTGTCGCGCGGCGCAACCCCCGGGTGAGGCTGATAGTGGGGCAGGACCGGCCTTTACAGCAATGCCGGATTGGCAGAATGTATTCCGGTTTCCTAGGATCGGGGGCAAGTGTGAAGATCGATGATCCCGCAGGCTCCGGCCGGCAGGGCGCGCTGGCCGGGCATGAGCGGCACTTCTATGCCGCCAACCGGGCCTTCGGACGGCTCGGCCTGCGCATCTTCGACCCCCAGATCATGCCCGCGCCGCACTGGCACGGGCACATCGAGGCGAACTTCGCCAGCGACTTCGAGATGGAATACGATGTCGACGGCCAGACCCTGATCGTACCGCCGAATCGGCTGATCCTGTTCTGGGCGGGCGTGCCGCACCGTCTGGTGGCCGTGAGGACACTGGGCGCGGGTCCGCACAAGCTGTGCAACATCTACCTGCCGCTCGACAGTTTCCTGATGATGCATCACATCGCCGCGGTGCAGGTGGCGCTTTTGGGCGGCGCCATGATGGTGCTGCCGCCGGCGCTGTGCGACCTGGCGCAGATGCGGCGCTGGTATGCCGATTACCGCAGCGGCGACTTCGAGCGCACCGAGGTGCTGAAGATGGAGCTGAACGCGCTCCTGCGCCGCGCCGCGCTGTCCGAAATCGAGTTCCTGCGGGCGCCCCAGCATGCCGTCACGGGCGACCGCGTGCTGAGTTCGGCGCATATCCGCCACGTCATCGCCATGGTCCGCCATGTGCTCGAGAACCTCGACCGGCCGCTCCGCAACGCCGAGATCACCGCCGTCACCGGCCTGCACCAGAGCTATGCGCTGTCGCTGTTCACCAAGGCGATGCAGACACCGCTGAAGCAGTTCGTGATCCGCATGCGGCTGATGCGGGCGCGGGCGCTGCTGGTGGAAAGCTCGCTCGCCATCGCGACGGTGGTGGAAAGTTCGGGCTTTTCGTCGGTCAGCCAGTTCTACCACCAGTTCCGGGCCGCCTACGGCCTGTCGCCCCATGCGCTGCGCGAACAGTATCTCCGGCTGGAACTGGGCTGAGGCCCGGCCCGGGCGCGACCGGCGTGGCGCGGCGCGGCGCTTCAACCGGGGGCCGCGCATGTATATGGTCGTCGGACCGGTCAGAAAGGGGGTTGGACCATGGCGGTGACGCTGCGGGAAGTGGCGGCGCGGGCGGGCGTGTCCCGCTCGGCGGTGTCGCGCACCTTCACGCTCGGCGCATCGGTCTCGCCCGAGACCCGCGCCAAGGTGGAGAAGGCGGCCGAGGAGCTGAGCTATGCGCCGAACGCGCTGGCCTCCAGCCTGACGACGGGCCGGACCAAGCTGATCGGCCTGATCGCCACCAATTTCCACAATCCGCTGATCCTCGAGGTGTTCGATCTTTTCACCCGCGGGCTGCAGGACCTCGGGCTGCGGCCGCTCGTGGTCAACCTGAGCGGCACGACCGACCCGGTGACCTCGCTGCGGATGCTCCGGCAGTATTCGGTGGACGGGGTGATCGTCGCCTCCTCGACCCTGCCCGCGAGCTTTGCCGCGTCGTTCCGGCAGGCCGGGATGCCGGTGGTGCATGCCTTCGGGCGCCCGACGCCCGCGCCGAAGGTGCATGTGGTCGGGATCGACAACATCGCCTGCGGCCGGATGGCGGCGGAGGCGCTGCTGGCGCGGGGGTACCGGCGGGTCGGCTTCCTCGGCGGGCCGGAGACGGCCACCTCCACGCAGGACCGGGCGGCAGGGTTCCACGAGGCCCTGAAGGCCTATCCGGCGGTCAGGGTCTCGACCAGCTATGCCAGCGGCTATACCTACGATGCGGGCCGGTCGGAAATGGCGCGGCTGCTGGATGCCGGGCCGGCCGAGGCCTATTTCTGCGGCGACGATCTGCTGGCGATCGGCGCGCTGAGCGCGATCCTCGATGCGGGCCGGAGCGTGCCCGGAGACATCGGGCTGATCGGGCTCAACGACATGGAGATGGCGCGCTGGCAGAACATCGCGCTGACCACGATCGGCCAGCCGGTGCCCGAGATCATCGGCGCCGCCATCGACCTGATCGTCGGCACCATCGCAGACCCCGGCCGCCACATCGAGGTGCGGCTGTTTCCCTGCCGCATCGTCGAGCGGCGCACGCTGCGGCCGCTGACATAGGCCAAGATCAGATCAGGGCCCTGGCGCCGTCCAGCCGGCGGCGATGGTACGCGTGACCCTTCGCCGGTCCGCTTGCCCGCTGGCGCGAGACCGGCGGGTCAAGTCCGGCAAGAGCCCTGTCCGCGCGCGGTGGTCCCTGATCGCGTCCGCCCGCGACCTACCGGAACATCGGCGGGCGCGCGTCGACCCAGGCGCCGCCCGCCTTGGCCGAGGCGACCGCGGCATGCACCGCCGCCACCGACCGCAGGCCGGCCGCCGCGCGCGGCAGGCCGTCGCGCGGGGTGCCGCGGATCGTGTCGGCGAGGTCGCAGTAGATGTTGGCGACCGCCATCGGAAATCCCTCGGGATGGGCGATCGCGACCCGGCTCAGGCGGCGCGCCTCCTCCGAGAGCCCCGCCTCACCTTTTTCCATGATCTGCGTCCGCCCGCCGAGCGGCGTGAAGATCAGCTGGTTCGGCTGTTCCGAGGCCCAGCGGAGCCCGCCGGTCTCGCCGAACAGCTGGATGTCGAAGCCGTGCTGCCGCCCGATCGCCACCGACGAGGTCCAGAGCCGCCCGACCGTGCCCTGCGACATCCGGAAGCTGACCATCGCGTCGTCTTCCAGGGCGCGCCCCGGGATGGTCGAGGCGAAATCGGCCGAAAGCTGCTCCACCTCGTCGTCCGCGATGAAGCTCGCCATGTGCAGCGCGTGGATGCCGCAGTCGGCGAACTGGCCCGAAATGCCGGCTGTCGCCGGGTCGTAGCGCCAGCGCACGCGCGGATTGTCGGCGTCGGCCGCATCGGCATGGTGGCCGTGGCTGAAGCTCGTCACCACCAGCCGCAGCCGCCCGATCTCGCCCGCCCGCACCATGGCGCGCGCCTGCCGCACCATCGGATAGGCGGAATAGCAGTAGTTGACCGCGCAGGTCCGCCCGCTGTCCTCGGCCAGCCGGACAATCGCTTCGCCTTCCTCGACCGTCATCGTCATCGGCTTTTCGCAGAGCACGTGGAAGCCCGCGGCGAGGAAGGCCCGCGCGATCTCGAAATGCGTCGCGTTGGGCGTAGCGACGGTCACGAGGTCCAGCCGGTCGGTCCCGGTGCGGTCGCGTTCGCCGGCCAGCATCTTCTGCCAGTCGCCATAGGCGCGGTCCGCCGCGACGCCGAGGCGCCGCGCAAAGGCGCGGCCGGCCTCGGGCCGGTGGTCGAACGCCGCCGCGACCAGGTCGAAATGCCCGTCCGCCAGTGCGCCGAGGCGATGCGCCGGGCCGATCTGGCTGCCTTCGCCGCCGCCGATCATGCCCCATTTCAGCCGTGCCATCCCCGCCCCCCTTCAGAAGCCGATCGAGGCCAGATAGGCGCGGTTCTTCCGCGCATCGTCGATCGGGCTTACGTCCAGCGTCGGGTCGCAGTCCTGTTCGACCGTGCACCAGCCGGTGAAGCCGGCGTCGAGCAGGATCTGCCGCACCGCCGGGAAATCGACGTCGCCGGTGCCGAGGTTGCAGAAGATGCCTTGCCCGCAGGCGTCGTAGAAGCCGGTGCCGCGGGCGATGACGTCGGCCTTCACCTTCGGGTCGATGTCCTTGAAATGCATGTAGGAGATGCGGCCGATATGGCGGCGCATGAAGGCCACCGGGTCGAACCCCGCATAGGAATGGTGGCCGGTGTCGAAGCAGATCTTGAGGTCGGACTCCGGCACCTCGTCCAGCAGCCGCTCGAGCTCCGGCTCGAAGTCCATGAAGCCGGCGGCATGGGCGTGGATGCCGACCGTCAGGCCGTAGTCGCCGCTGCCCATGCGGCTGACCGTGGCGATCCGGTCGCGGAACGCGGTCCATTCGGCGCGGTCCATCTGCTCGGCCGACTCGGCGCGCCCGGCGGTGGGGGCGCGGCGGGGCGAGATCGAATCGATCAGCACCAGATGCCGCGCGCCATGCGCCACCAGCGCCCGGCAGGTGCGGACCGCGGCATCCTTCACCTCGTCCCATCGGGCGGGATCGTGGAACGGCTGGAACACGACGCCGCCGATCAGTTGCAGCCCGTGTTCGGCCAGCGCCTCGCCAAGGATCGCGGGGTCCTCCGGCATGAAGCCGACCGGGCCGAGCTCGATGCCGCTGTAGCCGGCGGCGGCGCAGTCGGCTAGCACCTGCCGCCACGGCGGGTTGCGCGGATCGCCCGCGAATTCGACCCCCCAGGAACAGGGGGCGTTGCCGATCTCGATGCTCATGGGGTGCTCGTGCTTTGGGGAACGGAATGCCAGCGGCCGTCGTCCGAGGAGCGGAACGCGGTGTCGATGATCTCTGCCACGGCGAGGCCATCGCGGAAACCCGGCCCGACCGTCGTGCCGCGGGCGATCGAGCGGAGGAAATCCCGCGCCTCGATGATGATCTGGTCCTGATAACCGGTGCCGTGGCCGGGGCCCTGGCAGAAGGCGGCATAGTCGGGATGCGCGGGGCCGGTCAGGATGCGGGTAAAGCCGCGGCAGGCCTGCGGCCCCTCGGCCCGGTAGAGCCAGACCGCGTTCTGGTCCTCCTGGTCGAAGCGGATGCCGCCCCCGCTGCCGTAGATGTCATAGGCATAGCCCATCTTGCGCCCCGTCGCGGTGCGGCTGACGAAGACATGCCCCATCGCGCCCGAGGCGAAGCGCAGCATCATCTGCGCCTGATCGTCATTGTCCACCGCGACCGGGCCCGAGGGGCCGGGCCGGCGGGCATGCACCGTCTCGACCCGCGCCGAAAGCTCGGCCACCGGGCCCATCAGCGCCAGCGCGCAGTTGAGGATATGCGGCGCCAGATCGCCCATCGCGCCATTGGCGCGGCCCGAGGTGCGCCAGGTGGCGGGCTCCTCCGGGTCGGCCAGGAAATCCTCGGTATGCTCGGCGCGGAACCAGGTCACCCGGCCGATCGCGCCTTCGGACAGAAGCTGCCGCACGAACTGGGTTGCGGGGGTGCGGAGGTAGTTGAAGCCGATCAGGTTCGGCAGGCCCGACGCCTCGGCCGCGGCCACCATCGCGCGCGCGTCCGCCAGCGAGGCGCCGAGCGGCTTTTCGCAGAACACCGGCTTTCCCGCCGCGAAGGCCGCCTCGGCGATGGCGCGGTGGGTGGCCTGCGGTGCGGCGATCACGACCGCCTCGACCCGCGGATCGGCGACGAGGTCGCGCCAGTCGCCGGTGGCGCGGGCGAAGCCGTAGGCGGCGCGGTAGCGCTCGGCCGAGGCGGGCGAGGCGGCGGCGATCATCTCGAGCCGCGGCCGGAGCGGGGTGTCGAACACCGCCCCCACGGCCGACAGCGCCACCGCATGGGCCTTGCCCATGTAGCCGCCGCCGACCAGGCCGATGCCGATCTC
>Ga0224722_1001078_pt1 | contig 15491 bp, 12 predicted proteins | sample Balambano_FR1_Me_FD_161646 | JGI IMG/M metagenome (GOLD analysis project Ga0224722, IMG submission 161646) | Freshwater sediment microbial communities from Lake Towuti, South Sulawesi, Indonesia - Balambano_FR1_MetaG | ecosystem: Environmental > Aquatic > Freshwater > Lake > Sediment | place... | reverse complement strand
GCTTTACCGGCCACCCATCCATTTCAATTTGCGGCAACTGAGACAGCTCACGCCCAAGTGATGATTACAACCGCAGCCCCAGAACCAACTTCTCTACCCACGGTTTACTGGCATCCGCGCCAGTTGTGGGTGGGCATTGGTTGTGAGCGAGGCACCCCCAAAGTTGTGATTGAACAGGCGGTGCAACAGGTTTTAGCAACCTATCGTTTGACAGAGCAAGCGATCGCGGGTCTAGCGACGATCGACCTCAAAGCTGATGAACCGGGCATCCTGGAGTTTTGTCAGGCCCGGCAATTGCCCCTCCGCTGCTTTTCGGCTGAGTTGCTGCAAACCATACCCGTGCCCAACCCCTCTGAAGTGGTGCAGGCGGAAGTGGGGACTCCTAGTGTGGCGGAAGCCGCAGCCCTCCTGGCCAGTGCCAGTCCGCAAGCCCCCGGCACGCTGCTGTGCCCCAAGCAGATCGTCCGATTAGAGTCGCAGCCTGGAGCCGTAACGATCGCGGTAGCTGCTGCCGCCCAGGAATACACAGGCCGGATCGGTCAACTTTGGTTGGTGGGCACGGGGCCAGGCCGACTGGATCAGATAACGCCTGCCGCCAGAACCGCGATCGCCCAGGCCGATGTGGTGATTGGTTACTCGCTTTATGTTGATCTGATTGCGCCGTTACTCCGCCCCGGTCAGATCATTGAAACACTGCCCATCACCCAGGAACGCCAACGGGCGGAACGGGCGATCGCTTTGGCCAACTGGGGCTTAACCGTTGCGGTAGTTTCCTCTGGCGATTGCGGCATTTACGGCATGGCCGGATTAGTCATGGAGCAACTGCAAGCGGCTGATTGGGATGGGAAAACGCCAGGAGTTCAAGTATTTCCGGGCATTACGGCCTTGCAAGCCGCCGCGTCCCGGGTGGGAACGCCATTGATGCACGACTTTTGCGCCATCAGCTTGAGCGATTTGCTGACCCCGTGGGAAATGATTGAAAAACGGCTGACTGCTGCCGCTCAGGCTGATTTCGTCGTGGCGCTCTACAATCCCAAATCGCAAACGCGCACGACCCAAATCGAAATCGCTCAACGCCTCTTTTTGCAACATCGCGATCCTCAAACCCCTGTGGCGATCGTCCGGGCGGCCTACCGCGAAGATGAATGCATCACGCTGACAACGCTGGCCGACTGCTTAACCCACCCGATCGACATGCTGACAACGGTACTCATCGGCAATCAGAGTACCCGCACCCATGCCAACTGGATGATCACGCCGCGCGGTTATTTAGGGTTTGAGGCATGAGTTTCCTGGGTGTTGCAGTACTGTTAGAAAGTAAGCACTCATTCCATCACGCTAATGATCGCCCCATTGCAACGCTCCAAATGCAACCCAATCCCTTGGTCAACCTGGTGGCTGGGCATCGTGCTGGCGATCGGCCTCCTCCTGTTGGCACTCCCAGCGATCGCCGCCCCCACTCCCGCCAAATTTTCCAAACAGTACGCACCGCCGCCCTCCTACAGCAACGCCGAACTAGCCGACCAGGACTTTTCAGGGCAAATGTTGCGCGTGGCCGAGTTCTCGAATGCCAACCTGAATCGGGTGAATTTTACCAACGCGGATCTAACCGGAGCGGTGTTGAGTGCCTCTACCATGACAGACACCTCTCTCCGCAGCGCCAACTTAACTCAATCGATGCTGGATCAGGTAAAGATGGTGCGGACTGATTTGACCGATGCCATTCTGGAAAATGCGATTTTGCTGCGCACCACGTTTGAGGATGTGACGATCGCCGGAGCTGATTTTACCGATGCGATTTTGGATGGCGCTCAAATTAAACAACTGTGTCAGATTGCCACAGGCACAAACACGCAAACTCAGGTTGATACCAGAGCTTCCCTTAATTGCTCCAGCGAAGGCATGGGAGTGCATTAACGTCAAAAGAGGGCATCCCATGTTGTCGTTCTGGCCGAAGCAGTAGCACAGTGAAGCATCTGTTCGCAAATGTACGATCCTCATCTGTCCAAATCAATGAGTGGGAAGTCCTCATTCTCAAAATTATGTCTTTGGGTAGAAAACGAGGCATACCAGAGTCAAGAGAATCAGAGGAAGCTGTGCTGAGGTGTACCGGAAAATGGGGTTTCACTTAAATCTGGTGGCACATTCCCTGCCCTCTGGCTGAAACAAATCATGTTCAGAGGAGTGGTTTGGTGACGGAAGACAACAGTTTGATTCGGCAAATGGCAGAAACGATCGGGGTAGTATTTTGGCTAGCAGATGCCAAGGAGCCACGCCTACTCTACATCAGCGCTGCCTACGATCGCCTTTGGGGCCGCGCTCGCGAACGACTGTATACCCATTACGAAGAGTTTTTTGAGGCGATTCATCCGGACGATCGAGAACGGGTGCAGTTGGCCTCATCGCGCTGTGTCCTACAAGAACAATTTGAGACTGAGTATCGGATTGTGCGCCCCGATGGTGAAATGCGATGGATTCGCGATCGCGGGTTTTTGATTCGGGATCAAGCTGGAGCGCCCGATCGCATCGCTGGGTTTGCGGAAGATGTCACTGACACGAAGCAACTGGAACACGATCGGCAACACGTTGAGATCGCCTTGCGGGACAGCGAGGCGCGGTTTCGCAACCTGGGTGAAGCATTACCGCTGATCGTCAGTCAAAGTAGCCCTGATGGGCAGATTGAATATGTTAACTCCTACTGGACAACCTTCAGTGGCCGCACTCCAGCCGAATTTGCCAATGGTGATTGGCTCACGGCGATTCACCCCGATGATCAGCAAACCGTACTGGAGCAATGGCAGCAGGCTTTAGCCACAGGTCTCCCCTACGAATACGAATTTCGCGCCCAATCTATAGATGGTTCTTACCGCTGGTTGCTGGCCCGTGGCACGCCTGTTTATGTTGCAGATGGCAGGCTGACCAACTGGATCAACACAGCAGTAGACATTCACGATCGCAAACGGGCCGAAGTAGCCTTGCGCGAGAACGAAGCGCGGCAAACGTTTCTGCTGAGACTCAGCGATGGGCTGCGATCGCTGTCCGACCCGGTTGAGATTCAGGCAGTCGTCACCCGCACCGCGATGCATTACTTTGCCGCTGATCGGTGTTACTACTGCGAAATCGAAGATGGCAATGCCATCATCCGACGGGACGCTGCCCGCGCAGATTTGCCGTCGGTGGTCGGGGTATATTCGCTGCGCCACTTTGCCCTCTTTCAAGCGGTAGTGGATGCAGGTCGTCCTTTTACCGTGCGGAATGTGCAGACGACTGATTTGGTCGACGAGGATCTGAGGCAGTTGTGCATCCAATTGCAGGTGATTTCCTTCGTCGATGTGCCTGTGATCAAAAACGGCAAACCAGTCGGTATCCTTTGTCTGGTTCAAGGCAGACCCAGAAATTGGACTGATTTGGAAGTCGAACTGGTGGTAGAGACTGCCGAGCGCACCTGGGCAGCCGTTGAACGCGCCCGGACGGAAGCGGCTCTTGCTCAGTCAGAAGCAAAATATCGATCGCTATTTACTTCCATTAATGAGGGCTATGCCCTCTGTGAATTGCTGTATGATAACAACAACGCGCCGATCGACTGGAAAATACTGGAGGTCAATCCGGCCTTTGAGGCCTTGACCGGAATTACGCATGCGGCAGGCAAAATCGCTGAACAACTAAATCAACTACTGGATACCAACTGGCTGCAAACCTTTGCAACCGTCGCTCAAACGGGAGAATCGACTCGCTTTGAACACCACGTGAGCAGCATCGACTATTGGTTCGAAGTTTTAGTGTCGCGCATCGCCGCAGATCAGCAACACATCATTGTGGTGTTCAACGATATTACCGCTCGCAAACAGGCCGAAGCTGGCTTGCGCGAATCGGAAGAAAAATATCGCCGCCTCAACCAACAGCTCGAACAACGGGTACAAGAGCGCACAGCTCAACTAGAAGTACTCAACCAGGAACTAGAGGCATTTTCCCACTCTGTTTCCCATGACTTAAAAACCCCCCTCAGCTACATCACAATGACGACAGAACGATTGGCCCGCAACCTGAATGTTGCCCAATTAGATGCAGCCAGTCAGCGCTATTTGCAGATCATTGCTCAATCGGCTCTGCGGGCAGGGGCAATGGTGGATGATCTGCTGGAGTTTTCCCGCGTAGGGTGGGTAGAAATGCGCTGGATAACGGTACCAATGAATTCTTTGGTGCAGCGAGTGCAGCAACAGTTGCTACCAGAAACCCTGGGTCGATCGATCCGGTGGCAGGTTGAGCCATTACCTACTGTCCAAGGTGATCCCGCCATGCTCCGTCTCGTTTGGCAAAATTTGCTATCCAACGCGATTAAATACACCCGCGATCGCGCCGAAGCAATCATCACCATTGGGAGTTGTGTCTCCGAACACGAAACCGTATTTTTTGTGCAAGACAATGGCGCGGGGTTTGATATGAAGTATCGCGATCGTTTGTTTAACATCTTTCAGCGCTTGCACACCCAAGACCAATTCGCCGGCACGGGGGTGGGGCTGGCGAATGTACGGCGCATTATTCATCGGCATGGTGGGCGCACCTGGGCCGAGGGCGCGATCGATCAGGGTGCAACCATCTACTTTTCATTACCCAAGCAGGAGGAACAGGCATGAAGCTCCGGTTTCTTTCGCTCGAAGACAATCCATTGGATGCCGAAATGATTGAGGTCACGTTGCTCAATAGTGACATCGACTGCGAATTGCAGCGGGTGGACACTCGCGCTGACTTCATCAATGCTTTAGAAACCGCAGAGTTTGACTTGATTCTGGCCGATTATTCCTTACCCAATTTTGACGGCCTCTCAGCGCTCAACATCGCCCACGATCGCCGGCCCGATATTCCCTTCCTCTTCGTTTCTGGCAGTTTGGGTGAGGAAGTCGCGATCGAAGCTTTGAAACAAGGAGCGACCGATTATGTGTTGAAGCAACGCCTGTCGCGACTGGTGCCCTGTGTGCAACGCGCTTTGCAAGAAGCCCAAGAACGCCGCGAGCGGCTCCAGGCTGAAGCCGCATTGCGCGAAAGTGAAACCCGTCTGCGGATGATCATCGAAAGTGCCAAGGAATACGCCATTTTCACTCTGGATCTGGATAATCACATCACAAGCTGGAATGCTGGTGCCACTCGCCTGTTAGGATATGCCGAAGCCGAAATTTTGGGCCAGAGTGGCCGGCTCATTTTCACGCCGGAAGATAATGCCGAGGGCAAAGCCGAGCAAGAACTGCACACCGCCTTGACCGAAGGCCAGTCCGAAAACCGTCGCTGGCATGTACGCAAAGACGGCAGTTGTTTTTGGAGTACTGGGTTTGTCATGCCTCTACGCGATGCAGCCGAGACGGTGCAGGGATTTATCAAAATCATGCGGGATGAAACCGCTCAACGGCAGGCGGAGGAACGCTTTCAATTGCTCTACAACACCACCAGCGATCTCCTTGCAACTGAGCAACCCCTCACCCTGATGCACAATTTGTTTAGCAAGCTTTCTGCCCCACTCAGCCTTGATTACGCTTTTAACTACATTGTTGAGCCAAAAGCCGATCGCCCCATGTTGCACCTGAAGCACTACGAAGGATTGGCCGCCGCCGCGGTGAGTGCGATCGAGTGGCTGGAGTTTGGGCAAGACTTGTGTGGTTTAGTGGCGCAAGAACGCCAACAGATTCTCCTTGATCGGGCAGAACTGGCTTGCCATCCCAACGGGCAACTTTACCGGCAACTGGGCGCAACAGCCTACGCGGGTCAACCACTAATTGTGCGGGGGCGCTTGCTGGGCACTCTTTGCTTTGCCAGTTGCTGCCGCACCCACTTCACGTCAGACGAAGCCGATTTGCTGCAAACTGTGTGTGATCAAATGGCGATCGCCCTAGAACGCAACAACTTGCTCAATTCGATTCAGCAACAAGCCGAGCAACTCGAACGGGCCAACCAGATCAAAGACGAATTTTTAGCCGTCGTATCACACGAGCTGCGATCGCCCCTCAATCCCATCCTGGGCTGGGCAAAACTATTGCGGCAAGGCAATCTGAACTCAGAACGAGCGGCAACTGCATTAGAAATCATTGAGCGCAACGCCCAACTCCAAGCCCAACTGATTAGTGACTTACTCGACATTTCCCGCATTCTCCGCGGCAAGTTGAGTTTAGACGAAATGCCCGTTGACTTAAGTAGCGTCATTACCGGCGCTTTTGAAACCGTGCGTTTGGCCGCCGAAGCCAAACACATTCATTTCCGCATTGAATTGAACCAGCCCGGGGCGGAGCAAGCGCGAGAGCCAGAGAATAGCCCACCCACCATCCGAGTTATGGGTGATGCTGCCCGGTTGCAACAGGTCGTCTGGAACCTCCTCTCCAACGCCGTGAAATTCACACCCCCAGGCGGGCAAGTGGACGTGAAACTGGAGCAGGTTGAGTCTGCGAACGTGGCTGAGAGCCCCTCCTACGCTCAAATCACTGTCACCGATACGGGCAAAGGCATTACTCCCGACTTTTTGCCCTATGTATTTGACCACTTTCGGCAGGAAGATGGCGCAACCACTCGCCGGTTTGGCGGTTTAGGGCTAGGGCTAGCGATCGCGCGTCAAATCGTGGAAATGCATGGTGGGCATATCCGTGTAGACAGTCCCGGCGAAGACCAGGGTGCCACTTTTACGGTGCAACTACCCCTGTGGCGGAATGGAAAATCAGTAGTCGAAAGTCGGGAAAACAAAGACAACTCCCCCCACTCCACACCCTATCCCCCCTTGACTGGTGTACAAATCCTTGTCGTGGATGATGAGCCAGACTCAAGAGAGTTTGTCACGTTTGTTTTGGAACAAGCCGGTGCAACTGTAATTAGTGTCGCGTCGGGCATTGAAGCCTTACAAAGGCTAGAACAATCCGCCCCCAGCCTGATCATTAGTGACATCGGCATGCCCGACCTGGATGGGTATGGATTATTGCAACAAATTCGATTGATGGAGCAAGCAAAACTCGTACCCGCGATCGCGCTGACGGCGTATGCCGGTGAATTCGATCGGCAGCAGGCTTTCAAAGCTGGGTTTCAACACCACATTACTAAACCCGCAGAACCAGAAACATTGGTCAAAACAGTTGCCACTTTAACGGGCAAAAAAAGCAGCTCGTAAGCAGACTAGTAAGCAGATAGGTTGAATTATCGCTTTGGTCAGAACGCTTAGGATCATGGATTTAATAAAACCGCATTCTTGCGTAGGATGGGTTAGCGCAGCGTAACGCATCGACTCCTGCGCTTGCGATGCGTTACGGCTAGCGCCTAACACATCCTACAAAAACCGAATCTTATTTAATTCTCATTCCTTAGGACAAGGAGACTATGATCTAACTTTCTCCTCCGTTTGCATAGAATAATCTGTGTAGAAGGTGTAAACCATCGATGCATCGGGAGCGAGGCAATGGATGACATTTTAAAAGTACTCAAAGATACGCCGATTCCAACTATCCTGATTTGGGCAGGATTATTTTTTTTATTGTTAGCATTCGTGAGCAAAGTTGGAGGGTTAATCGAGGTTCAACCGAATCAAAAACTACCTGCTATTGTCATTGGCTTATTCCTTCTAACACTTGGCCTAAGCCTCACCCTCATGCCACCAATCATCTTTAATTCGCCACCAACCTCTCAACCTACTCCACAAACACCTTCCCCCCCAACCTCGTCCCCATCTCCGGAGGGTGACTCTGCAATTCCACCACCGAAACCAAACGGTGCTTCAGCCCAAAATATTTGTGCCACTCTTCTGCAAAAAGGTAGCATGCTCAATTGGAAAGTGAGAAATTATGGCAAGCTCGATAATATCGGAACATTAAATATTCACTACATTGATGTTGTCAAAGGCGAATGGGCTGGCAATCAAATCACTGAAACAAAGGGTAATGTTGAAGTCAGCGTAACTGGAAGTTTTAGCAATTCCACAATGGTTATGCTTCATCCAACTGAGCCAGAAGAATGGCACGGCAATTGCCGCGATCGCAGAATTACGGGCTCCATTAAGACAAACTACGCCTCAGAATTAACATTTGAAATGTATTAATCTAAACGATTCAGCCAATCCACCATGAGAGGATTCACCGCAGCCGGATTTTCGTCATGGGGGCAATGGCCAGTGTTGGGAATCGCGACAAAAGTGACCGGGTGAGTTGTTGCCATTTGTTGATAAACGCTGGCCCCCGCGATCGGTGTCCAGGGATCGGCTTCCCCCCACAACACTAACAATGGCACCTGAATTTTGGGCAGTAGTTCGGCAGGTGTGGGACCGGCAGGCGCAGTCAGCACCGAGGCAAATACTTTTTGGGCACCAGCTTCACAGGACGGCACATAGATTAGATCAATTAGCTCATCGGTCACGGCTTCGCGATCGCGGTAGACCTGTTGCAACGTGCGGCGCAATCTCGGTTTTTGCCGAATCAAGTTAAACAAAAATGGCCCTAACAACTCCGAGGACACCACTTTGGTAAATGTCCCCATCATCACTCGGAGCAGCAGCGGCAACTCTTCTGGGCGATGATTCAAACCGCCAGCACAATTCAGCAGAATTCCACCCGCTGCGGTTTCGGGATAATCGGCCAGCACCATGAGACACAGCAAACCCCCGATTGAGTTGCCAACAAATACAGTGGGTTTATTAATATGAGTCGCCCAAAAGTCTTTGAGTTGGTCGCGCCAAAGTTCTACAGTATAGTCAAGCGCTGGTTTGTCGGCATTGCCAAAGCCCAACAAATCGATCGCGTAGACCTGATACCCAGCGCCCGCCAAAACGGGAATGTTCTTGCGCCAATGCCCGATCGAGGCGCCAAATCCATGAACCAGTAACAACGGACGACCACTTCCCGTCACAGTATAGGGAATTTTATAACCGTTCCATGTCCAGGTCAGCTTTTCTAGAGGGGCAGTAGATTCAAGTAGCACAGCTTTCCATGAAGTTTTCTAAACGATTTCCATGATAATGCTTATGGTGGCATTGGGTAATGGGTAATGAGTGTTCGGTTTCCCTGGCAGCAACAGACGACGATTTGGCATACCCAGCGGTTGTTGAGTAGCTTTCAACACTGGACGGGAGCAATTTTGCTAAATACCTCTAATCATCCAGAAACAGCCGCTCAACAGTTGTTTGAAGCGCCGTTTGTAGTAGTCTCGCACGGCACGCAACTCGACCCCATTTTTAACTATGGCAATCAAGCTGCGCTGAAGTTATGGGAGTTAGACTGGCCCCAATTTATCCAATTACCGTCTCGCTGTAGTGCCGAACCCATGGAACAGGCTGATCGCGATCGCCTCCTGCAACAAGCCAAAGCCGAAGGATTCATCAATAACTACGAAGGCGTGCGGATCTCCAGTACCGGGAAACGCTTTCGCATCCAGCATGTGATTTTGTGGGATGTGCTGGATGAAGCAGGCAACCGTTGCGGGCAGGCGGCCACCTTCGATCGCTGGGAGATGCTGTAGAGTCAACCTCATGGATTTACCCTTCATTTACCATCCCGACTACGTTGCGCCCCTACCGCCCGGACATCGGTTTCCTATGCCCAAATTTCGGCTGTTGTACGAGCAATTGCTGGCCGATGGCGTTGCTCTGCCGGCCCAATTTCACACTCCAGAACGTCCCTCTGCCGACTCGATCGAACTGGTGCATACACCAAATTATGTACAGGCTTATTGTGAAGGCACCCTCGATGCCAAAGCTCAAAGGCGAATTGGCCTTCCGTGGAGTTCAGCGTTAGTCAACCGCACCTGCGTCGCCGTCGGCGGCACCATCCTCACTGCCAAACTAGCTCTAGAGTGCGGCTTGGCTTGCAATACGGCAGGTGGCACCCATCACGCCTTTCCCGATTATGGGTCGGGGTTCTGCATCTTCAATGATATGGCGATCGCGATCCGCGTCCTGCAACAACAAAAGCTGGTGCGCAAAGTGCTGATTGTCGATTTAGATGTGCATCAAGGAGATGGCACCGCACTCATCTTCCAAAACGATCCCAGTGTGTTTACCTTCTCGATGCATTGCGAAGTAAACTTTCCTAGCACCAAACAACAAAGTGATCTGGATGTGCCCCTGCCAGCAGGCATGGAAGATGATGCCTATTTGCAAACCCTGGCGGAGTATCTACCTGACTTGCTGACTCAGGTGAAACCGGATCTGGTGGTTTACGATGCCGGCGTTGATCCCCATCAGGCCGATCGCCTCGGTAAACTCGCACTCACCGACTCTGGCCTCTTTCGCCGCGAAATGCAAGTTCTAACCACCTGCCGATCGCAAAACTATCCCGTTGCTTGCGTAATTGGTGGGGGTTACGCCGATAACTTATCATCCCTTGTTTATCGGCATTCCCTCATCCACCGCGCTGCTAGCGAAGTGTACTTACATTATTGAGTGTTGAGAAGACAGGAGCCAGAAAATAACGCTGACCCGACTCCTGGAACTTGGAACCCCAGAGTGAAACACTCACCTGGATGGAAGAGGAAAGAGGAGCCAGAAAATATGCCGGTCCGACTCCCCATGCCCGAAACACTTTCCTGGACATCACTAATTGAGCAGGTCAACAGCTCAATTCACCATTGAGGCGCAAGCGAAAGTGCAAAATCTTGGATTAGACTCTCTAAGCCGTGCAGAGCAAAACTGCTCACTTCGACAGGCACGACATTGATTTAGTCTAGAAGGAGAAAATTTGTTCTGGTGGTTGCTCCAGGGTATTGCAATCATGCTGCGGGTGAATCGCAACGATTATCAGAAGACTGCATCAAAAACCCGATCGCGGTTCTAATTACTACTTGGGATCGCAAGTCCACAACCAGCAACTCAATGCCGCAAGCAATTGTGTTTGCACACAAACTATCGTTGTTGTAGAAGTCGCTAAAAATAGCTAAACCAAGCCTATGGTTCTAGAACACCTGGAAGTGAGCAACTACCAAAACTCGCAGCCAGGGTCTATGGGGGAGTTTCCCCAAACTCGGACATAATATTAAACTTGCCAGAAAACACGTAAGCACGTCCACGATTTCGGTGGCGGAGTTCTTGCTTCCAATTTCTAGTCACTTCGGATCCCATAAGATTAACCTGACTAGACACCTTGAGAGAGAGGACACGCTTTATGCATTACATAAGTAATGCTTTTATTACACAAGTTCACTGTTAGCATACAACATTCTTAGCTCAATTTCTTTAAAGATTTGATACTAATTTGATTTGACAACAGTGCAAATGCGCCCCCTCCCAACTTCTCCTTGCCAAGGGGAGGTGCCATAGGCGGGGGATGATGCGCAAGGTTCATGGCTTAAACTGGTATGAGCAAAATAGCCTGGAACAACATGAAGTTTGGTTAAGGTGCTTAAAAATTCGCCAGCGCTTAAGCTTTTGTTCCAGGTCGTTTCCAAGGCAAGCTTTGTACACTGAAGCTAAGACATTTTGCGAGGGAACTGCAATGGCATATGTGTGTGAGTTGGGCACAGGACGCACCCTATATTTAGATAATGTAAATGGACAAACCACGATTAGCATTGCCAGCACCGCTCCCGGCCAACAGCAACAAGCCACCAGTCGGTTTCAAACGGGGGCCTGGACAGTCACGCCAGAAGTTTACTTAACTCGAGATGGTGCCGTCATCAAACTGCAAGCAGAGCAGGGTTCTCACTACATTCGGGTGCATGGTAGCAGTATTGGTGTTAGCGAAGCCTTTTCCCTCGAAGCGTTGGAACAGATGCAAATGCAGCAGGTGGCTGGTATGAGTGCGCCTGCCAGTATGGAATCGATGAAGGCGATGGAGCCACTGCCACCGTTGAATCCTATGCCGCCAATGACGATGGGTAATATGCAGATGGGCAATATGCAAATGAACATGAACCCGATGGAAATGCAGATGGGAGACATGAAACTGCAAATGGGGCCGCCGAGTGGAACGAAAATTGTTACATCTCAACGGTTCTGTAGCCAGTGTGGGGCTGCGGTAAAGCCAGACGATCGCTTCTGTACTAACTGTGGGCATCGGTTGGGATAGGTAGAAAGAGTGGGTAGTTTCGCTCTTACCTTTCTCGTGTTGCTTACGAAATTCCATTTCCAATCACTGTAGCCTTCAGGGTGCAATATTGACGCGGCTGGAGGTGTTCCCATGATGACGCTGTCATCTACCTTTAAGATGCGATCGTTTGCTGGTGAAACCGACTTGCCCGCGATCGCAAATCTAATCAACTTTTGTAAAACTGCTGATAAACTCGATGGTTTAGTCACCGTAGATGAGTTGCGAGATGATTTTACCAGCCCCGAGTTCGATGCCAACCGTGACTTGCGGCTGTGGACAAATACGGTTGACGAACTGTACGCAGTGGCTTCCTGCTGGTTACCAGAAGTAACCGACGTGAAAAATGTCTACTTTGGCTTTGATGTCCATCCCGAGGCACGGTACAAGGGTATTGAAACGGAAATCTTTGCCTGGGTCGAGGCTCTCGTTCGAGACCTGGCACAAGCCCACCAATTACCTGCTGTCCTACGGGCAGGCGCACGTGACGATCACTTCTATCGCCTCGACTGGTTAAAGAACCAGGGCTTTACCGGCGATCGCATTTTCTATCGAATGGCGCGATCGCTCACCGCTTCCATGCCTCAACCTCAATTGCCCGCAGGTTATCACATTCGCCCACTCCAGGGTGAAGCTGAAGTGGAAGCCTGGGTGGAAATGTTCAATCAAAGCTTCATTGATCACTGGAACTTCCATCCCTTAACCGTGGAAAATCGTGCCCATTGGCTGACAGAATCTAGCTACCGCCCAGAGTTAGACCTGGTTGCCGTTGCTCCGGATGGTACCTTGGCAGCATTTTGCTACAACATGATCCATGCCCAGGAGAACGAACTCACCGGGAAACTTGAAGGCTGGATCGCCGACTTGGGGACTCGGCGTGGTTTTCGCCGCATCGGGTTAGGTCGCGCCATGTTGCTCACTGGGTTACACATGTTGCAGGCGCAAGGCATGGATACGGCCCTTCTAGGCGTTGATTCCGAAAACCCTTCCGGTGCTTTGCAGCTCTACCAATCGGTGGGATTTCAGAAACGGTACAGTTCGATCGCCTTCGTTAAGAATCTGGAGTAGACGAATCGTGGGTGGGTGTGTAGGCGTGTGGGTGGGTAAATGAAACAGTTAAGCGTAATTATCCACCTACCATCTACTCACCGACCCTCTCCCCTTTCCCCAAACCTATCACAATTGCCTATGATCAAAAAGGAAAATTCAAGAGTCATTCATGCAATTCATTGATCAAGCAGAAGTTCAAGTCCAGGCAGGCGATGGTGGCGATGGGCTGGTTTCCTTTCGTCGGGAAAAATATGTCCCTGCGGGTGGGCCTTCTGGTGGCAATGGCGGTAAAGGCGGCTCAGTCATTCTGAAAGCAACTGAGAACTTGCAAACCTTGCTCGACTTTCGCTATCGTCATTTGTTCAAAGCTGATAATGGCAAGCGGGGTGGACCAAATAACTGCACTGGAGCTTCTGGCGAGGATCTGGTCATTGAGGTTCCCTGTGGCACGATGGTTTATGATGCCGAGACCGATGAAACTATTGGCGATTTGACTACCCCTGAGCAGATGTTATGTGTCGCGCAAGGCGGCAAGGGGGGGTTGGGAAATGCTCACTTTTTGAGTAATAGCAATCGCGCTCCAGAAAGAGCTTTGCCAGGATTGCCGGGAGAATCACGATTTTTACGTCTTGAGCTGAAATTGTTGGCGGAAGTCGGAATCATTGGGCTACCGAATGCAGGCAAATCCACACTGATTTCGGCGCTTTCGGCGGCGCGTCCCAAGATTGCAAATTATCCGTTTACGACCTTAATTCCGAACTTGGGTGTCGTCCGAAAACCGACTGGAGACGGCACTGTGTTTGCGGACATTCCCGGACTGATTGAAGGCGCTCACCTGGGAATTGGTTTGGGGCATGACTTTTTGCGCCATGTGGAACGAACGCGGCTACTGCTGCATCTTGTGGATCTGACTGACGACGATCCGATCGCCAATTATCAAACAATTCAAGACGAGTTAGGTGCTTACGGGCGCGGGTTAGCTGACCGTCCCCAGATTGTGGCGTTGAATAAGCTGGATGCGGTTGCTCCCGATTTGGATGTGGACGCGATCGCCCAACGTTTGAGCACAATAGCAGGTACTCCAGTTTTTCGTATTTCTGCGGCAACTCGGTTGGGATTAGACGACTTATTGCATCACATTTGGAAACAGTTAGAAATAATGCAAGCAGAAGCGAGCGAAGTCTTTCTACAGTAGCAGTGACTCAAACAATATGTTCGATCGATGTATCGTCGTCACCATATGAAACGTCGCAATGGTGAGTCAGAAAGGCTACCCAGCATTGTCTTTGCAACTTCCTCTTTGTTCTAAGGAATGAGGATTCAATAAAGTTGCAAATTCTGTGGAATAGGCATCTTGCCTGTTGGAATAGGCATCTTGCCTGTCTCGGACAGCCGGGACAGCTATCCCACTTTGTTTAATTCATGCTCGTAAGTGTTCTGACCAAAGCGATAATCACAGTCTTGGATCACTGGCAAGGAGTAACAGTTGACTGATCGGACAATGCAACACGCGCCCATCCCATTGCACGAAAACCTCGATGCTGGCATCTTCACAACTCCAAACCCAGGCAGGTAAATCTTTAATCGCTACAGAAACTGGGCGATCGTGACATTGAATAAACAGGGCTGCATCGCCATCCGTCGTGCCCATCGTCGTAACTGAGAGCATGGCTACCCGTCCCCTTCGTCTGCCGAGAATACATCAAATTCTTCTGCATGAATTTTAGCGCCTGTCCCCTGCATTAATTCGTTAGCTTTTTGCGGATTTTCGTAAATCAAATCAAAAAAATCCCATTTATTCATGCCAGCCCGATGGGCGTAGTACTCGGTTTGAGTCAGGATGCGATCGTGTGATTGGCGGACGTACATGGCCAGCGCTGCCGTTGCCTGACTAGCCACACTCCGCCCCAAAAAGAAACTTAATGCCGTTAATAATTTCATTTCATACTCTGGCAAAGAGTTAATCATCAGCCCTTTGCGCTCGTCTGCTTCCGGCATGACTCACCTGCTATTCACACTCGTGATCATCGGCGATCGGTCTGTTGATATTATGCCCATCTGCGGTTTCAAGTAGTTGATCGTTGTAATACCACCATTTCCGAACCTACTACAGGACTGCGAGCCAGCAACATTCCCTTGGTATCCGTCACTTCCAGTTTCACAAAGTTGAGTTGTTGCGCCCGTTTCAGCATGTCATTGGCCAGATTATCTTGCTGGATTGGCAGTAGGCCGTACCATCCATCGCCCACCTTGACCGTGAGCCGACTGGCACGAAAGTTAGCTTGCACCGCTTGAATTAACCCATTCACATATTGATCGCTCACCGCTGCAACCTGATCTTGAATGCGAGCGATCAGGGTTTGTTCAGGGGTGAGTTTAAGTGGTGGCGGCGCAGGAGCAGGCCGGGGA
>Ga0224722_1001077_pt1 | contig 15500 bp, 13 predicted proteins | sample Balambano_FR1_Me_FD_161646 | JGI IMG/M metagenome (GOLD analysis project Ga0224722, IMG submission 161646) | Freshwater sediment microbial communities from Lake Towuti, South Sulawesi, Indonesia - Balambano_FR1_MetaG | ecosystem: Environmental > Aquatic > Freshwater > Lake > Sediment | place... | reverse complement strand
CGGGGCCGAGAACGTCATCCAGGCCGCCCTGCTCAATCAGGTCAAGAAGGTGATCGCCCTCTCCACCGACAAGGCCGCCAACCCCATCAACCTGTACGGCGCCACCAAGCTGGCCTCCGACAAGTTGTTCGTCGCCGCCAACAACATCGCCGGCCAGGATCCAACCCGTTTTGCGGTAGTGCGCTACGGCAACGTGGTGGGATCGCGCGGTTCTGTGGTGCCCTTCTTCCAGAAACGGATCGATCAGGGCGCCACCACCCTGCCCATCACCCACACCGAGATGACCCGCTTCTGGATCACCCTGCAGCAGGGGGTGGACTTCGTGATGAACAACTTCCCGCGCATGAAGGGGGGGGAGATTTTCGTGCCCAAGCTGCCATCGGTACGGATCACCGACCTGGCTACCGCCATGGCCCCTCAGCTGAACCAGGAGATCATCGGCATCCGCCCGGGTGAAAAACTGCATGAAGTGATGTGCCCGTGTGACGACTCCTACCACACCTTCGAGTTCGACGACTTCTTCATCATCGGACCAACCATCAACTTCAACAATCGCAACAATGACTTCTCCGTCACCGCCTCAGGTGAAAAGGGAACCATGGTGGCCCAGGGATTCGAGTACAACTCCCGTGACAACGAGGATTTCCTGACGGTTGAGCAGCTGAAAGCATTGAACAGCAAGGTGGCAATGGAATGATCCCGTACGGCAGACAGTCGATCAGCGAAGCGGATATCGCAGCCGTGGTCGAAGTATTGAGGTCCGATTTTCTGACCCAGGGGCCTGTAGTGCCGCGCTTCGAGCAGGCAGTGGCGGATTACTGTGGTGCCCGCTTCGGAGTGGCGGTCAACTCAGGTACGGCCGCCCTGCATATCGCCTGTCTGGCGCTGGGTGTCGGCCCGGGTGACTGGGTCTGGACCTCCCCCATCAGCTTTGTCGCCTCGGCCAACTGCGCTCTCTATTGCGGAGCCCAGGTCGACTTCGTCGACATCGAGCCCGATACCGGCAACATGTGCGCCATGGAGCTGGAGCGCAAGCTGGTAGCCGCCAAGGCTCAAGGATGCCTGCCCAAGGTGGTCATCCCGGTACACTTCGCGGGCCTGCCCTGCGACATGCAGGAGATCCACCACCTGGGACAAGAGTACGGTTTTAAGATAATCGAGGATGCCTGTCATGCTCTCGGCGCCCGCTATCAGGGTGAACCCACCGGCAATGGCCGCTACAGCGATATCACCGTCTTCAGCTTCCATCCGGTGAAGATCATCACCACCGGCGAGGGCGGCATGGCGATGACCAATGACCCTGCGCTTGCCAAAACCATGAGCATGTTGCGCAGTCACGGCATCACACGGGATCCGGCCGACTTCATCAATGAGCCGGACGGCCCCTGGTACTACGAACAGCAGATGCTTGGCTTCAACTACCGAATGACCGATATCCAGGCCGCTTTGGGGCTGAGTCAGGTGGCTCGCTTGGATGCATTCCTCGCCACCCGCCGTATACTGGCTGCTCGCTACCAACGCGACTTGCCAGACTGCGTTGTACGACTCGCAACACGAGAGGAGCGTCTGAGCGCCTGGCACCTCTTTGTCCTCCAGGTCCCCGCCGCGCTGCGTGCCAAGATGTTCCGGGCCTTGCGCGAAGAGGGTATTGGCGCCAACGTCCATTACATACCGATCACCCGGCAACCTTATCACACAGCCGTGACACCACCACACGCCGCACGCTTTTACAATCAGGCGATCACGCTGCCGCTCTACCCGACCATGGACGACAGCTCTGTCACGCACGTCGTGCACGCTGCGGCGCTTCGCCTCGCTTCACCAGATTCTTATCAAACAGGGCCACTCCGGCAAAAACAGCGATGAAAATAGCCATTTTGAGCAAGGCCGACCGAAGTGGTGGCGGTGCCAGCCGCTGCGCGGAAGATCTGGTGGCACAGTTTAGACTCCACAATCACCACGCCGATCACTTCGCCCGCTCATCACGTTATGAGGAAACCCTGCCTCTCTATACCCAGAATGAGAAGAAGATTTACCATCGCCTGCTCAGTCTGGGTCTGCAAGAATTGATTCCCTTCGAAAAGAAGGTTATTCGCCAACATGACGAACAACACCACTATGACCTCTTTCACTTTCACGATCTCTCAACAGCCATCTCGCCATTAACTCTGAAGTGGTTGAGCGATCACCACAGGCCGGTGATATGGACCCTGCACGATTGCTCACCGGTCACGGGCGGGTGCATCAATCCCCTAGGCTGTGACAAGTATCAGACGCACTGTTTCCCGTGCCCGCAGATAAACACGCTTCCACTCGGAAAGAACATTGATTTGTCCTTTCTATTCAGAAAATTAAAGGCATATGTGCACCACAAGAGCTACATACATTACGTGGCGCCCTCGAAATGGTTGGCCGATTTCGTCTATGACACCGGCTTACTGGATAGATATCCGACGATCATCCCCAACGGGGTCGACACCAGGCTGTTTTGCGCACATGACAAGCATGCGATACGACAAGCACTCTCCCTGCCCGAGGACCGCTTCGTCATACTTCTCTCCTCGGCAATCAAAAACAACCCTTTCAAAGGGCTGCACTTTGCCATCGATGTCATTGAAAAGCTGAGGGAATTAAACCCCTTTATTCTTGTGGTGGGTGAGAAAGATCCTGCGCTGCTAGGCAGGCTGACGACCTTTGATTATCGATGCACTGGATTTATTGCTGATCGAGAGGTGTTGGGGAAATACTACTCTGCAGCAGACATCTACCTCAATACGACAATCGCGGAAGTGCAATCGATCGCCTCCCTCGAGGCCATGTCATCGCAGACCCCCGTCTTTGGCTTCAAGACCGGTGGCGTGCCCGAGTTGATCACTCAGGGGGAGGATGGCGTGCTCGTCGACAACAGAGACACCCGCGCATTGGCACACCACATCATCACGGCCTATCGCAGTGGACATCTCAGTGTGATGGGACAAAACGCCAGAAAGAAGGTAGAGGACAACTACTCCATGGCATTGCTGTTCCAGCGCTATCTCCAGCTTTATCGGGACGTCATCAACGACATCCGCTAGAGCGACAAGGTAGCGATCTTGTCGGAATCGATACCACACTGCTGCTGCAAATATTCATAAATCTCCCGCTCCCGCCCCAGCACAGAGATAAGAACAAGGTCACAGTCGTATTCCTTTAAGGTGGAAGGGTGCACCACGAAGTCAAATGCGTTGCGAATCTGCTCGCTCATATCAACAATCAAGATCAGTTGCGAATGATAGAGACCATAAATAAATTGCCCAATCTGGCCATAACCGTACAACACAACTCGTCGACGAGTGGCAAAGATTGAGGATAATTGTCCTACCAGTTCGTTAAATAAAGTGGAGAAATAATAATTATTATTGGAATTAATTTTTTTCAATGTAGCATAGGAAGGGGTATCAAATATTTTTTCAATGGGTTCAATATACTTGGACTGGATAAACATGTCTTCAATCTTTGCCTTCATGAGATATTTATAGGAGAGGCCGCCGGAAAAAAAATTAGCGATGGGAAATGAAAGGTATGCAAATTTTGCACCATTTATCAGGCATTTCAATGCAAAATCATAATCACCAGCAATCTTGAAACTAGTGTCAAACTTGTACTTTTTACAAAGTGCAGTCCGGGTAAACATTGTCTGGTGAAAACAAAACATACCCTCCATGGCCTTATCAAGGCCTTTGGCATGAGTATACATTCTCTCACCCGCCTCCCAGAGATAGATGTCACCAGAGACAATGTCATTGTCCTGGGTGAGGTGTGGAATAACCATGCTAATGGTATCTGAGTCACAGAAATAATCGCCGGCATTCATGAAAATTATCCAGTCACCTGTAGAGGCATCGATGCCCTTATTCATGGCCTCATAAATACCTCCATCTTTCTCACTCACCAAATATGAAAGGTAATGGCGATATTTCTGGATAATATCCACCGTACCATCCGTGCTGGCACCATCGATGATAATATATTCAAGGTCACAGTCAATTTGGCCAACCACGCTTTCCATTGTTCTCTCAATACAATCTTTTGCATTATAAACAATAGTGATGACTGTTATTTTTTGATGATGAGTGGGAATCATATATCTACTCTTAATACCTTGTTCTGCGCAATGCCAACTTGTTCAATCAACAAAGCCTCTATCGTATCCTCTCGACCAAGCAAACTAATCAGAATCACATCGAACGATTGTTCGGCAAGTTGCTCTGGTGGATATACAAGCAGCTCACCATCTGCTGCACTTTTTAATTTCATTGCACAAAGATCGACATAGCCGACAAATACACTGTCAAGCAATGCGGCCAGAATCTGCCCTAGGGAGGAGAATCCATACACCATGACCCGTTCATGTTGACTTTTGATGCGTTCAACAAACTGGAGCATCTTGCCATTATGCCGGTAGAACATTTCCGCTGACGCACTATAGGCCCGAAATGGGTGCCGGGAATGCACAGTCGCTGAAGTCGAACATGATTTTGATGGGCCCAGCAATGCACTCACCTGGCAATAAGCCTCTTCCACACTAATGGTATTGATATCGATATCAGACCCCGCATAGTAGGCATTCAGATCAGCCTCACTCAACGTGAACATATCAAAAGGCAGTGCACAACGATAGCGGTCAGACAATTCTGAATAGGGGACAAAGCGATGCAGATGATTGCCGTTGGATATCACAACAACCTGTTTCTCCAACGCGACTGCCAGATGCAATAGCCCGGTATCGTTTCCAATGACGATGGTGCTGGCAATCAGGATACCAAGCATGTCAGCAAGTGAAGTGGCCCCTACAAGGTTGATGCATGCCTGCCCCAGTGCCCTTTCTATGATGATGGACTCATTCACCTCGGTTGGACCACCACACAACACCAGTGGCATACCATAGTCGTCACGAAGTTGCTGTCCCAATCGGGCATAATACTTGGGATGCCATTTTCTCTTCGTGTCGGCAGCCCCGATGACCATGACAGCATAGTCACGAAAAGGTGGGGTCAGCACTTCCTCACTGCAAACTCGAATCACAGAATTAGACGGAAACGAGGAGATGCCTGTAACACTCTCGAAGAAAACACGGTTTCTATCGAATTCAAATTGTCGCCCTGACCCAGTTTCGATGAGCTCATGATAGAAATAGTCCGTATATTTCTTATCCTCCTTCGTCATATTGGAAGTATCACCGGCAAACCCTATTTTTCGCCCGGAATGAATGCCTTCTATCAAAAAATCCACCCAAGCACATCTCGAGTAAACAGGATGAATGACTACATCAAATGCTTCGGCATTCAATTTCTGCTCGAGTGAAAAGCGATACCAGTAATTTTTTTCATACTGCCGGATATCAAGCGGCACACAATTCACATCGGGCAATAATGTATAGACCAATGATGCCCAGATCTCGTTACACAACATCGTGACATGCCAGCCAGAAAATGTTCCTTCCCGGCAAAGTAGGTCAATATAGTTATGAATCAGGACGTAATCACCGATACCATCTAGTTTGACGATGAGTAAGCGCTTCACCTTTTCTTGTATCCCACCAATTTCAGTTCATACGCAAATGAAATCGGACTCTGTTGATGATAGTAGCTTCGAGTAATATATCGTTCAAATAACTTTATTGCCTTGTAGGCAGATAATAGTATCCGTCTGAAACAAGCATTCCATGCTGTTTCGCCAATGAATGCATCAAGATCGACAAACTCATAATGCTGAAAACCAGAAGACTTCATAACATACATGAGACTACCCGTGGTGAATAATAGCGTATGGGTAAAATCCTCATAAGCCCAATAGGCATGAGTAGACGACTGAGCATTAGGCACTGCAATAAAGAGTACTCCATCATCCTGTAAAAGTTCATCCTTGATGATACGCAACGTATCAATCATTGTTTTCTTATCAAGATGTTCAAGCACATGACTCATCAGTATGAAATCATACTTTTCCGCAGATTCCTTCGCAAACGATGCAATACTCTCTATTTTCTCCACAGGAAGATTTATCGACCGAGCATAATTTACTGCATCATCAGATATATCAATGCCTTTTACATTGATTCGACCATGAGTGACAACACAGTCACCGACAAAGTTTCCAACACCACAACCGATATCGAGGATGAACGCATCTTTATTCTTTGGCAAATAAGGTATGACATATCGGGGGGTATGGAATTGATGTTGCAGCCCACCCATATTTCTTGCGTCGTAATAGTGATCACTATCACTCATAAATGATTCTACCTTGCGCCAAAAGGGAAGAGATCTTCACCGTATCCGAAGTGTCTAAATCCCAGACTTCCATCTCTTCGATACAAGCGATCCGCTGTGCATCTCTCAGATAAGTCAGCGCTCCATCTTGCCCACGCGACTCTCTGGCTTTTGAATAAACATAGCGAGCATATTCTAGTTCTTGTGCAACATAGTGAGCATGGTCCTTACGGATGAAGAAAGCATCATTCCCCGCACTGGTCGCGCCAAAAAATACATAACCCTTTCTCTCAGCCAACGAAATCAATGCGCTGAGTGATGCCCCGAAGTAAAGATTACTGTGATGAGCCTGGGTCCTGTAAAAATCTTCTCTATAGGGAACCGTAATTTTAGCTCCGTTACCAAAAACAGAATTATATTCACAAATCACAATGGAAGGATTGATGCAATGAATAGCTTCCCATACCCAATAATCGTTACCATCAATATCGATACTTAACAGATCAGCATCACGCCCGGGTAAGTTACTTTTAATAATCCGGTCTATATTATCTCGGGTAATGAAGGACTTAACAGCATTGATATCATACTTCCAGTACAATCCCTCAGACTGAATAAAATCAATATTCTCTTGTGAACCATCAATGACCAAGCCAGACCAGTTGTCATTCATCATCAAAAAACGTGTATTCGACTCTCGGTAGTTTTCCACCCCAAACTCAATAAAAACCTTATTACTCATTGGGATTCTATTAATCAGGTACTGAATAATACCATCCTGCCCCCACTGCGAAAACACCTTGAATTCGACATCAGAAATACCTTGGTATAACTGAATATTCTTGATGCGGTCAACATGTAATTTACCAAGCAGCATCATTTGATTTTCATAGGACATGATTAACCTCGGTAAAATTTTTTGAGCAGCCCCAAGCACATTTCATCTTCTACGATATGGCTGTTAAAGTCATTGAAATAATATTCTGATACAGCTGTGTCAAAGAAAGTGGTGGTACCACAGTGTACACCCGATGAATCATTCCCTATATTATGGGTGAATGATCGTTTCGGCACTAGGCATAAGCCATTTTGCAAGAAAATACTTAAATACCAAAAAACGGCCCAAGTTCTTATCTTACCTGCCTTGTTAGCCAAAAACTGCTCATAAACGCCAGGATTACACCCTTGGAGGTTCATTTCATGAATGATCTCATTAGACGTGATCGCAGCATCAATTTGTGAGACATCATGAGTGAAATATTTCCATGCGCTGCGCCAAGTTGCCCATCCCCAGCAATACATGGTCCGATTCAGGAAAAAGTGGCTTTCTTCTTCAAAATGGATGTTAGGGACATAGCCACCGATATGCATTACGTCATCGTGTGACTCATAAAATGACAATGCCTCATTCATATATCGAAGGAAGTATCTACTGGTAATTATGTCATCTTCGAGGACAATCACATTACCATGATGACTCAACGTTTCAGTCACACCACTGATGATATTATCAGCCAAGCCAAAATTATAATCTCGATTAATCAGCGTAATACTTTTGAATCCACTGATCATTCCAATATACTCACGAACCGCGTTAACCTGCTCCCACGAGGCAGTATCTTTTCCCCCATCACTATATACAATGAGATCACTTTCAGCCGCCAGCTCATTTTGCATCAACGCGTTTAACGTTTGCTGGGTATGCCAAAGCCGATTATAGACAAACAGAATAATTGGAGCGCGTGTGTTGCTCATGCCATCCCCTTGTAAAGATCAACAACCAGCGACATTGGACGATATGGCGATGAAACTCGTGGGTCATTGTCAGGTGTACGTTGAATGTAACCCATAGAGTAATCTATCGGTTTAACGACAAATTGTTCTCTGTCCACGTAGTAATGCAAATAATGAACATGACCCTCTTTTTCAAATCGGCTTGAAGAAATAAGTTTACTGACGCTTTCAAATGTTGGAAACCAGACATGCCCCGGCTCTTCGAACGTCCCACCTCCGAGAGGGTCGAAGACAATATTACCATTAAAATCGTAGACACTTCGCTTATAAAGCACGTCGCAATAATAATCAGGCAACGATAGTCTAAAGAGAGCACCCGGTCTAAGAATTCTGAAAACCTCATCGAATACTGCAGGCAACGCGGTATAAGGAATATGTTCAAAAACATCTTCAGACTGGAAGAAGTCGACGGTATTGTCCTCGAAAGGGTAAGGGGGGTTAGTCAAATCACAAGATATATGAGTATCATTTTCCTGATTCAGTGACAGACCGATTAAGCCAGTATAGCGACTATTGGTAGGAATATCCCCTGCGTATAATCTAATTCCTTTTTCGGATATTTCTAGCATACTCAAATACCTATGCAGTTTTTATCTCGATAGAAGACCGTGGTGCATTTATTATTAAATACCCCAGGAGCGATCCCCCAAAAATCCAATCTTTTGAATCCTGTTCTTATCAACCATTCCACACCCGGCTGATACTTTTCCCTCTCAGCATCGTCGAGCACAATCACACCACCATCACTTAACTGAGAGCAAGACGCAATAATACAATTTACCCGGTCACGCCCATCAACAACAATGATGTCAAACCGCTCATCACTGCGCTGGGAAAATTGCGAATATTCGCCGCCATATTCGAGTGGCTGAAAATGAATGCTGATATTATCAGCATTATTCTCACGGACGTGTCTGAACCATTGCTCATCATGTTCCACCGAGGTAACACGCCCAACTCGTTTGGAAAACCATATTGTTGAACTACCGGCACCAAATTCAAAAACCGCCATCCCCTGATGAAGACGTGGCTCAATGAAAGCAATGAAAGCGTAGGTTGTCCAAGGGATTGGAGTTCCCTCCTGATCCAGAGAGCGGTTCGCACAATATGCCCTCAACCACCCTGTTTCTTGCAGATAACCAGTCCACGGGAGAGTGGACTGAAATCGCCATATTTTCTCCTGATCATGGTTTAACACCAGGTAATCACGGCAACTCATCAAGTTTGCGGTGGGCCACAGCATTCGGAACATACTGGAAACTTTTCCATTCTCAACAGGGTCCATGACCGTATTGACCACCAACCAGTTCTTGTCGATGTCTAGCGCCTCAGGTCGCACTATGTTGACCCCCTCCACACTGGCAAACTGATCCACAACAACCATGTTGGGACAGCGCTCCCGGTAGCGCGCATACAAATCACGCCCCAATGCGCCAAAGCCGTAGATGACCACCTTGCTGTATGCCGCCAGGCAATGATGAAACGAGACATTCAGCATGTCAGCATCGTATGTCATAAGATGTCCTTTTTCGCGTTGTATCATTGCCGACTAGGTTTAGGGGCACACAATCCGAAGGCAATGACCTTGGGTGACACACCGGCGGTAGTGCAGGCTGCCCTGATTTGCGCCTCAATTTCCATTGCAAAAGCACGAGATGCTACCGTGAAACAGGTCACGCCCTGGACCAATGCTTCAGCCAGGGTCACCACCTCATGCTCCCCCAAAGTGAAGCGGGTCGCTTCTGCCCGACGATCCACAACATGGGTAATGATGATTCCATGCTGCCTCAGTAAGGAATACACGCCAAGCCCCAGCTCTCCTGCACCGTAAAGAGCGGTTTTCGTAATTTCCTGACGCTGCAGTTGTGCCAGCAGCCCAGGGGCGACTTTGTCGTCATCTTGCAGGCACGCGAGCTCTCCCAACGTTTGTAACTGACCCGGAAAAGCCTGCGCCACCAGCCCAGGGAACCAGGGTTCACTACGAGTGATGGGGTGTACACCGTCACGCCCCAACAAGAAAGCGCGCTCACCATCTTCAGCCAGTTCCCGCAATGCATCGATCTGGACAGAATTGAGCAATACCCGACTCTTTCCCGCGCTCAGGGGCACAGGTAACCAGGCCAGGCTGTCAGCCTCCTGCCAAGTTGGATATTGGACCAACCGATATAGCGCCCCAAACAGATAATGGCGTTCATCCACTGACGGCTCATAAACTAACCAACCGGTTTCACTTGCCAAGTGGGCCCATGCCATCACCTCCCGAGCGAAATCCTGCAATGCCTTCTGCTGCCAAGGCATCTGCTCAGGCGGTTGCACCGGTAGCGGATAGATCCCTGCCTCGGCGTAGGTATAGGAGCGGGTAGAACACAAGGTGCCATTAAGCAGGATCTCGTTGATTTCCGGGTAGGCGGCCAACACCGCGGACCATTCACGCGCAGCGGCAGGCTGAAACACATGCAGTTTTTGCTGCAGGGCGACATCCATTGCCCTGCGGCTGCTGTAGAACATGAACCCAGACGTTTCATCCAGCTCCACCAACTTGTGCAGGTTGCGCAGCAAGCTGCCACCGCATCCCCAGTCCAGAATGGCGACATCCGGCGTATTGCGCACCCCTTGCTGCCTCAAGTATTCACACGTCAGGTCGCGCTGTTGCGCAAGATGTGTCTCGATGGCTGCCTGTTGCTGGTCAAGCCAGGTGACTATCTCATTCCAACAAGGTTGTGCTGCCAGCTCGAAGAGAGGCTCTTGCAACCGAGAGGCACAAAACGCAGGGCAGCGCTGTCCGAGGTCTTCCATCAGCTCGTGCAGAGTATAACCGCGGCGCTGCACCAACTGTGCCAGACAGCCGCTATGCCAAACCTCCAAGCTCGGCAGCAAGGTAGAGCGTCGAGAGACATGCAGGGTCTCAACCCGCAAATCCGGCATACCACAGAGCCGGATCAGGCGCGCGATTAGCTCGCCTTCTCGCAGCAAGCAATAGAGAGTACGTATCCCAAGTCGCTCACAGCGGTGGGCTACCCAACGGGCAAAACCGAAGATGATGGGGCCATAGACACGACCCGCCAACTCGGAGAGCATCGCGCCTTGGCTATACCAGGGCCAGAGACGCCTCACTCGCTCAAGTCCCGGCATATCGAGGGAATAGAGACGTTGCTCATGCTTAACCTGAGCGAGATAGGCCTCACCAAGAGGGACAGGAAAACAGCGCAAGCCGACGGCCTGAGCCATCTGGTGGTCGGTGATGCGGTCATCGCCAATGTGTAGCACACGGGTAGGAGGGCATGACAACGACTCAAGTACCCGAGCATACAAGAGACCGCTACGTTTGCTGACCCCCTGCTCCCCGGAAACATAGATAGCGTCGAACGACAGCATGGGCGCATATTCACCCATGAAGCGAGCAATCAGCGTGGCGGGCAGATACATGTCCGATATGAGGATCAGACGACGGCCTTTCTGCTGTTGCTCGTGCAGGGCTGTGACCAAGGCCCCGTTGATATGCCAGTCGGCATATTCATGGACTTGCTCGAGCGCTGTCAGAGCCTCCCCCTGACTGCTTGGCCAGCATGCATAAATCTGTTCCAGCGTGACTTCGGTGTGACCAGTCAACACCTGCTGGCGCTCTCTTGCTGCCTTTTCTGCACTCTGGCGGCGCACCACAAAGGCCTCGCTATCGTCATCATCGAAGAGACCTTGCCGGTAGGCCTCGCGACCCAGCGCTCGCCACAGCGACTCCGGGCTGCCCGTCTCCCTGAAGATAAGTGTATCGAATACATCGCACGAAATGACGTGAAGATCCGAGTCAGACAACGCAGCCTGCAGTGTGCTCATTCGCTGAGAAAGGCTCATCTTCCCTTCTCCTGCATCGCTTGTTGAAAGCGTGCTAGTGCATTAGCAACCGCATCATCCATATCGAAATAGCGATATTCGGCAAGGCGCCCCAGGGCGATCAACTGCGGAAACTGGGTCAACTCATCACGGCACGCTTGATAATGCTGTTTGGCTGCATCGGTAAATAGCGGGTAATAAGGCTCGAGCCCCTGTTCTGGCTGATAGTCACAGGGATATTCGTAAACGATGCTGGTACCGGGATGTATCTGCTTGCTGAAATGCTTGAACTCGGTGATCCGCGTGAAGGCTTCTTCATTCGGATAATTGACGGTGGTAACCGGTTGAAATTGTTCCTGCGCCAGATGGCGATGCTCAAAACGCAGTGAGCGGTATGGTAGGTAATTCTCCTCTGCCGGCAGCAGATGATCCAGCATCCCGGTATAGATCAAGGGGCCATCAAACGGCACGCCATCCAGCAGCACCAACTTCTGCTGCCAATCCAGCCTGACGTGCTGTGCCATTGGGGTCGACAGCCTCACGTCAATCAGCGGATGCGCAAGCATGCGCTCAAACATGGCGGTATAGCCTGCAGCCGGCACCGCCTGCCAGGGGTCGGTGAAGTAGCGATCATCCCGACTGACCACCACGGGTACCCGCGCCGTCACCTCAGGGGAGATCTGCTCGGGCGGAACCCCCCACTGTTTGCTGGTGTAGTTGACGAACGCCTTTTGATAGATGAAATCCGCCAGTTCGCCCAGCAGGGGAGACTGCTCCTTGCGCAGTTCGAGAATCGGCACTCTCGCGCCATCCCCGAACCAGGTACGCAGGGCCTCAATCATGGCGCTGGCCTTGTCGGCGGGGAAACAGTGCTCGATGCTGGTCAGGTTGAACGGGATAGGCACCAGTTGCCCGTCGATGCGTGACAACACGCGATGCTCGTAAGGCAACCACTCGGTAAACTGCGACAGGTAATCCCACACCTCCTTGCTGTCGGTATGGAAGAGGTGCGGCCCATAGCGATGGATCAGCACGCCATGTTCGTCATACTCGTCGAAACAGTTGCCCCCGATGTGGTCGCGCTGTTCCAGCACCAGTACCTTCCAGCCAAGCTGGCTGGCCATTCGTTCAGCCATGACGGCACCGGAGAGCCCGGCACCAATGACGATTGCCTGATAACTCACGCCGCTTCTCCAAACAGTTGTTGTACGACCCGGGCAGGATGGGCTCGCTGCGCCCACGCCAGTTGATGGCGCTCGTCGAAAAACCAACCGGGTGCCAACTCTGCAACCTCAACCACCGACTGCTCGATGAGCTTCGTGAAGTGCGCGACATCATCCTGCCGCAAAAAGTAGAGCGCGGCAGAGTAATAGTGATGGGCACGCCCCTGAGCAATGATCACGGGGTCCGCGCCAAACGCAGCCGCATTGTCACAGGCGCGCAGCAGGTCGCGTAGTGACTGCTCACGCCGCTCTGCCGACTTGCGGGTCTGCCCGCCGAAGCTCTGGGTATGAAAGCGATAACGCCCCAGCAGCTCGGGGATGAAATCCAGGGTGCCCGGATTGCGGGAGAGATTCAGGATGTGCCAGGGGTAATCGAGAATGATCTTGCACCCCTCATCGATGGCATCGGCCATGCCGTCATAGCGGCGGAACATGATGGAGCTGGCATTGACGAAGACCCCGAAGCGGATCAGCGCCTCCCGCGTCATCACGGGTTCGAGGTAACGGGCATTGTAGTAATCGCGGGTGAAGAGCTTGATGCGCGCATCGGTCTCATCATCAAACATCTCCGCCTCGTGATAGCAAAGCGTGCAGCCGGGGTGCGCGTCCAGATAGTCGGCCTGACGCTGCAGCTTGCCCGGCAAAGCCAGATCGTCGCCATCCACATAGGCAAGGTAGGCCCCTTTTGCTTCACCAAGCAGCCGCTTCTGGGTTCTGGCCAGCCCCATGTTCTGTTCGTTTTGCAGGGCCCGCAGGGCCGGCCACTGCCGTGCCAGACGTTGCATGATGGACCAGGAGTCATCACTCGAGCCGTCATCGATGGCGATCACCTCGAACTCGAAATCCGTCTGCTGCTGGAGCAGGCTGAGCAGGCAGGGTTCGATGAAGCGCGCCAGATTGTAGACGGGCACCAATACGCTGACTTTCATAGGGAAATCCAAGGGAAAATGAATAGAAAAGAAACGGATGGGAGAAAATGGGCAAGGCTACCGCACGGTCCCTGTCAACCCTTCTCCCTCTCTGTCAGGTTTTACTGCAAGAGGTATGCCTGACCAAGCTAATCCATTGAAGCTGCGGGATTTATGTGAGCCACACCCGATTATTCGCGTCGGCTGAGGCCACGGCTGCACAGTTGCAGCATGTCGATACCATCCCAATGCCATTCGAATGCGAGCGCCTGTCCCGGCGCCACCACCCGGTCAATCCGGCAGGTGGGGGCAGTCGGCAGCGCCGCTTCGACCCCGGCCCTGTCACCGCCGACCCAGACGCAGGTCTGCATGTCCCAGGGCTGTGCCAGCAGCTCATTCAGGGTATCGGCCACAAATTCGGCAACTGTACCTCCTCCGACGTGTGCGAGCCGCAGCGTGCTGGTCGGAGTCAATAAGGTGACGCCGGGCAAGCTGGTCACCTTCATTGCCCCCTGCTCGGCGGCATTTTGTTGACTGTGGATGAGCCTCTCCATCGCCAGGGCGGGATCGGTGGCAAAGGGAGCAAACAGGGCTTCCAGCAAGCGGCGGCGCAGTTCCTCGTCGGGTTCACCCAGCCAGCAGAGGGTGGTTGGCGAGGCACAAGCCTGCTGGTTGAAACGGGTGCAGTCCTGCTGCAAGGCATCCAGCGTCCGTTGCCACTCTTGCGGATCCAGTCCGGCCAGCCAGCGGCTGTCGAGCACCGCCATCGAGCGGCGATCCGGAAACACCACTTCCTGCGCCGTGGGTGCCAGGGGAATGGCCCGCACCTGGCGGATGGTCTCGTCGCCGCCCCAGATGATGCGCAGCCGGCAGCGCGCCGACAGCCAGGCGGTGATGCCCTCGTCGTGGTCATAGCGAATGAAGCGGGTACGGGCGGCGATCTCTTGCCATTCACCGAGGCTGAACAGTTCGTTGAGGATCGCCAGCATGGCCTCTTGCTGCGGATCGCGGCGTGACGACAGCCGCACCACGCAGGGGTTGCCCATCAGCAGAGCCACCAGCCAGGAGTAGAAGGCCACCGTCGGCACATTGGAGGGCACCAGGTGAAAAGTGACCCCCAGCGGCCCTCGTCCCTGCAAGCGTTGCTGCTCTCTGGCCAGCTGGCGCGGTCGCAGCCAGAAACCGAACGCAGCCAGATCGGGGTGACGACGCCCCTCCTGTTGCAGGCGGGCCGACAGCGCCGCCACGAAGTCACAGATGACGGGGGCAAAGCAGGGCAAGGGCTGCGGGCAGAAAGTGTGCCAGCCCGCCGTCGGGGCCACGAAGCCGACCGCCGGCCCCTCCTGCCAGAGCCCGGTGGTCGTCCCGGGCGGGGTCATTGGAAGGTGTCGCTGCATCCCCTCACCTCGGCGCCGTGCTGGCGTCCCGCTACGTGAAAATAACGGCCATGGCGGCCACAAGGGCAGTCATCCTCCCCCAGCAGCACACCGAGATCC
>Ga0224722_1001076_pt1 | contig 15503 bp, 12 predicted proteins | sample Balambano_FR1_Me_FD_161646 | JGI IMG/M metagenome (GOLD analysis project Ga0224722, IMG submission 161646) | Freshwater sediment microbial communities from Lake Towuti, South Sulawesi, Indonesia - Balambano_FR1_MetaG | ecosystem: Environmental > Aquatic > Freshwater > Lake > Sediment | place... | reverse complement strand
TTCATAATGATCTTTTTTTACACAAATATAACATACCAACATCAAACGAAAAAACTTAAATAATTACTCACACCCACCCTCCAAACTTTCAATCCACGCCCGAATCAACGCAATGCCTTCCCGGTGCTCCACCACCCGCCCCAATTCGGGCATCATCTCGCCGGGATCGTCGGATTCCATACGGTAAAGCAGGATCGAAGCGTCGGGTTGACCCGGCACAATGCCGTATTTCCTGCCACCGGAGCCTTTGCCCGCCGCCACGGGCGTTTTACAAAAACCAAGTTTGCCGTTGTCCTGTTGATTAGCCAGTAAATACAAACCGCTGGTGTGCGCCCCACCCTCTGCGCGGTGGCAATGCCCGCAGTTTACATCCAGATAAGCCAAGGCACGCGCTTGTAAATCAGCACTTTTTGCATTGTCCCATTTTGCAAGTGAATGAAATTTTGTAAAATCGGCGGTTTGTAAAATACCGGTTTGTTGCCATTTTTCGAGTTGCTTTTGTTCGCCGTCGGCATACACCAGCGTTCGATTCAAATTTTGCACTTTTGGACCAATGGGCTGCACCGTGTTATTGAAATAATGGCAACTTTTGCATTGATTTTTATTTGGAATAACATATTCAATATCATGTTGTATGCCCGACTCGTCCGTCCAGCTGACGGGTTTAAAATCACCAATTTGCGTAAGCGTTGCTTCGGTTTGTGCCTCATCCCATGCATAGGTATATGTCTGCCAGGTGTTTTTTAGTTTTACCAACAGGCGGGTTTCCAAGATTTGCCAATCTTCATTTGCCCGCCGAAAATCTTTAGGATAATAAAAATTTTTAATCAACACGGTATTTTCAGGAAAATCCACTACCCCATCGGCACGCACATTGGCACGTACGCTGTCGGGCATCCATACAAAGCGGGCTTTGTAGGCATAATCGGAAAACAACGGCGTAATGAGATCGTAGGGCAGCACCCGATCGCTGGGCTGTAAAGCGGCTAATTTATTTTTAAAAAAGCCATATTCTGAAAGAGTTTGAAACGGTATTTTTTCCGGTTGGACATCAACGGCAGTGGGGGTTGCAGGCGGCGATTGGCATTCTATAAAAAAGAAAAAGAATGTAATGAGAACACCAAAAATTTGTAAAATCCTCCAGCGATTCATAATGGAACACTGATTTATTAAAATGATTAAGATTTTTATCCGTTTACACGAATGACATCATAACAATCAGCGTACCATCATTTGAACGTCACCCCCGGCAGCACCGACTTGCTACAATTATACTTCGTTATATCTTTATCCACGTTTTTAAAATCATGCGCCGCATCCACATTCGCAAAACGCAGGTCTTCGCCGTCTTGCCGAATGCAGATTTTCATAGGGTTTGCGCCGGTCTTGGTATCATCCAGGATGCCGTCATAGAGGATGTCCTGTGGTTTACCGCTGAAGACGTAGTTCACCATCTTACCAAAATCTTTCGTCAGGTCGGGCAGGGCGCGTTTGCGTTCGTATTTGTTATTATAAATATGAATATCCGAGCTAAATGGATTGTATGCTTTATTATTCCAAGGTTTTTGAGTAATTTGATAACTGGCGATGGCGGTACCGAAGGTCTTATGCCCAACAATCTCATTTTCAAATACTTCTATGTTTTTTGCAGCAAGCAGAATCATGCCCGTACCCGGCGGTACAATGCCCACGATGTTGCCCTCGGGCGCAAAATTTTTATGATTATTATTACTGATTTTATTGCGATAAATACGCGCCGTATGCCCATTCACCATCGGTAAATCCGGCAGGTCGAACACCAAAATACCGCCCGTGTTATTTTCTACCCGGCAATCGTACACCTCCGAGTGAATACAATTTTCTATTTCGATGCCTGCCACGTTGTCATGCGCGTAGCAGTTGCGCACGATCACGTTGGTAGATTGCCCCACGTAAATGCCTGCGTCTGAGGCAAATGCAGCTTCACAATGCTCGATCAGTACATTGTTGCACGCCACCTGATACAAGCCGTAGCCGCCGTTACTCGCCTTCGCGCCACCACTCCACGCGGTTTTTATTTTTCGCAGGGTGACAAACTGACTGTCCTGAATTTTGATGGCGTCGCCTTTGGTGTCCACGATGGTCAGGTCTTGCACCGTCACGCTGTCTGCCCTTATTTTCAAGCCCTCGGCACCCACTTTTTGGTTTTTAAACGACAGGATAGTTTGGTCTTTCCCCGCACCCTGAATGGTCACATTAGAGATGCCGTCAAGCGAGAGCGGGCGGTCGAAATGAAACGTTCCGGCGGGAATTTCCACCACTGTACCGGGCTGAGCATCAAGGAGTTGCTGCTGAATTTGGGCGTATATGGATTCATCCACTTTGCCGGAGGAGGAGGTGTTTTCAGACTGGCAACTCCAGAGAATGCAAAGAAATAAAAACGTTTTTACAACTGTTATAAATGTACAAAAACGGGCAGTTTTGGAAGTGTCTGGTTGCATGAAAGTGTTTTTTTGCAAGCCAAAATACGCAGAATTTTGATTTTTTCAAATCTTAAAACATATAGACGCATCAGAGTAGGCAACATTTTATTTCCGCCAAAGCGTATCCACAAAATAGCTTTTAGAATCGGAAAAATGTTGTACTACCTGAAATCCAGTGGCTTGTGCCAGGTTTTCAATGTCAGTACGGCTGTATTTGAGCGATAACTCTACGTCAACAGCTTCCCAGGCATCAAAATAAAAGATTTGATTTTGTAAATAAACAGCTTGTTTTTGTAAACTCACTAAATAACTTTTCGTTTCGCCGGTGGCAGGATTGTAGGTTTCCCAGTGTCGGAAAGCATTTACCTCAAAATCTGCACCCAGTTCGCGATTGATCCGGTGTAATAAATTCAAATTAAAAGCGGCGGTAATCCCGGTCGGATCATTATAAGCATCCAAAATAACCTGTGGGTCTTTTTTCAAATCAAACCCGATGAGTAATAAATCGCCGGGCGACATATCGCGGTGTAAATGTTGTAAAAATTCGGTTGCCTGTGCGCGGGTAAGATTGCCAATGTTCGCGCCGATAAACAGCATTACTTTGCGTACGCCCGTCGTGGCAGTCCAGTGTTCTAAGGTCTCAAAATAATCGCCCGCCAGGGTTTTGACGCGCAAGTGGGGCAGTTCGATTTGTAAATCCTGTTGTAAATTCAATAAAACATTTTCGGAAATATCAATTGGAAAATATTGAAAATCAACACCTTGTTGTAAAAAATAGTGTAATAAAACCTTGGTTTTTGTGCCGTCGCCTGCGCCGAGTTCTACCAGATCAAAAGGCGCAGTGCCGATTCGTTCTAACAAGGTTTGCTTATGCGTTTCAAAAATTTCATATTCACAGCGCGTCAGGTAATACTCCGGCATTGCCATGATATTTTGAAATAACTCATCGCCTCTTGCATCATAAAAATATTTGGACGACAATTTTTTCGGCGTTCGCGACAAGCCTTCGATGACATCGCTCAGGAATTGATTATTATTCGGTTCGAGTTTGATGTTCAAAGTGTTATGGTGTTATGGTGCAATAGTGTTGTGATGCGATGGTATTATGGTGCACATCCAATATCCAGCCTCTACTTCGCCAGGCGAATGCCCGTAAACTGCCACCGTTTATCGGTTTGAAAAAAGTTTCGATACGTGGGTCGAATGTGCGACAGGGGCGTGGCGCACGAACCGCCGCGCAGCACCATTTGGTTCACCATGAATTTGCCGTTGTACTCGCCGAGTGCACCCTTCAGCCGGGGAAAATCCGGGTAGGGCAAATACGCGCTTGCCGTCCATTCCCACACGTTGCCAAGCAGTTGGTCATCGGTTTCTCGCTGTTTGGCACTTGGATGGAATTGTTCGGTTTCCACAAAATTACCATCTTTCGGAATGTCTGGATGCAATAATTTACAAGCTACTTCCCATTCAGATTCAGTGGGCAGTCGCAAGCCCCGCCAGCGCGCATAGGCATCTGCCTCAAAGTAGCTCACGTGCGTCACAGGCTCGTTCCCATGCACGCGGCGCAAGCCATGCAGGGTGTATTGCCACCAGTCGCCGTCTTGCTCGTACCAGTAGAGCGGGGCTTTCACTTCGAGTTGCTTCGCCCATTCCCAGCCTTCGGAGAGCCAACATTCAAACCGATTATAACCGCCATCATTCAGGAACTCCAAATATTCACTATTTGTAACCAAACGATCTTGGATATGATATTCTTGTAAATAAACCCGATGAGGATTTAGTTCATTATCAAAACAAAAGTCTTCGCCGGTATAGCCAATTTCGTACAAACCCGCTTCCACGCCGATCCAACGCGCCGGAAAATCGCGCAAATCGTGCGCCGGCAGCGAGGAAATCTGCGCGGCATAAATCGGGAAAAACGGATTGTTACCTAAAATATATTTAATATCGGTGAGTAATAATTCCTGGTGCTGCTGCTCATGATGTAAACCCAAGATTACAAAATCATGTAGTTCTTCCGTCAACTCCATTTGTAATAATTGTTGCATCCATTCATCCACGTAAGAACGGTATTCCAGAATGTACTCTGTACCCGGACGGGTGATGTTGCCGCGCTGACTGCGCAGGATACGCGGACCCTGGCTTTCGTAATAACTGTTGAAAATAAAATTCAGTCGTTCGTCAAACCGTTGATAACCAGGCACATATTCTGCCAGAATGAAATTTTCAAAAAACCAGGTGCTGTGCCCCAGGTGCCATTTTGGGGGGCTTACATCGCCCGTGGGCTGCACTACAAAATCTTCCGGTTGAAGGGGTTCGCACAAACGCTCGGTTTGCTGGCGTACCTGCTGGTACTGCAACAATAAATTGGTTTTGAGTTTATTCTGAATCGTCATAGTTTTTATGTTGGAGTATTGGAGTATTGGAGTGTTGGCAGGCATCACTCCAACACTCCACCAATTAGGCATCCGCAATTTGCACGCCTTTCCAAAACGCCACGCGGTCGGTAATATTTTTGGCGGCATCTTTCGGGTCGGGGTAGTACCAGGCGGCATCTTTGTTCTCCTTGCCGTCCACTTCCAGGGTGTAATAAGTGGCAATGCCTTTCCAGGGGCAGGTGGTGTGGGTGGTGCTGGTTTTAAAATAAGCGTCGTTCAAAGATGATTTCGGAAAGTAATAATTGCCTTCTACCTGCACCAGATCGTCGCTTTCGGCGAGAATTTGACCATTCCAGATAGCTTGTTTTTTCATAGTTATGATATTTGAATATTAAAATATTAAGATATTGGGATATTTTATGAAAGTCATTTCCATTTGATTACTAATTATTTAAAAATTTCTCGCAGCTGTTCGCAGCAGTTTCCATGTACAATGCGATTTTCGAAAAGCTATGCAGACATTGAAATACATCTGCCGGCAAAAAGTTTTGCCATCTCACCGGCAAAATGTGCCTTTTGTGGATGTTTGCAAACTGCCCACTGTAAACTGCCCACTTAATTAAAAGTTGGCAACGCACTGTATTTTTCTACAAACGCCTTCATTTCATCCACCATATCGGGCGAGCCCATCGAGATGGTGGCGCGTTGGTGCAGGTGCCGCACTTCCAGATCCAACACCCGTTGTAACTGACAAGTGATGGACTTGCCGCCCGCTTGTTCGATGATGAAAGACAGCGGATTACATTCGTACAATAATCTTAATTTGCCCTGTGGGTACTTGCGTGTTTGCGGATACAAAAAAATGCCGCCCTGCAATAAAATACGGTGAATATCGCTTACCATAGAGCCGATGTAGCGCAGCCGCAGATTCATATCCGAACAATGGTCAATGTAACGCCGCATTTCCACATCAAATTTTAAATAATAACCCTGATTCACCGAGTAATAATTGCCGCGATTTGGAATCTGAACATCGCGGTGGGAGAGGCAAAATTCGCCGATACTGGGATCCAGCGTAAAGCCATTCACACCGCTGCCCGTGGAGTACACCAGAAGCGTGGAAGTGCCGTACAGCACGTAGCCCGCCGCCACCAGTTCGGAGCCTTTTTGCAAAAAATCTTCCAATTTACAGGGACTTTTCGGGTCGCTTTTGCGCCGGTAAATGCCAAAAATCGTACCGACCGACACATTTACATCAATGTTGGAAGAGCCATCCAAGGGGTCAAACACCACTACATATTTAGAAGATTTGGATGTGACGGGCGGAATGGGAATAAAATCCTCAAACTCTTCGGAAGCTATACCGCAGCACTCGCCGCTGTTTTTAAGGCACTCGATGAGTTTTTCGTTGGCGTAGAGGTCGAGTTTTTGTACCGTGTCGCCGGTGGCATTTTCAGCGGCAGCCGACCCCAGAATGTTGACCAGCCCGGCTTTATTCACCTCGCGGTTGACAATTTTCGCAGCCACGCCGATGTCGCGCAGCAAGCCCGTGAGTTCTCCGGAAGCAAATGGAAAATCTTTTTGCCGGTGAATGATAAATTCATCCAGTGTGACAATTCGGTTCATAATTTGGTAAGAATGGTTATTGGTTAGTTGTTAGTTGACTCGTATCATTTGATCGCTTAATCGCCTGGTCTATTGTCTCTTGGCCTCTAAATCCCTTTTTCTCCGTAAAGATAATCAATTCCTTTTTTAAAACGATTGAAACTCAAGCTGCTAAAAATCGTAGTAGGAATTGAATTGACAGAAAATGTGTACATTTGCTACACCATGTTTTAAATTTTAACATCAAAACCCAATCGGTTGATGAAAAATCTGTTGTTTACCCTTGCTTTACTTGTTACAATATCAGCTCTTTCGGCGCAGGATTTACATATTTTTTACAACTTAGAAACCCAAACACCGCGCTATGTCATTGACAGTCAGGAAGTAAAACGACCTTACGTGCGTCGGGGTGCGAATGTAATTCTGCATATTGAAAATTATAATAATTATCTGTATGATGTGGTCATTGAGCAGGAGAACCGGGAAATACGGCTGCCCGCCAATGTTGCACCCAGCTCGCTGAGCAATATTTTTCCCATTTTAGGAAAAAATTCAACGGATTTTCTGCCGCCTCCGGTAAGCAGCGGCAGTCGTGGGCTGAGTGGTTTGATTGACTCCAACGGTACAGGCGGCAGTCGCGGCAGCAACCTTCCCACCTCATTTAGTGCAGATTCAGACCTCACGCCACGCGAGGAAAAACAGATCAATGAAGCCCTGAAAAAGTTTGATGCCGGGGTGACAAAGATGGAAACCATTGCCAAAAATATGACCATCAAACGCCAGGCAGTGCAAGCCCTGGTAGAATCGCATCAGGTAAACGCTTTTTTGATGCAGGAAATTGACAATATCAAATACGACCCCGCACTGAAACCGGCGCAAATTAAACGCATGACACGAGCATATATGTGTAAAGCTCTGAATATTAAGAATGACACAGCCATTGTATTCGACCTGGATTCTCTGTTTCGCAAAGGAAACACGCGGGCGCAACTTGTGCAGATGCTGGAAGAAGTGAAAACCGAACACGATGTATATCGCAATGAACAAGCCAAACTCAATGCCATCAAGGAAGAATTATCTACCGATTTTGGAAAAAAATTTCGTGTAAGTACCCTTGTGGTGGAGCCTGTTGTGGCTTCTTATGATGTGGTTGCCAACCGGGAAACCGAAATCTCCAACCTGGAAAACAACCTCCTGCAATGGATCACCACCATTCCCGATGTGGATTTTGGCAAACTGGCAGCTGTATGGCGGCAGTACGAAGCCCTGCTCGGCAATTCTTTCACCAAAAACCACAGCAGCCTGGCGCAGTCAGACGATATGGTGTTCAATATTCGCTTCACGCCCAACCAAACCGGCGCGAGTCGGCAAGTACCTGCGCTTCAGCTCTCTCCCATCCAGGTGCCGGTGGCGGGTGGCTTCAAGGTGAATGCCAGTGTGGGCGTGGCGTTCGGGCAATTGTTTGATCAGCCCCTCTCCTATTTTGTGCGCGACAGTATCATCCGCACGGAGGCGCAGGATCGTTTTTTGCCCCTCATCGCCTCGTTTTTTCATTTTTACGGGCAGAGCAAAGGCACGGTTTCTTTCGGCGGCAATTTTGGGATTGGTTTGCCCATCACGGGCGACAGTGGACAAGGTGCTTCGTTTTTTCTGGGTCCGAGCCTTATCATCGGGCGTGGCGAGCGCCTGGTACTCAACGGCGGCTTCTTGGGTACGCGGGTGACGCGGCTGGCACAGGGCTTCGCCGAGGGCGACCGCTTCCGCTCGCAGGTAAACAACGTGCCAACGAAAAATGTGTACGAATTGGGCTATTTTTTGGGCTTGAGTTTCAACGTGTTGGGCGGCAGTCGGTAGGCAATGTGCCAATGCAGATTGTACGTTGACGTTTGGGAGCTTAAAAATTTCCCATCGCGACAACACGTTTGTTACACATTCAGAAGGTTTTTAATTTCAACCGTTTGGACAAAATCAAATTCGCCGCCAAAAAACCGCCGCCGAGCAAAATAAAAATTACACCCTTTACCAGCGGACTCCAGTTGGTATCAAAAAAACGCACCGTTGCCAGTGCCAAAATAAAAAACATCCCGATATTCACCCAAGGCATCCGCCGCTCCTGAATACCGCCCAGGAGGTAAAAAATACCCCAAGCCAGCAAGTAGGTGTTGGCTAGAATGATACTCAGCGTTTGCCCGCCTGTGCGATTCAAAAAAAGCGTCAACAGACCCAATATCGGCAGCAGCGTAGCAAAATGATCCAGCCATTTTCGTTCGGGAAAGTATTTTACAATCAGGTAAATATAACCACTAACGATTGCCAGTAATATTATAAAATTGGTAACACCCGCCCAAACCGGATAGCGAAAACCAAACAGAACCGCTTGCGGTGCAAAAGCGGGCAGTTGGATCGTATCATACGTCAAAATCAGCAGGAAAATAAACGACCCGATCACCGACGAAGTCCGCATGGGGCGACTGGTGAACACAGCCGACCGAATGGGAAAGACTCGCTCGCCCAGCGCATAAAAACCACTGATTACCACCATCGTACCCAGCAAACTGTACTCCGCCAGATGCGTCTCTATGGTACCAAACCAGCCGATGAGAAAGGTGATGGGTACTACCCAGCCCAGGGCATCGCGGCGGAAGAGTTGGGTGCGTTTGCGCCAGTTGTACACCAGATGGGGAATTACCAGCCCAAACAAGCCCCAGTACCACACGGAGTTGCCATCTGCCACCTGCATCGTCCACGAAGCAATACCGACGAGGTAAATCATAGCGACCAGGCTGGAATTGAGCAGATAAATCAGCGATACACTCAGCAGCAGCCAGTTCCACAAAAACGTTTCCGGTTCACCCCAGATGTGATACGTCTGGCTCACCAGCGCGATGCTCGCTGCTACCATCAGCATAAGAAATGCCGAGGCACCTTCCGTCCAGCCTAGCTCGCGCCGCCGGTAGAAAAACGCATAGCCATAAAAACCTTGCGCAATGAGAAGCGGTGCAAAACTCAAAATCGTGCGCCAGGTGCGCGACAAGTTTTCCCAGTTATAGGCAAAAATAAGAATGATGCCGCTGCCTACCAGGAGCGCGCCCAAGATACTCGCCACCAGAAAACCGATATTCAGCGCAGGTTTGTCTTCTACCTCGCCGTAGTGCGCCCGGAGTTGCGCTGCCTGTTCGGGCGTGAGGATACCCCTTGCCATGAGGTTGGGCAGTTCGTCATAGAGCCAGCGCAGGTATTTTGGATTCGACATTTTCAATGTGCTGATTTGCCAAGGTGCCAATCTTTTCGCCACACGTTTGGCTTTTTATTGTTAAAAGTAGGAATAAAATGTAAGTTTGCAGCTTTTTTGTTAAATGTTGTTTACAAAATCGCAATTTAAAATTTAACCTTCGAGTCCTTTATAAGAAAATGGAAGCGAATAAAAATTGCATGCGCATATCGGGTTAGCCCCTCCGGACAGCGCTTTTAAGTTTTATAAAATTGGGTATATTAGCCCAAAAAATGGAAAGTATTCCAGGATATTTGTCCACGCTAAAAGATAAAAGCCGTTCGCTCATCCAGCGGATGTATTAAATTTTTAAAAAATGCCAGCCGGTGTGAAACAAGTGACCGAGTGACTAAGTAGTACGTGCCAAGTAACCAATAACTAATAACTGTTAACAAAAAAATGAAAATAGCCATCCTCCGAGAAACCAAAACCCCTCCTGACTCCCGTGTACCGTTTACGCCGCAGCAATGCCGCCAGATGGTCGAAACCTTCCCGGTCGAGATTGTCGTTCAACCCTCCGAAGTGCGCTGTTATCAAGACGAAGAATACTTGGAATACGGCATCCCGCTCGTCACCGATGTAGCCGATTGCGGTTTGTTGATGGGTATAAAAGAGGTGTCCGTTGACCTGCTGATTCCAAACAAAACCTACTGCATTTTCTCCCATACCATGAAGGGACAGCCCCACAACCGCAAATTACTACAAACCATTTTAGAAAAAAAAATAACCCTGATAGATTACGAAGTCCTCACCAACGAGCGCGGGCAACGCCTCATCGCTTTCGGGCGCTTTGCCGGCATGGTGGGTGCACACAACGCCCTGTGGACGTACGGGCAGCGCACGGGCGCATTCACCCTCCCGCGCATGAAAGATTGTTTTGATTATGAGCAAGCCAAAAAGTGCTACCAACAAACTCAATTTCCAGCCGTCAAAATCGTCGTCACCGGCTCCGGGCGCGTGGGGCAAGGTGCTGCCGAGGTGCTGCGCGACATGGGCATCCGCGAGGTACTGCCCGAAGATTTTCTGTCTCAAAATTTTGGCGAAGCCATTTTCACCCACCTGCACAGCCGCCACTACATGAGTCGCCTCGACGGTACGCCCTTCATTTCCGACGATTTTTACCTGCACCCCGAACTATTTGAAAGCCATTTCAGCATCTTTGCCAACGCGAGCGACATCTTCATCAACGGCATTTACTGGAATCCGAAAGCACCGCCCTTTTTTGACAAAGCCGATATGCGCCAGCCGACTTTCAACATCCGGGTCATCGCCGATGTGACCTGCGACCTCGCCCCCGAATCTTCTATCCCCTCCACGCTGAAAGCCTCTACGATTGCCAATCCTGTCTTTGGTTATGACCCCTTCACCGAATCGGAAACCGAACCGTTTCAAGCCCACGTCATTGATATGATGACCATTGACAACCTGCCCAGCGAGATGCCCCGCGATGCCTCCGCTTACTTCGGCGCGCAGTTCATTCAAGACATTTTACCGGCGTTTTTTCAGCCTCACAGCGAAGTGCTGCGCCGCGCTACCGTTGCAGAAAACGGGCAATTGACTCCGCCGTTTCAATATTTGCAAAATTATGTGGAGGATAGGGGGATAGGGGAATAGGGGAATAGGAAAAGGAGGAATTGTTTCTGAATGGGTTACTCCTTTTTTCTGATTTCACAATTCTTGTTTTAAAAGCAGGAATTTGTTCAAAATAAATTATTCTTTTTTCTTTCAACTTTTTTAAAAAACAGTAATCTTCTCAAATAACACTACCCATCCCCCAAAGCAGTAATCACATGATTATAAATTCTATTTTCAATATTATTTGCATCATTTCGCTGAAAGACCTTTCCTGTCACTTTTTCATACAATTCAATATACCGCCGACTCACCGTTTCCACAAAATCATCCGACATCACGGGCATAATTTGGTCCTCCAAACCCTGAAAACCATGCTCCATCAACCACTCCCGCACAAATTCTTTCGACAACTGCTGCTGCCGTTCGCCTCGTTCCTGTCGCCCGGCGTAGCCATCCGCATAAAAATACCGCGAGCTATCCGGCGTGTGAACTTCGTCAATCAAATAGATTTGTCCATCACGTTTGCCAAATTCATACTTGGTATCCACCAAAATCAAGCCGCGCCTGGCTGCCATTTCCGTTCCGCGTTTGAAAAGTGCTTTCGTGTAATGTTCTAACTGTTCATATTCACTTTCTGTTACAATTTCCCGTTTTAAAACGTCTGATTTTGAAATATCTTCATCATGTCCTTCTTCCGCTTTCGTTGCCGGTGTAATAATCGGCTCAGGAAAAGGGTCGCTTTCGCGCATTCCGTCGGGCATTTGTACCTCGCAAATTTCCCGTTTACCGGAGTTGTACAATCGCCAGGCGTGTCCCGACAAATAAGCCCGAATCACCATTTCCAACCTGATCGGTTCGCACACGTAACCGATGCTCACGTTTGGATCGGGCGTGCTGATGAGCCAATTGGGTACAATGTCGCGGGTCGCTTCCAAAAAATGCGCCGCCGTTTGATTTAGCACCTGCCCTTTGTACGGAATCGGTCGCGGCAAAATATGATCAAATGCCGAAATCCGATCCGAAGCAACCACAATCAATTGATCACCAATGGTATAAACATCCCGCACTTTGCCACGATAAAAGGCAGTTTGATTGGGAAATTGAAAACGGGTTTCCAAAATCGCATTCTGATGAAAGGGCATACCACTTTTTTTGCAAACAAAGGTATTGTTTTTTACCGGTGCTGTTTCGGCAAAAGTTGCAAAATTTCCGTTTATCAAACTTGAATAATCCTTTGCGTTTTTTATTTACTTACAACTGACAGGCGTTTCACAACAAAAGCCCATCTTTGCTTTTTAGGGTAGAGGGTATGGAGTAGAAGGTACAGAGACTTCAACTTCACTTTCTTTGATGCAAAAAGATGAATCAGTCAGAGTCTCCCTATTCTTGTCCTTCTACTCTCTACCCTTGTCCCTCTACCAAAAAGTCTTACAAAATGACAGATACCAGAATCAGCCGGGCGCGGTCGGCAGCGTTATTTGCAGAAGCCAAAACGTATTTTCCCGGTGGAGTCAACTCGCCGGTGCGGGCGTTTCGTTCGGTCATCGGTCCGCCCATTTTTTTCAAAAAAGGCGAGGGCTGCCGTGTGACGGACGAAGACGGCAACACCTTTATTGATTTTTGCTGCTCGTGGGGTCCGCTCATTTTGGGTCATAACAACGCCCACATTCGCGAAGCGGTGGTCGAGGCGGCGGAAAACGGGCTCTCCTTCGGTGCGCCCACCCGGCGGGGCAATGCGCTGGCAAAATTGATTTTGGAAAACAATGCCTTCATCGAAAAAATCCGGTTTGTAACGTCGGGAACCGAGGCAGTCATGTCGGCGATTCGGCTGGCACGCGGCGTGACGGGCAAGAGCAAAGTGGTAAAATTTGAAGGTTGCTACCACGGGCACCTAGATTCACTGCTGGTGCAGGCGGGTTCGGGGCTGGTCACCTTTGGCGTAAGCACCTCGGCGGGCATCCCGGAGGCGTTTGCCAGGGAAACCATTGTAGTGCCGTTGGATGACCGGGAGGCATTAGAACGAACCTTGCAAACCGAGGCGCACGACATTGCCTGCGTGATCATCGAACCCATTCCGGCAAATAACGGTTTATTATTACAACAGCAGGCTTTTTTACAATTTGTAAAAGAACAATGCCAAAAGTATGATGTACTGCTCCTTTTTGACGAGGTGATTTCCGGTTTTCGGGTCGGTTTTGAAGGTGCGGCGGGTTATTACAACATTCAACCGGATATTATCACTTACGGCAAAGTCATGGGCGGCGGTATGCCCGTAGGCGCGTACGCGGCGAGTGCCGAAATTATGAACCACATTGCGCCGGAGGGCAAGGTGTATCAAGCCGGCACACTCTCGGCGAATCCGGTGGCGATGGCGGCGGGTAAAGCGGCGTTGGAGCAATTATTAGAACCCGGTTTTTATGAAAAACTGGCAGAAAAAACAACCCGTTTTGTGGCGCAGATGCAAAACTATTGTGACCAAAAAGGGTATGCGGTAAGCATTCCGCACGTCGGTTCCATTTTTTGGATGGCTTTTGCTAAACAACCCATTACCCGCGCTGATCAGATTGACCCGGCAAGTATGGAACGGTTTAAAATCCTGCATTTTGAATGTTTGCAACGCGGCGTTTACTTCGGTCCGTCGGGCTACGAGGTTGGTTTCGTGTCGGCGGCACATTCGGAAAGCGACCTGGCGGATGCCGCCGAGCGCATTTGCGATGCGCTGGATGTGGTGTTTACAAAAGGTGGATAGGTGAATGGGTGGATAGGTTGAACACGGTAATCCATTCACCCATTCACCCATTCACCTATCAACCTTAATAATGAATTCCTTCAACAACATCAAATTACGTTTACTTTCCTACGGCGTGATTGCGTATCTGCTGCTGGCGTTCGCTTGGTGGTCGGTGTTGTTGTTTACCAAAAACCGGGATGCGTTCTATGCCCGGCGTGATTTTCTGCGGATTCTTCTGGTGGCAGACGGGCAGGTGAAAACGGACGAAGAATTTTATCAATCGCCTGATTTTATAGCCCTGGAGCGGCGTTACCGGCGGCAGGAGTGGATGATTCTGGGCGAAGCCACGGTGTTTGTATTTAGTTTGGTCATCGGAATCTGGTTGATTAACCGAGGTTATAATAAAGAAGTAAATGCGGCAAAACAACGGCGCAATTTTTTGCTATCCATTACACATGAACTGAAATCACCGATAGCGAGTATCAAATTGGTATTAGAAACTTTATTAAAACGTGAACTTCCGCGCGAGCAGCAATCCAAACTGATGAATACCGCCTGGTTTGAAACCGACCGCCTGCATATGCTGGTAGAGGACCTGCTGTTGTCGGCAAAGCTGGAAACGGCGTACCAACCGTATCTGGAACCGCTGAACCTGTCGGAGTTATTGCAAGACCTGGTGTATAAACTGCGCCTGAAATATCCGGCGGCAGCGTTTCACTACCGCGCAAAAGTGGACAATCCGAATCTCACGGCAGACAAATCCGGATTGACCTCCGTAGCACTCAACCTGCTGGAAAATGCGGTGAAATACTCACCGGGCAGCCCGCACATTGATGTGCGCCTGGAACAACTCAACGGTAGCTTGCTTTTTGAAGTAGCTGACCAGGGCATCGGCATTCCCGATAAGGAGAAAACCCAGATTTTTGAAAAATTTTACCGTGTTGGAAATGAAGAGATTCGACAAACCAAAGGCACGGGTTTGGGTTTATACATCGTCGAACAAATTGTGAAAGCCCATCATGGCGCAATCACCGTTTTGAATAATGAACCGAAAGGGACGATTTTTAGAATTGAAATTCCGGTGGGAGACTTGGAGACGAAGTGACCAAGCGAAAGCGGACACAAACACATCAACACACTGAACCATGATACGAATACTGCTGGTGGAAGACGAGGAGAGCCTGCGCGAAACGCTGAAGCTGAATCTGGAACTGGAAAACTACGAGGTCGTGGCTTCCGGAAATGGAAAAGACGCACTAAAGCGCTTCAAAGAGCAACATTTTGACCTGCTGGTGCTGGATGTGATGCTGCCCGAGGTGGATGGTTTCCAGATTGCCGAGCAGGTGCGCCTTACCAACACAGACGTGCCGATCATCATGCTCACGGCGAAAGACACTTCCAGCGACCGCATCACCGGTTTGAAAAAAGGCGCAGATGATTACCTGACCAAGCCTTTCGTACTGGAAGAACTGCTGCTGCGG
>Ga0224722_1001075_pt1 | contig 15503 bp, 12 predicted proteins | sample Balambano_FR1_Me_FD_161646 | JGI IMG/M metagenome (GOLD analysis project Ga0224722, IMG submission 161646) | Freshwater sediment microbial communities from Lake Towuti, South Sulawesi, Indonesia - Balambano_FR1_MetaG | ecosystem: Environmental > Aquatic > Freshwater > Lake > Sediment | place... | reverse complement strand
CCTCGATAATTTTGTCGATGTGGGAGCCAGAGTCGAGCAGAATCGTCATCTTGGGAATATTCATCGGCTTCGAGCGAAAGTAGTCAAGGTTGCGACTCAACAACTCAATCAAGCCTTGGTCATCGCTCACACTTGCCTTGGTACAGTGGGTGAAAAATGGGAAGCCGAGGCTGTCTACTGCTAAGTGCCGCTTGATGCCATTGATGCACTTGTAACGACAGAACCCTTTAGACTCGACACTCGCAGTGCAAGTGTTATCCACTGCTTGCGAGTCAATGATCATCAATGTCGTCCACTTTGGTTTTTTTGGATCCGTTTGCGCACTTGTCCATGCAAGACCGTCATAATCTGCTCAATCACCCCGTCTTGCCGCCATTGCTTGTAGTGCCAAAATACGGTGGAGTAGGGTGGCAGGTCTCTGGGTAAGTCGCACCAGTTACACCCATTTTTGAGTTGGTACATCACCCCGTCTAACATCTGACGCTGACTCCATTTGGGTGGACGGGTGCGTTTCTTCTGCGGCATCAGAGGCGCGATGATGGCCCACTCTTGATCGGTCAAACTACGGCTGTACGGCATTTATTTCCTATCTTACTGCCTCCGGAGATCCCAAATGGGTTCTATAGAAATCAACCTTTTGAGTGCGTGTTCTATCCAACATAGTTTGATGCCTATGATATTGAGCGGTTGTGATAGTGAAGAAACTGATTCGTGATCGATCGCCCGTTTGCCGAGTGGAATCTGGGCGTTCACGGAGTGTGTGCGTTGCTTGCTGGCCGTAGGCCATAGCAAAATCGTGACAGAAAAGTGAACGGGTTTGAATCAACGATTCTCTCTTGCAGAGACACTTGGCGATCGTCAGCCAGGTGGCAGGATTGACAAACAAAGAGAGTTGTTTTGGGCATAGAATTAAGGGGAATTGAGCAGGTATTTTTCGAGATCATCCAGGATCAGTTCAGCCGCGATCGGGGTTCTGGCTCGCCAAATATCTGGATCAATGTAATAGACTCGATTTCTTTGTACCACTGATAGCTTTGACCACAGGGAGCTTTTCTGCAAGCGTTTTAAGTCTCTCTCTCCGGTCTCTTTACCCCCATACACAGCTACAAACATGACATCACCTTCCACTAAATCTAGGCGTTCTTCCGAGAATGTAAAACCTCTCATTGAACCGGAAGGATCGCTTTGTGATGCTGGTCTTTTCAACCCTACGTCATTTAAGACTGATCCTGAAAATGACCTCTCGCTAAGGATGCCACCACAACAAAAGAAGATAAACGAGATCGTTTTATCTTTGTAGGTGTCTTCCAGTTTGGCTTTTAGCTCTGCCACTCTTTGATCATAGTGTTTCCAGACCTGCTCTGCTTCCTGTTCACGATCGAGAGTTTTAGCGACGAAGTTAAAATATTGCTTCCAATTTTCATCACTCACATTGCCACCAATCCAGTCATAAAAAATCGTGGGAGCAAGCGCCGAAAGTTGAGGATAAATCGCTTGATGATTATGTTGCCAACCCACCATTACATCGGGTTTCAGCAGGGTCAATTTCTCTGTACTAGGAGTTGCCCATACTCCTAATGAGGTTATACCTTTGACCTGAGTTTGCAAATAACTAGGGAACTGATTGTGATAATCATATACGCTGGCTATGGGCTTTACACCCAGCGCGATCGCATTACCCAAAGCAGCAGGATTCAGGGCTACAACCCGCTGAGGCTTTTTAGCAACACAGGTTTCTCCCATACTATGTTGCACAATGCGACAATCATTGATTGGCTGAAACAGTTTTCTAGAACTATCCATGTGGCTTGAATGACAAGCGACAGCTAGTAGGCAAACTATGACTCCCAGTAATACACGGCGAACGAGGTGATTCAGTAGCTTATTCATGAATACGACTTAAAACTGCCACGAAATGGTGCCTTGTACGGTGAAGGGTTCACCGTAGGAAACTCGATTGCGGTTGAATGCTCCATCAAAATAGTCTACGTTAAAGAGATTTCTGATATTCAGCGCCACTCTAAGCCGATCGCGCTTGTAAAAAACGGCTAAATCAGTGGTCAGATAACTGGGCAATTCAAACGTATTCGCATTGTCTCCGGCGCGATCGCCCACATAAAACAATCCCAATCCCAACCCTAAACCGCGCAGATCCCCCCGTTGAATTTCATAAGTTGTCCATAAGCTAGCCGTGTGAGGAGTCGTCCGTTGAAAGCGTTTACCTACTTCCACAGGGATGTTACTTTGAGTGATCCGAGAATCGTTATAGGCATAGCCCGCAAAGATGTTCCACCCGGGTAAAATCTCGCCTGCAATATTTAGCTCCACGCCACGACTATTCTGCTCTCCGGTCTGCACTGAGAAAATTGGATTAGCCGGATCGGGAGTCAAGACATTAGTGCGGGTGATGTCATAGAGAGCAAGAGTTGTCGTCAGCCGTTGACTTATATCTGCCTTTACACCAACTTCATACTGAGTGCCTCTACTGGGCTGAAAAGGCGTATTTGTGGCAGATAAACCGATCGTCGGTTCAAAGGATTGAGCAAAATTAGCGTACAGCGATATCGGCGGAATTGGTTGATAGACAATCCCTACACGTGGACTAAACGCATCACCTGATTGTACAGGAGAGGGGCTATCAAAGTTTCCTGTTTGAGTAAAGGCATCAAAGCGTCCCGTCAGGAGTAGCCTGAGATTACCTGCCAGGATAATTTGATCCTGCAAGAGGATACCTAGCTCATCAGTCGTAATGTTTGTTGTAGTTGTGATGCCACGAGTGCCGAGCGGTCGCCCATAAATGGGGTTAAAAATATCGAGCGCTGGCACACCCAACCTGGGCGTAAATCTTGGGTCATAGGTATTCCTGCCCAAGTCTAAACCGAACAACACTTCATGCTTGATCGAACCCGTTGAGAATTTACCAACAACATTCGTTTGCGATCGATATTCGCGATACTTCTCAACAAAACCAGTAGCACTTCTGGGTAAGGTGCGATTGTCTGATCGTAACGCCCCTGGCAATACTGATAAACCATTTACATCTAAGGCATCGTAGCGAAATCGAGTATTGAATGACCATGCATCACTAAAACGATGATCGAATGCAGCCGTAATTCTGACCTGATTGTTATCTTCAAAGCCTTCGTTGATATTGCGATCGCGGGGAATTTTCCCATTTGGATTGGGTAAAACTGTTCCTACCGCAGGCAACCCTAAAGGAACCCTTTCATTGCTAAGCGCTTTATAAACACTTTCGATACTGAAGGTCGTATTTTCCCCCAAAGCGGCACTGATCACCGGTGCAACAACCAGATTTTGTAAACGATTGCCCTCCAGAAATGAGCCTTGACTGCGGTAGGACGTGTTGAAGCGATACAGCACTTTCTTCTCTGGATCGATGGGACCCGATATATCTAATTCGCCCCGATAGAAGTTATAACTGCCGAAGTTGGCTTCGACTAAACCAAAAGGGTCGCGTAGCGGTTTTTTGGTGACATAGTTCACCGTGCCTCCAGGCGATAAAGATCCAAATAAAACGGCATTTGGACCTTGAATGACCTCAATGCGATCGATTCCCGTGAGATCTGGGCCAAGATTCGCACCAACACCATTGAAGACACGATTGACGAAGCCATCGAGGGAAGTCGAGCTAAAGAAACCTCTGACCAGGATTCGCGGTGCCGTGAAATTAGAGGGAGCCGCATTACGAACACTGGGGGCATTCCGCAATGCAGTCGTGACATCCGCACGCTGATCTTGTAAAACTTGTTGAGGAATGACCTGAATCGATTGGGGAATATCTCGTAGTGGCGTATCAGTTCGGGTGATTGTCGATGAGTTCGGCACGCGATAGCCCCGCTGTCCCTCGCCCGTCACGACAACTTCCTCATCCGGTTCATCGGCTTCCGGGTTGAGGCTGTAGGCAAAGGCTCCCGTTTTCAGCGTCACTTCAGTTTTGGGTAAGGCGTTGTTGCCCGTAACACTGACGCGAATCTTGGCAGCATCCAGTTGGCTAACCTGCACCGTGGCAATGTCCGCCGTTGGGTTCTCAGCCGTGAATGCCTGACCTGTGGGCAATGCCAGCACCGCATTGGGAATATCCGCAATCAGGTTATTTCCTTCCCGCCGGAACTTCGTTGCATCCACCTGTAAGGGTTTGCCCTCTGCCGTTTCCAGCACAATGTCGAGTCCGTCTTCGCTTTGTTCGAGTTTCACGCCCGTCACTTGTACCGTTGCCGCTTCCATCTGGGCGAGCCAGTCTTTGATCGTTGTCGCAGGGCGATTTTGTTGTTTCAGACGAGAAAGGTTGGTGATGGGCGTAGATGTTGCATCACCCCCCTTAGTCCCCCCTTGCCAAGGAGGGACACCGGACTTAGCTCCTTCCCCTTGATAAGGAGAAGGCCGGGATGGGGTCGGCTCCGCCACTCCAACAGCCAACACCGACAGCCCACCCACAACAGCCCATTGCCCCGCCTTGAGCCAGCCACACCCGTTCACCATCGTCATATCCTCACAACGTTTGCAATTCAGCTAGTTTTTAAGAATTTGTCTCAAAAACATACCGGAGGCACGATCGCAAAAGAAAGGAAAATGAACGTTAGCGGGAACTTTTTTTGAACGTTAGCGGGAACTTTTTTGCTGTTGATAGGCTTTGGGGTTGAGACCAAACTTCTGCTTAAACGCCGTGGCAAAATAACTGCGGCTGGCAAACCCCACCGTTTCCGCCACATCCGCCACCTTGCGATCGCCCAACTCCAGCAGTTGCCGCGCTTGCTCCAGGCGATAATCGTGCAGGTAATCAAACACACTAGTGCCAAACACCTGCCGAAAGCCCTGCTTCAGCGTATATTCATTCAACTTCACCTGTTTGGCCAAATCGGGCAGCGAGGGCGGATTGTGCAAGGTTTGATGCAGCAAGGTTTGAGCATAGTAAATTCGCTCCAGGGTACCCGGTTTGAGTGGCAGAGAAGGGCGATCGCCCCTTGTTGTCATCCCTCCCTGGCTGGCTTGAATCGCCATCTCCTGCTCTAGCACCAGCCGCACCAACTCCAGCGCCCGACTCTCCAAAAACAGCCGCTTCAGCAATCCCCGATAGGGACATTGCAGCATTTGCCAGAGTGCGGTTTCCATTGCCGGGGTGACAGTGCCAACGCGGGTATACTGTTCCTGTTCCACGGAGCGCACCAGATGCTGTAAACTCACTGGCAGTTGCCCATCGGCATGACCGATGAAGGAATACAATATTTGCGGTTCGAGGTAGAGGGTAATTTCCAGCGCCCGTTGCTCCGGAGCATCAATGCGTTGCCTGGGAGACAGCCCACTGCCATAGAGGGCGTATTCTTTATTTCCTACAGTCGTATGCAGATCTTCATGCTGCCCAAATAGGTGAAAGTGGAACTGGAGCCATGCCGGAAAGTTGGGACAATCGATGATCAGGCGTTGATCCAGAGTGCAATCTAAAATCTCAATCTCCAGTCCTTCCCGTAGCTCAATGAAGCGTACTTGTCCCTGCCCCAGCAGCGCCGGATAGTTCCAGCTTGTATCCAGCGGGTCAGTAGGGTCGGTGTAGGGGCTGATGGCGATGCTTTCGTGCAGTAACTCCCAATAGGTTTGAGTATGGATGATATTTGTCATGAGTGGGTGGGTGGGAAGAATCCGACAGAGTCAACATTCTAGAGATAATGAGAAGCTCTCTCAATAATGCCATATCTGCGTGAGTCTCGCTGCACATCGCTTCGTGCCCGCAGTCGCAATAAAATTAAAAAACGAGGTTTTAAGGAAACGTGATGGGCACACACCGATACCAACGAGTTCTGCCTTACGGAGTCGCGATCGGATCGACCACGATCGCGCTGCTGATCACCCTCTGGCTTACTCCACACCTCTCAATAACGCTGCTTGCATTTTTCTACCTGGCTGTAGTGTTGACTAGCTGGTTTGGGGGAATTTCTCCCGGCATTGTAGCGATCGGGCTGTCTTCACTATTCATCAACTACTTCTTTACCCCGCCGCTATACAGCTTGACGATGGCCGATTCCACCGGGTTGATTCGGCTAATTGTCTTCATCATCATCGCCAGTATCATCAGTTTCTTAAACGACAACTTGCGCACCAGCCAGCGGCGCATTGCTCAACTTAACCAGCAGTTGCAAACGGAAAATGACCAAAAATTAAATACCTTTCTGGAAAGTATCAGTGATGCCTTTGTTTCACTCGATCCCGAATGGCGTTATGTATACGTCAATCACAGAGCCGGCCAGCTCTTCAACCGCCGTCCAGAGGACTTGGTCGGCAAAAATATTTGGGAGGAGTTTCCTGAAGGCGTGGGACAGCCGTTTTACCATGCCTACTATCGTGCGATCGCCGAGCAACAATCCATTCAATTAGAGGAGTATTACGCCCCCTGGGATCGCTGGTTTGAAAATCGCATTTACCCAACCCCAACTGGCTTAAATATTTTCTTTCAAGAAATCACCGATCGCAAACGCGCCGAAATTGCCCTGCGACAGAGTGAAGAACAACTCCGGCAAATTTTGGAAAACATGCCTGTGATGCTGGATGCGTTCGATGAGGACTGGAATGTAATTGTGTGGAATCACGAGTGTGAGCGAGTTACAGGTTACTCTGCTGCCGAAGTTACTTACAACCCAACGATCCTGGAGCAACTGTATCCTGATGCCGCATATCGCGATCGCATGTTTGCCGAGTGGCAGCAGCAAGGCAATCAGTATCGCAATTGGGAATGGGATGTTACCTGTAAAGATGGCAGCATCCGCACCATTGCCTGGTCCAGCATTGCCAATTCTTTTCCCGTCAGGGGTTGGGCTGGATGGGGGATTGGCGTTGATGTCACGGAGCGCAAACAGGCTGAGGCGGCCATTCGGCAACTCAATGCCGAACTAGAACAACGAGTCGCCGATCGCACGGCTGAACTGATGCAGGTGAACGATCGTCTGTCGCGATCGCTGGCAGAACTACAACGCCTGCAACAAGAAACAGCCGATCTCTACAATCGTGCCCCCTGCGGTTATCACTCCCTAGACGCAACAGGCATGATCGTCCGCATAAACGATACGGAACTTGATTGGTTGGGTTATACCCGCGATGAAGTCATTCACAAGCAGAACTTTAGTGAGTTGCTGACTCCTACCAGTCAAGCGGTATTTGCCCAAAACTTTCCCATCTTTATGCAGCAAGGCTGGATCAACAACCTGGAGTTTGAGTTAGTAAGCAAAAATGGTTCTACTCGCTGGATCAATGTGAATGCCACAGCCATCAAGGACGAGGATGGACAATTCATCATGAGTCGTTCCACGCTGTTTGACATCAGTGCGCGGAAACAAACTGAAAGCGCTTTACAGGAAAGTGAGGAACGGTTCCGACGGGCCTTTGAAGATGCCGCGATCGGCATGGCGTTGGTCAGTATTAATGGGTACTGGCTTCGAGTCAATCGCGCCCTGTGCGAAATCATTGGATATTCCAGTTCTGAACTGCTCCAAACAGACTTCCAATCCATTACGCATCCAGATGATCTGGCCACCGATCTCAACTACGTGCAGCAGCTCTTAAAGGGCGAAATTCGCACCTACCAAATGGAGAAACGGTACTTTCATAAACACGGTCATATTGTCTGGATTTTGTTGAGTGTATCGTTGGTGCGCGATTCACAACAGCGGTCACTCTACTTCATTTCGCAAATTCAAAACATTAGCGATCGCAAGCGAGCAGAAGAGATATTAAGTCGCTATGAACGCATCACAGCGATTACACCCGATGGGATTGCGTTAATCGATCGTCACTATGTCTATCAAATTGCCAATCAAGTTTACTTAAATTGGTTCAATAAATCTGAATCAGAAGTCATTGGCCAGTCTGTGAGAAGCATCGTTGGTGCAGATCTATTTGATTCATTTATCCAACCTAAGTTAGATCAATGCCTAGCAGGGGAAGTTATTCGGTATGAACGCTGGGCTGATTATTCTGTTTCAGGTCACAAGTTTTTAAGTGTTACCTATGCTCCTTATCGTGATCTGAATGATGTGATTTCGGGTGTGTTAGTGAGTATTCGTGATTTAACCAATCTCAAACAAGCTGAAGTGGCGCTGGCTGCGAGTGAGACTAAGTTCCGCTCCCTCACCGAATCCTCACCGATCGGGATATTTATGATGGATAGGGCAGGCAACGATATTTACACCAATCCCCGCGCTCAAGAAATTTGTGGGTACACCTTTGAAGAAGCTTCCGGACAAGGTTGGCAACGATTTATTCACCCCGCGGATCTGCAAGCAATACTACAAGATTGGGCTGAAAATCCACCCAAAGAACACCCTAAAGTTTACAACGAAGTTCGCTACATCTACGCCGATGGCACTGTGCATCACTACGGTAAAGTGCAAGTTGTGCCGCTGTTTGACCCGAATCGTATGTTGATCGGCTACATGGGTACGATCGAAGACATTACCCAACAGCGTGAAATCGATCGCATGAAGAATGAGTTTATTTCGATCGTTAGCCACGAACTCCGCACCCCCCTCACCGCCCTACGCGGTTCACTGGGATTAGTCATGCAAGGGGTGTACGACCAGAAACCGGACAAAAAACAACGCATGATTGAGATTGCCGCCCAACAAAGCGATCGGTTAGTGCGCCTGGTGAATGACATTCTCGATTTGCAACGCTTGGAATCGGGTCGCGTCAAACTTAACTTGCAAGTTTGTCATATTGCAACTTTGATGCAGCAATCGATCGAGGTGATGCAATCCTACGCCAAAGAACATCAAGTTGAACTGGTGATTTACCCGCTGGAGACTGTGATTTGGGCCTCCCCGGATGCGATCGTTCAAACTCTCACCAATCTGTTAAGCAACGCCATCAAGTTTTCCCAACCCGGAGGTACTGTTTGGTTACAAGCTGAAATAGACGAGAAAATGACGACCCACGTCCTTTTCTCGGTTAAGGATCAGGGCAGAGGCATTCCTGCCAACAAACTAGAAACCATTTTTGAACGATTTCAACAGGTCGATGCCTCTGACTCACGGGAAAAAGGTGGAACCGGGTTGGGGTTGGCAATTTGCCGCAGAATTGTGCAGCAACACGGTGGCCGCATTTGGGCAGAGAGTGTTTTAGGCGAAGGCAGCACGTTTTACCTGACGCTACCCCTCAGTCAAATCCACTCCCCTGAGTAATGGTTATATGTTTTGTTTGGTTACGTTAGCACTTACGCAATCTCCGCAAGCGTCAGAATTTCGCGAGTTTTATCAGTCCATCAGGGTCTGAGGATTACCTCCGGCAGCTGCTGGATCACCCGCTGAAATGGAGTGGCATCGTCTAACCCTTGCGCCAAAATGAGAGATCCTTGAATCGCAATCACTGCATCTTCTCCACGCTGGTGGGCTAGCGTTTTGTCAATTCCAGCGTTTGTTAATACCGTTGCGATCGCTTCAATCCAGGCTGTTAGTAAGACTTTTACCTGCGCATGAAATACATCTCGGGCTGAGCCCATGAGCAAAATCGCAAACAAACAGGGTTTTTGTCCCCCTTCATAGAGTTCATTCAAGCGATCGCACATTTGCTGTAATTGAGCCGATGGTGTACCAGGTTGATTAAGCAGTTGCAAAATATTGCGCTCCAACCACTGTTGCAGATAATCCAGCACCACTTCCACCATTTCATCTTTTCCACCAGGAAAGTGATGATAAAGACTTGCTTTGCCCAACCCAGTGGCTTCCGAAATTTTGGTTAAAGTTGCACCATCGTAGCCATATTGACGAAATAAGCACAATAAATGAGGAATATAAGCTTCTTTAGGCATTGAAGAGTAGCAGAGATCGATGATTGACATTGTACCAAACATTCGGTACAGTCAATTTATCCCGAATGAACGGTACAAAATTAAACCTGCCACCCCACCGATCGAAGTGCAATCCATTGTTACTGGTTTGATCAGTCACTCAGTCAAGGTTCTGATTGGCTTCTTTTAGTATGTACTTGACTACACATCAACTCAGATAACCGCGATCGTACCCATTAAACTGATTCCAGGAGAGCGTAATGATTCAACTTTATGGACACGAAGCATCCGGTAATTGCTACAAAGTTAAGTTATTTCTAGAATTACTTGGAATTGAATACGAATGGATAAAGGTAGACTTATTAAAGGGTGCGCATAAGACACCGGAATACCTGGCTAAAAATCCCTTTGGTCAGGTGCCTACATTGGTGGATGGGGCTGTTATCCTTGCAGATGCGCAGGCAATTCTAGTCTATTTGGCGCGGCAATATGGTGGAGATCAATGGTTACCGATTGAGGCGCTCCCCCTGGCTCAAGTTATTCGATGGTTATCCACAACGGCAGGCGAAATTCGGCAAGGGCCTGAAAATGCGCGGCTTTATCACTTGTTTGGGATCAAAACAATCAGCATTGACCACGCTCACCAAAAAGCTGCATATATTTTGACTCAGTTGAATCAACACTTGCGCGATCGCCAGTGGCTAGAGTTTGAGCGGCCAACGATCGCTGATGTTGCGGTCTTTCCGTATGTCGCTTTGGCACGAGATGGCAAGATCGACTTGGACGCATACCCGCATGTGTTGACCTGGCTCGATCGCATCAAACAGTTGCCTGGTTTTGTTGGCATGGCTGGCATTCCTGGTTAAGTTCCGCAATGGGGGAAAACAATGCCACGTAAATTTGGTGAGATCGCCTTTACTGCGGAAGTGAAAGCCGCCCAGGAAAAACGCGGATCGCGACATACGTACGAGAAATACATTGCCAACGGTGCGGCGAACGATATCATTACTTCGAAAATTGCCGAATTCATCGCGCAACTGGATGGGTTTTACTTTGGTACGGTCAGCTCGAATGGCTATCCATATATCCAATTTCGCGGGGGCGTACCAGGCTTTCTAAAGGTTTTAAATGAAAAAACCCTGGGTTTTGCTGATTTCTCTGGTAATGCGCAGTACATTACCGTTGGCAACTTGGCGGGAAATGGTAAAGCCTTCCTCTTTCTGATGGACTATCGGCATCGCCGACGGATTAAACTTTGGGGCAGAGCCGAAATTGTGGAAGGAAGTTCTGATTTGATTGAACAATTGCGCATTCCAGATGATGGAGCTGTGATTGAACGGGCAATTTTGTTTCAGGTGGAAGCCATCAGCGAAAATTGCCCCCAGCATATTCCCATTCGCTATGCCGAACACGAAGTCAATGCCATGCTGGCTCCCCTACGCGATCGCATTGCTCAGTTAGAGCAACAATTAACTGAACTCGGCGATCGCCATAAGTTTGAGTAATTTGTTTTTAAACTAGTCAAAAAATTTCATTTGGTTGCTTCAGGAGAATTCAACAATGGAAATCAAACCTCCCTTACCGCCATTCACTTTGGAAACTGCGAAAGCAAAGGTTCAGGCGGCGGAAGATGCTTGGAATACTCGCAATCCGGGGCGTGTTGCTTTGGCTTATACGGAAGACTCTGAGTGGCGCAATCGCGCAGAGTTTTTGCATGGCCGCGCTGAGATTGTTGCATTTCTGCAACGCAAATGGGCAAAAGAATTGGACTACCGCTTAAGGAAAGAACTTTGGTGTTTTATGGATAATCGCATTGCAGTGCGATTTGAGTACGAATGGCATGATGATTCTGGCTTTTGGTATCGTTCCTACGGGAATGAAAACTGGGAATTTGCCGAAAATGGTTTGATGCTGCGACGATTTGCCAGCATCAATGATGTGCCAATCCAGGAACACGATCGCAAATTTCGCTGGGAACGCACTTGATCTTTGAGTGGCTGTGAGTTGGTCAACTATAGCTTTGGTCAGCAAGCTCAGGCTTATGAATAAGTAAAGTGGAATAGCCGTCCCGGCTGTCCGAGACAGGCAAGATGCTTATCCCATAGAATTTGCCACTTTATTTAATTCGCATTCCTTCGGGCAAAGTTATCGTCTGAGCAGCCGAGTCTGGGTATAGCATTCTGAGCATTGACGCTCCGCAAATCATCGGCGGCCCATTTTTTCAGCACCGAGTATAAGGCTTGATCCAGTCGCAATAAAAACTTCTTCTCACTCACAGATACAACGTCCCTGCGATGATACCACTTTGCACGCACTTCCCATTTGCCATTTCCTCTTCCCTAATTCCCCTCACCCTTACCTCTAATTCAAAATTCATTCTGAAATTCTGCAACGGCGAGAGAATCAGAAGGCGTGCATCGTTTAGGATGGGCGGTTAGGGCATTGAGAGACTAGCGAGTATGCCGATGAGTATCAATTTTGGGCGGGAGATTTGCGGCCAGTTGGAGTTGGCGGAGGGGCGGGAGTGGCTGGTTACAAATGGCATTGGCGGGTATGCCGCAGGCTCGGTCGCTGGCCTGTTGACCCGGTGCTACCACGGGTTACTCGTTGCCGCACTCAATCCACCATTGGGGCGGACGTTAATGCTGTCGAAACTGGATGATGTCGTGCTGTACGGCGATCGTTACTACCCGTTACACACCAATCGCTGGGCCGATGGTGCAGTTGGGCCGCATGGTTACCGCCAGCTTGAATATTTTGAACTGGATGGGTCGATCCCAATGTGGCAGTATGCCTGCGCTGATGCCCTGCTGGAAAAGCGGATCTGGATGCAGCCAGGTGCTAACACAACCTACATTCACTACCAATTGCTGCGGGCAACTCAGCCGTTTAGTCTGTCTATGAAAGCTTTGGTGAATTACCGGGACTACCACAGCCGGACGCAAGGCCAGGGCTGGCAAATGACGATCGCCTCGGTTGACCAGGGAGTTCTGATTTCAGCCTTTCCGGAAGCAGTGCCGTTAATTCTCATGAGTGAGCGAGCCGAACTCATGCCCAATCACGACTGGTATTACGGATTTGACCTGGCTGCCGAACGGGAACGGGGCTTAAACGATCGGGATGACCATCTCCATGCCGTCACGATTCAAGCCACACTGAATGTGGGCGAAACGTTGACGATCGTTGCCAGTACTGACCCCAAGCCGTCGCTTCAGGGAGATGCAGCCTTAAAAGTCCGGCGCACCTATGATCAGAAACTGATTGGGTTATGGCGATCAAACCGTCCGGTGGAAACTCGCGAGAGTTCGGAATTTCCGTGCCGACTGGCGATCGCGGCAGATCAATTCATCGTCAATCGCGCCTCAGCCGAAGACCCCAGCGGCAAAACGATCATTGCAGGTTATCCCTGGTTTAGCGATTGGGGCCGGGACACAATGATCAGCCTACCTGGCTTAACGCTTGAAACAGGTCGCCCTGAAATTGCCCGTTCCATTCTGCGAACTTTCGCGCGGCATGTCGATCAGGGCATGATTCCCAATCGTTTCCCTGATGCGGGCGAAACCCCAGAATACAACACGGTTGATGCGACTTTGTGGTACTTCAACGCCCTAAGTGTGTACTATGATGCCACCGAAGACAATGACCTGATTCATGAACTGTTTCCCGTTCTGGCTGACATTATTGATTGGCATTGTCGCGGCACCCGGTTTAATATTCATCTGGATTCGGCAGATGGGTTACTCTACGCGGGGGAAGCGGGGGTGCAACTCACTTGGATGGATGCCAAAGTGGAGGATTGGGTGGTTACTCCCCGCATTGGTAAACCTGTAGAGGTCAATGCCCTGTGGTATAACGCCTTGCGGACGATTGCCAAACTCGCTCGCCGGATTGGCAAACCCCATCAGGAATACGAAGCGATCGCCGATCGGGCCCTGGCTCGGTTTAGTCGCTTTTGGAATGGGGATTTGGGCTACTGCTATGATGTGCTGGACGGCGTAGATGGCGATGATGCCTCATTGCGACCCAATCAAATTTTTGCCGTTTCCTTACCCGATAGCCCGCTTTCACCTATCCAGCAAAAAGCGGTTGTGGATACTTGTGGGCGCTCGCTCCTGACCTCCCACGGATTGCGATCGCTGGCCGTAGACTATTCCCAGTATCAGGGTAAATACATTGGGTCACCGCTCCAACGGGATGGCGCTTACCATCAAGGGACGGTGTGGGGGTGGCTGCTGGGGCCATTTGTTCAGGCTCATTTGCGCGTTTATAGCAATCCTGCGGTTGCCCGAAGTTTTTTAAAGCCCATGATTAGTCATCTCAGCGCCTACGGCTTGGGGAGTTTGAGTGAAATTTTTGATGGGGATGCTCCATTCGTTCCCCGTGGATGTTTTGCTCAAGCCTGGACAGTTGCAGAAGTGCTGCGAGCCTGGATGGCGATCGAACATCTGGACGCAAAACTCAAAGCATAAGGAATATAGCTTTGGTCAGAACACTTAGGACAAGGTGAGCGTTGAAAAGCCAAGACTGAGTAGGCGTTCTGACTCGCTTTTGCCACGTTACACATGGCTACAGCGATACTAATCAAAACTCGCATGAGAAACTTCAAAGTCTACTTTGAGGGGCAAACCTGATGTAGGGGTTGATTCGCCAAACGCCCTAATTTGACAGAGGTCAGCAATTTTACCCAACTTTTAGTCAGGGCAGCATTTCCAGCATTTTCGCAACGCAGGTTGGCTAAACTTGCTAGTGTCTCAAACCAATAACCATTTTCAGCGTAAATTTGAGGGCGATCGCTGGCTTTTGCCGTGGCCAACGCTTTTGCTAGGTCAGGCTCGATCGCCACACGTTGAATCCAACCTTCGGCGGAGATATTTCTAGAGGGATCATCTGGTTGGCACACCAGCGTTACCGTCCAGAAATAATCGCGATCGACCTGGAGCGGTGCAGCACTTTCTGCTTTTGGCAATGCAAAGCGGACAACCCCCGGTGCAGTCGGTGTGTCTAAGGTCTGTTCATAAATTAACTGTTGCGTTGGGTCCTGGTCATCTCCTTGAAACAGACTGAACTTCATAGATTTGGCCCGTGTTTGAGGCACAAACCAGAAAAATTGAGGATAGTCTGCCGTGGTCAAACCCAGGTTGGTTGGAGGTAGCAGCACAGTTAGGTTTGGTTCCCCCTGAACGCAAGCTGGTCCCCTCGTGCCAGCCCCTTCGCGACGAGCTGGAATACTGCGTCTGGGTGGTCTAAATTCAACTGCGATCGCTGTCACGGCAGAAACACCAAGCCAAGCACCAAGCGCCAGACCAAGCAAGACCTTGAACACCTTTAACTGATTTCTGCAAAACATCACTGCTTCTCAACCAAAAAGGATTGTGAATCGTTTGAACCAAATCCGCATAAACTCTTAGAGAATGAATAGTTCTTATGTCGTTTCTCGGTTATCAAAGTTCCAGTTTAATTTCGAAATCAAACAACTGTTTATAGTGATTGGCCACGGTTATGAAAAAAATCTGGTATGGAATATCTCTGTCCAGCACGCTCGCGATCGGCTCCTGGGTTCTGATTCCCGCCCCAATTGCCGCTTCCCCAGAGAAGCGTTTGGTTGTAGCCAATGTCGAGTTGCCAGTGATGGCAGCAAGCCCGCTGCAAGTGGCACAGGTGCCTGACCCGGCTCAAACGGGTTCCCCCGACCCCAACCGCGATCGCTTAATCC
>Ga0224722_1001073_pt1 | contig 15509 bp, 17 predicted proteins | sample Balambano_FR1_Me_FD_161646 | JGI IMG/M metagenome (GOLD analysis project Ga0224722, IMG submission 161646) | Freshwater sediment microbial communities from Lake Towuti, South Sulawesi, Indonesia - Balambano_FR1_MetaG | ecosystem: Environmental > Aquatic > Freshwater > Lake > Sediment | place... | reverse complement strand
GAGCTTCTATGGTAGTTTCCGGGGCATCGGCGGCTTTTTGGTACAATTCCACTTTCACGTTAGCGACACCGTCATCCACCATCGCAAGTTGCGAAGCGGCTTTTTTCGACAAATCCACGACCCTGCCTTTGATGTACGGACCTTTATCAATAACTTTTACAATGACCGATTTTTTATTATCCAAGCGGGTCACCCGAAGCAGCGTACCATACGGATAAATCTTGTGCGAAGCGGTGAGTTCATTTTTATTATACACCACATTATACGCCGTCTTACTACCCTGAAAACTATCATCATAAAAAGAGGCTTGCCCGTATTCGGATTGTTGCGCGTTCGCTGCAAGAAAGGCAACCGAACAAAAGAGCGCGAGGGCCAGGGTGATGGGTTTTTGCATGATGTTTTAATTTTCGTTTAGAATAAAACCATGATTTTTGCAAGATTTTTATACAAAGTGCAAATCGCGGATTTGTTTTAAAATCTTGTTTAAAATTCAAAAGTACCGATTCAAAATTGAATAAACAATAGCATTGAAACGAATAATGTAAAATTTCATTATCCGACGAGGGCGAGAATACCTTGAAATAGCCCAACGGAGATCAAAATAATGCCGATAATGCGATGGAGGTGCCGGTGAATAAGGTTGGAACGATGGATGATGCGTTCACTCAAAGCACCAAATAACAATAGCGCTCCAAGTTTGCCACCGGCTGCTCCCAGGGAGAAAAGTAAAACAAACGGTATCGAATGTTCCAAATTTATTGAAAACCAACCAGGAATGGGAAGAACCGCCAACACAATGACCCAAAACGGTATGGCTTGCGGATTCAGGGCGGCAACAGCTAGTCCTTTTGCAAAAAAAGCCCGTTTCGGACTTTCCATTTTTAAATCGGTGGAGTGATTTTTTTTGAAAAAAAATAAACTGCCCAGCACCACAAAAAAAACGAATCCGGCAATTTTCACCCAGGGACTGTCGTAAATCAGTTGTTTTAACCACGTGCTGCCCTGCAAAGCCACAAATGCCTGCGGCATTTCTACCAGTGCCGCCGCCAGCGCAAACCAAACACTCGTGCGCAAGCCATTTTTCAGGGTCGTGTCAATCATCACCAGATTGATGGGTCCAAACGGCAGCGAGCCGATGAAACTGATCAGCAGCGTGGAAAAGAAAATTGCCAGCAGGGAAAAAATCATGTGTCGGGCTGTTTTAATCAAAATAAGATTGCAACATTACAATGTTTCTACGTTAAACGCAATTTGCGGCAGGTTAAGCAATTGTGATGTTTTCGGTATGCTGAATCCAATTGCTGACAGCACTGCGAGTGCTGTCAGCAATTGGATTCTTCCCGAAAAATGAACTAAGTTTTTCGGAATTTTGTATTTGGTACAAAGTAGAGGGTAGAGGGACGCAGGATATATTTTTTGAACCTTGAACCTTTAAACCAAAAACATTACAACACCGGACTATGAACCCGGTCTAAAAGTTGTATCCAATATGAGTAAACTAGGACGCGTCCTCGTAGCCATGAGCGGCGGTATTGACAGTACCGTGACCGCCATGATGTTGCACCAGGAGGGCTATGAGGTGATCGGCATCACCATGAAAACCTGGGACTATGCCACTTCCGGCGGCTCCCACAAGGAAACGGGCTGCTGTAGCCTGGATTCTATCAACGATGCGCGGCAGGTGGCGGTGGATATGGGTTTTCCGCATTTTATCGTGGATATTCGCGAGGAATTTGGCGATTATGTGATTGATAATTTTGTGGACGAATACCTCGCCGGTCGCACCCCCAACCCCTGTGTGTTGTGTAATACCCACATCAAATGGAGTGCCCTGCTCAAACGCGCCGACGCGCTGGATTGTGAATTTATCGCCACCGGGCATTACGCCATTATCAACGAACTCAATGGCAGAAAATATATCACCCGCAGTGTGGATGAACAAAAAGACCAATCGTATGTGTTGTGGGGCTTGAGCCAGGAATGCCTCAACCGCAGTCGTTTTCCGCTGGGGCATTACACCAAACCGGAGGTGCGCCAGATGGCGCACGACTGGGGCTACACCGACCTGTCAAAAAAAGCCGAGAGCTATGAAATCTGCTTCGTGCCGGACAATGATTATCGCGGTTTTCTCAAACGCCGCGTACCCACGCTGGAAGCGCAGGTGGTGGGCGGCGCATTTGTAAACACCAAAGGAGAAGTGCTGGGCAGGCACCAGGGTTATCCGTTTTACACGATTGGTCAACGAAAAGGCTTGGGTGTGGCATTCGGCGAACCGATGTTTGTAACTGAAATCCGCCCGGAAACCAATACGGTCGTGCTTGGAAAAATAGACGAACTCATTCGCAACGGCACCACTGTGGGGCAGGTAAACCTGATGAAATACGCCACGATTCCTGATGGTTTGGAAGCCGTGACAAAAATTCGTTATAAAGACAGCGGAACCTGGAGTACCTTGCAGCAGCGTGGCGACCGGGTAGAGGTGGAGTTTCATGCTAATGTGAAAGGTGTGGCACCGGGGCAATCCGCTGTGTTTTACGAAGGCGAGGACGTAATCGGCGGCGGCATTATTTACAACAGTTTTTTATCACCTAAATCATAAACAGTGATCGGTTATTGGTTATTGGTTATCGGGTACTCCCGGCTTGATCGCGCTTTCGCTTGGTCATTCGGTCACTTGGTCACCTGGTCTGTAAGTCAAACTTCCGGCATCTGGCACCGAGGACTAGCAGTGGTCGGTTTGCTGCTAATGATCAGTTGTTCTAACGAAAAGGAGGAGTTGAATACCACGGCGAATTACGACTATTTTCCGCTGGAAACAGGCAAGTATTGGGTGTATGAAGTGGATTCAACCGTATATTTTGACCGGACGCGGCGGGTAAGCTCTAAAACCTGGGTAAGAGAACAAATTACTGATTTTTTTATTAACAACACGGGCGACACGGTCTATCGGGTAGATCGCTACGAACGCAAAGACCCGGCTCAACCCTGGGAAATTCGGCAGGTAGTGTCGCTGTTGCGCAATGCCCGGCAAGCCATTCGCACCGAAAACAATCTCCCGCTCATTAAGCTGGTTTTTCCGCTGCGTAACTACAGCCGTTGGAACAGCGCCGCACTTACTGACCCGAATCTGACGGTCACCGCCGGTAACCGAATTGCTCTGTTCAAACTTTGGGAAACGAAAGTAGAATCGCTGGACGAACCGATGACCCTCGACAACAAAATTTTCCCGGAAACTGCCACCATTTCTTACGCCGACCGCGACGCACTCATTGAATATCGTTTTGTCAAAGAAAGTTATGCAAAAGGTGTGGGGCTGCTGCGCCGCGAGTGGTGGATTCTGGATAGCCAGTGTAACACCTGCCCGCCGCCCTGGGAAGCAAAAGCAGAAAGTGGTTTTATTTTAAAACAGCAACTCATCGAACACAACTAAAATCTCTCGGTCACTTGTTCTCTGGGTCGCTCCGTCAGCTCGTATGGTCTGCCACAATCACCCATTTCCCTTTTATTTTTTGGAAAATCAATAAAAAATGACCACTCGGCTGATCGTTTTTGCGAATAAGCGTGAATTTTCCAACCACCGAAATCACGGTTTTGCTGCGCTGATTCAGATTCAAAATATCAAATTGTAAAGTACCCATCAATTCGCGGGTCGAGTACGTTTTTTTATAACGATTGAGCGTATTTTGCCAGCCGTAGGTCACGCCGTTGGAACCGATGAATTGCAAATCCGGCGATTGCCAGTAATATTGCATAAATTGTTCGATATTGCCTTCATTCCAGGCAGCCTGCTGGGTTGCCAACACCTGGCGCACGGCTTGAAAATCCTTGCTTTCGGCTTTTTGGGCAATTATTGTGAAGGTAAAAAACAATCCTGTCAGCGAAGTAAATATATTTTTCATGCTACCTTTGCGTTTTTAAAAGTGGAAAATGGAAAATTTGATCAGCGTGGGTCATACCAAAAAATCGCACGGTTTAAAGGGTGAACTAAAGGTACAAATTGAAGAACAGTACCTGGATGATTTTTTGGCGGCAGAGACGATTTTTTTGGAAATAAAAGGAAAAAAGCTGCCTTTTTTTGTAGAAAGCATCCGCGAGGGGAATGAAGTGCTCGTGAAACTGGAAGGCGTAGATTCGCGGGAAGCGGCGGATAATCTGGCGAGTAAAGAGTTATTCCTGCGCGAGGAAGACCTTGCATCGGTGGAAGAAACAACAGCAGACCCGGATGATTTTACGCAATACATCGGCTACCATGTCCACGATACGGAATTGGGTGTAATTGGCGCAATCGAAGACATCTTTGAATACCCGCAGCAAATGATGGCGGCACTTACCTACCAAAACCGCGAAGTCCTCCTTCCGATGCACGCCGCTTTTATTAAAAATATTCAATCGGACAATAAAATTATTTTAATGGAATTGCCGGAAGGTTTGTTAGAATTATAAAAAAATTCGATCATTCACTGTCTTTATTTCATCTTCATTCACCGTATGCCCCATGTTCGGGTATATTTTCAGGATCAAATCTGCATTTTTTTGTTGCAATACCGACCCACTCTCCTGCACCCGCTCCAGCGGAATATGCGGATCCACATCGCTGCAACCTAAAAAAACCGGCGTTTGCTGAAAATCGGTTTGATAATTTTCCAACTACAATTGCTGCCCGATCAACCCGCCGCTGAACGCCACCACCCCACCGAAGCGTTGGGCATTGCGGGTGGTAAATTCAAGTACAAGGCAAGCCCCCTGCGAAAAACCCAGAAAATACGTGTTCTCTGCTGAAATACCCGAAGCCACCACTTTATTCATTAAATTTTCTAAAATATATAATGCACTGGAAAGCCAGGGTTCGTTGTGCTGCTGCGGTGCCAGAAAACTGTACGGATACCAAGAGTGGTTGGTCGCCTGTGGAGCCAATAATGCAAAATCTTTTACATTCAAGTATTCGGCGAGCGACAAAATGTCCTGTGCATCCGCCCCGCGCCCGTGTACGAGGATCAGGGCTTTCTCCGCTTCCGCTAAGCGTTTTCCAGCGGCAATGATTTGTTTGGTTTGCATTGTTGGATATTGGATATTGGATGTTGGATATGGGATGTTGGATATGGGATGTTGGATATGGGATGTTGGATATGGGATGCTGTGTGTCTAACATCTAATATCCAACATCTAACATCTATTTAAAATCATTCACATTCACTTTCACCGGTATCAGCCCGGCTTCAATTTCGGCGCGGTTTGGTTCTTCCCAAGCCGGTAGTTTGATGGCTTCCCCCAAGTGTTCAGGACTTTCGTCAATAGCAAATCCCGGCGGGTTGGTAGCAATTTCAAACAGTACCCCACCCGGCTCCCGAAAATAAATGGAGTGAAAATACTGCCGATCCAACACCGGTGTGACACTCAAACCCACGTCGGCAATTTTGCTGCGAATATCCAACTGCGTCTGGTCGTCATCCGTGCTGAATGCCAGGTGGTGCACCGTGCCACCGCCGCCCAAGCCGCGCACCGTGCCGGGTACGTGCAGCAGGTCAATGAAATCACCGGGTTTACCACTCGCAGCGTAGCGTAGGCGGTTGTCATGTTCCCCAATTTTTTGGTGATCCATGGTTTGGGTCAATAAATTAGCAGTGGCTTCGTGCTTTTCTTCCGCCAGCGTCACGCCGTAAAAACCACGAATAGAGTGTTCCTCGGCAATTTGCCCGTAGGTGAACGGCGGACGGTCGTCCTGATCCGTTGCTACCAGTTCCAGTTGCAAGCCGTCAAAATCATTGAAACTGATAAATTCTTCCTGAAAACGCCGTTGCGGCTGACTAGGGTTCAATCCAAATTTTCGCAAACGATCTACCCAGTAGCCGAGTGAATTGGCAGGCACCGAAAATGAAGTCACCGTCAGTTGCCCCGTGCCTTTGCGCCCCGGTCGAATGCCAGCATACGGAAAGAAGGTCATAACGGTGCCGGGCGCGCCCGTTTCATTGCCGTAATAAAAATGATACACCTCCGGGGCATCGAAGTTGATCGTTTTCTTTACCAGGCGCAGCCCCAGGATACCGGCGTAAAAATCCACGTTTTTTTGCGGCTGATCCGCCAGTGCCGTCACGTGGTGAATGCCATTGATCAATTGTTTTGACATCGGTATTTTATTTTTTTAAATCAATGTTTAAACATCGAACATTTGAACTTAAAATCTGGTTCATGGAAATTTGGTAGTTTTGCTGGAAAAAAATGCGCCTACAATTTACCTTACTCATTCCGCTTTTAGCTGTACAATTTCTTTTTGCTCAAAATAAACCCGCTAAAAAAATCCGCCTGCCCGCCGCCCTTCGCGAAGCTTCCGGTTTGTACTACGCTGCCCCCGACAGCCTGTGGTGGCACAACGACAGCGGCGACCAGCCCCGATTGTTCTTAACCGATCGAAAAGGTAATTTAAAAAAGGAAGTTGTCTTGAAAACCCGCAACCGCGACTGGGAAGACCTCACCGCAGATAAACAAGGCAACATTTACATCGGTGATTTTGGAAATAATGGCAACGCTCGCAAGGATTTACGCATTTACATTTTTAATCCGGTCACGGAAGAACTGGATTCTATTTTGTTTCACTATCCCGACCAACAGGAATTTCCGCCCGCCCCGGCGCAATGGAATTTTAATATGGAAGGTTTTTTTTGGTATAACGATACGCTACACCTTTTTTCCAAAAACCGGCTGTTGCAAGGGAATGATTATACCAAATATTACACCCTGCCGGCACAACCCGGCACATTCACTGCCACTTTGCAAGACAGTATCCATCTGAAAAACCGCGTGGTGACTGCCGCCGCCATTAGCCCCGACGGACAAACAGTGGCACTGCTGGCATATTATTACAAACGATTTTTGCATTTCATCCCCATTACCCGCACCACGGTTTATACGCTGCCTTATTTTGATAAAAACCAGTTGGAAAAAAAGCGCGTCGGCAAATTCCTGATTCCTACACAGTACGAGTGTCTGGATTTTATAGACAATCAGTCCGTTTATATTGGCTCCGAACGCACACCGCTGCTGAAAAAGCAAGTAAAACAGGTACAATTATTCAGATTTCGCAAATCTTGAAGATTTACGAAATCTACCAAAAAAGAATGCCGAGCGCAACCGTTTGAAGGGAAAACGGCTGCCTCGGCAGGCTCCGGGGTAGATGCGTCCGGAGCTTTGTTCACGGGAATACAATTCGGTTCGCCTTTGCTTTGGCGGATAAAAAAAGTTTTCTCAAAATAGGTTTTGATTCTTACCGTCCAAAATAAATCTGCAAAGAAATTCCTAATTGTGTGTACGTGTCGCCATCCAGCAAGTGTAATGTAAAAACGGGTTCGAGTGCCACGTTGTCGTTCAAAAAAGCAGCATAACCCAGCCCGATGAGGAAGTCCAGGTCATTTTCATTTTCAACGTTTTTCTGGTGCCTGAAATTCAGTCCGGTATGTGCAAACAGACCAAAATTGGTATAGTACCGCGCAAAAGGACCCACACTGAAGGCATTGAGTTTACTCACTGAAGAATATGAAACCGAGGCACCCAAAACCAGATTGTCGGCAAAAAAATAGCCCAGGGTCGGATTTAGAACAAAAGTTTTATTGTCCTTATTGGTGTTAAACACCAGAGTGCCGCCCGCCATGAGCGCGCCTTTGTCAATGAGTTGAGCATGAGATGTAACAGCGAAGGTAGTGGCTACCAGCAGTGCAAATATTGTTTTTTTCATGTTAGCAAGGTTTAACGTAAGTATTTTTTCTTTTTGACGCAAAACCTTATCGAAAGTCACAAATTTGCAAAAAAATATTGAAAAAAAATTTAACGCCGTCTGCCGCGGGATGGGTAATCGAAGCGGAAACCGAGGCGCGCGCCGGCAAAAAACTGTGTAATCGGGCTTTCCGTACTTTTCAACCCAACAGTGACCGGGTCTCCAACCTCCGGCAAACTTTCCCAGGTTACCTTCGGATAATAGCGCACCCCAGCTAAGGGAGTTAAAGTAACCACATCGGTAATGCCGATATCAATCCCTGCACCGGCTCCCAGGTTGAACGCAAAAGCATTGCCGGAAAAACGGTCGGCAGTGCGGCTGACCGCCTGTTGGAAGTAGGTAACACCAGGCGAGAGTTGTATAAAAAACCCTGTTTTAAAAAATTGACCCTGTTTGGAGAACGTAGGGCAATTGCAGTCACCTGCGAAATCCAGCAAGTAAAAATTTGTATTTAAAAAAAAACTATACAGGTTTACTTTTGCCGTATTGGTAATGCCTTCTCTTATTTCAAAATTTTTAGAAGAGGGGGTGTAGTTCAATTCCGGCAGAAACTCGATGCGATAATTTTTAAGCCGAAACCAATAGTCTAAACCAACTGTGTAATTATTTTCCAGCACATTTTCATTACCAATATCATACACGGCTTGCCAGTCTTTGGCATCCTGCCACAGATAGCCGGCTTTAATTCCAAACTGTGCCAGTGCCAGATTTGCCAGAAAAAGAAAGGTGAAGAGTACGGCTATTTTTTTCATAAACGAGGAGTGTTTGGAGTATAAACGGCAGAATCAGAAAAAATAATATGGTAGGTAGCTCATTTAAAAAATATGCCGCCTCTACCATGCCGTCCATACGTAAGCCGCCAGCAGCAGCACGGTGTAAAAGGCAAACCATCGCACATTCGTGTACGCCCGCACCGGCACGCCAAAGCGCACCCACAGGTACGCGCAGAGGAGGATTTTTTCGACGGTGTAAGCCACCAGGGTGCCAATTGCCACGCCCACTATGCCGAGGTATTGAACCAGTATAAAACTAATTAAACCGTTCAAAATCAATTCAATAACAGAGATAACCAGCACTTCCCGATTCGCCTGCAAGCCCACCAGCACCGGGCGGGCAAACACCATTCGGCTGATTAAAATGAGCAAAAACACATTAAAAACCGGTACACTCGCCACAAAATTCGGATTAAAAACGAGCGGAAATAACCACCGGTCGGTCAGCACCAAGCCAATTGCCAGGGGAAACAAGACATGATATAATTTCAGAGATTTTGTTTTTAAATCGGCAAGTGCCAGGGGCAGGTTTTTAGCAAGTTCCGGGAGCAGAGCGGTGCCCAGTGCATTGGTCAGTGCCAGCGTGAGCGGCAATTCCTGCGCACCGTAGCGAAAAATGGCGAATTGCGCGGAGTCGCCCTTGTAATGATAATTCACCAGCCAATTGTCAAACGCCACATTAAAACCTCCCAGCAGTGCATACAGAATAAGCGGAGCGGATAATACAAATAATCCTTTTATTAGTTTCCAGTTAAATATCCAAACGCTGTTTTGCCATACATTTACGAGCAACCAAACGTGTTTCAACCCCGCTACCACTGCCAAACCAACGATACTCCATTGAAAATCAAAGCCTAGCCACACCGGCAGCATGATCGCAAACGGCTGCACAACGAAGGAAAAAATACCGTAAAACAGGATTTCTACGGGTTTATTTTGTAACAACAAGAAATTTTCCAGTAAATAAGTCGGAAAATTGAGTAATGCAAAAAAAAGTAAAATTTCAAAAAATCGAATTTGGGTTTGCCCGGTTAGTAGAGCCAGCAAAAAGTTTGAAAAAGTGAAGAGCATTGCAATCAGAAGGATGCTGATTATTAAAAACAGCAAATAAACGTTGAAAATAAACTGCTTTTGTTCTGTTTCCAATAATCTTGGATAAGTGGTCAACAAACCCTGAATCAAGCCCGTTATCCACCAGAAACTCAGCACATAGCCCAGGTACAGTACCAATTCGTACGCCCCGATGTCCGCCACCGTTAACTGGCTTTTCGCCAATAAAATAGAGGTCACAATCAGCGCGCCCTGCCGCAAGAGATGAAAGATTTGTAGGGATTTCGTATTACTCCATTTCAAAATAATCACCAGATGCTTATGGATTAAAAAAAATGACATACAGGCAATCCCTCTACCCTCTACCCTCTACCCGATCCCGAAACACAACATCGTACTGCTCCAATTCCTGCAACACGGGTTCATACACTTCCCTCGTTACCGGAATGTGTACGCCGGAGGCGGTGATTTTGCCCTGCATGACCAGTTTGACAAAAATGCCCAGCGGCAGCCCGACTGATTTGGACATGGCGGTATCCAGGTCATTGTCGCCTTTCATTACCAGGGTGGAAGTGAGTTGTTTTTTTTCCCGATTCAATTCATATTCAAATTCGTGCTGCATGACCACCAGGTCTTTATCCTTCGGTTTCAGATGCCATTTATCCACCAGCAGGTGTTCCAGAATCTGTGCAGGCGTGGCATTTGCCATTTTAATTTTCTTTTTTCGGAACAAACCCAGCCAGTCCAGTTTTTCCATCACAGGCGAATCCACCGGCTCGCCCAGCATATTTGCCACCCGTTCTTTTACGGAGCTACCGGTAGCTTTGTTGCTCGTGTACGCCTCCATGAGTTCATGAAAAGTGATTTCGCCGGAATCTACAATGGGAAAGGAGCCGTCGGTCAGCCCGATTTGCACCAGCGCGTTCCAGGCTTTACAATAACCCAGGGGTCGGAAGGTACCCCGCAGAATATTCGGAATACCGCTCAAACCATAGACCTCTCGGTAGAGCAGCGAATCGCGGTTGGCGTAGGCTTCAAACTGCCCCACACCCGGCACATCCACCACCTGAATTTCCTGAAAAAGCCGTTGGTAAGGCACGTATTTGAACTTGCCGTTTTCCATGTATTGCGCCGTGCCTTGCCCGGCAAGGACGATATTTCTCGGATTCCAGGTGATTTTGTAATGCCAGGGATTGTCGTCGCTTTCCGGGGCGAGCAAGCCGCCGGTGTACGAGCGAAACGCCGTGATTTTGCCACCCTGCTCCTTGATGTGGTGAATGTGTTTCATCGCCGACATATGGTCAATGCCGGGGTCTAGCCCCATCTCGCCCATGAAAATCAGCTCGCGGTCGCGAAATTCATTACTCAGGCGATACATATCTTTCGATACGTAAGAAGCAGTTATTAAATGCTTTTTTAATTTAATACAATCATATGCTACCTCCATGTGCAGGTAAGCAGGCAGGAGCGACACGACCACATCGGCTCGCCCGATCATTTCGCGGCGGTCGTTCACTTTGGTTACATCGAGCCAGGCGGGGCGACCGTTGGGGTGGCTGCCTACTTTTTGCTCGGCAAGTTGTGGGTTGGAGTCTGCTACGGTCACGTACCAGTTGTAGATTCGGGCTTGTTCCAGCACGTATTTGATCAGGACGGTTGCCGAGCGCCCGGCGCCAATGATGAGGATATTATTCATGTTGTAGATTACTGCTTACACCAAAAATTCGGATGCAAATTTGGGATTTTTATTCCAACCGAATTAAATTTCGTGCAATTTCCTTTTATTTCTACAAATTGTGCAGTATTCGAAAGATTTATTCGCGGTAAAGACAGGTTAGACTTACAAATATCTGATTATGAAACGGGAAATGCAGTTGCAAATTACAGTTGAAGTATATGAAACATTTGAAAATTTATCGTCGGATGACCAGGTTTTGTTACGACGCGCCAAAGCCGGGCTGCCTACTGCTTATGCGCCGTATTCTGGCTTTCAGGTGAGTGCTGCCGTCCGGCTCGCCAACCAACAAATACTCGTCGGCACCAACCACGAAAACGCCGCTTACCCGATGTGCCTCTGCGCGGAGCGCGTGGTGCTGGCAGCGGCGCACGCGCAATTTCCGGGCGTACCGGTGCTGGCTATGGCAGTCACTGCCCGCAACGAGCGCAATCCGGTGCGCACGCCGGTGTCTTCCTGCGGTGCCTGCCGTCAGGTCATTTGCGAAACCGAGGAACGTTACCATAATAGCATTTCAATCATTTTGCAAGGCGAAACGGGGGTGATTTATAAATTACAATCGGGAAAAGATTTGCTGCCACTGGCGTTTGGCGGGGTATTTTTGTAATGATATTGTGATATTGTAAAACATAACCGCTCGCGCCGGACTGCGTCCCGTGTGTTCATTCATTTAAATTATTTCCCCAAACAAATCAAACTCCTGCGCCTCCACAATCCGCACGTTTGCAAAATCCCCCACGCGCGCGTAGTACCCGTCCGCTGCTACCAGCACCTCATTGTCCACCTCTGGCGAATCGCCCTCCGTTCTGCCTACAAAATAGCCGCCTTCTTTACAATCAAATAAAACTTTAAACGTTTTACCCACTTTCGCCTGATTTTTTGCCAGCGAAATGTCCTGCTGAATCGCCATCAAGTGCGCCGCCCGTTCGGCTTTGATCTCCGGCGGCACGTCGTCGGGCAGTTCGTAGGCGCGGGTATCTTCCTCGTGCGAGTATTGAAAAACGCCCAATCGGTCAAATTGCATAAGTTGTACAAAATCGCACAAATCCTGAAACTCCGCCTCCGTCTCCCCCGGAAAACCCACCAACATCGTCGTGCGCAGGGTCAAATCCGGCACTTTCCGGCGCGCCAGCTGGATCAAATCCATCGTTTCCTGTCGGGTAATTTGTCGGCGCATTCGATTCAAAACCGCGTCATTGGCGTGTTGCAAAGGCATATCCAAATAGTTGCAAACCTTTGGCAGTGCAGCCATTGCATCCAATACTTCCAATGGAAATTTACTCGGATATGCGTAGTGCAAGCGAATCCATTCAATGCCCGCTACTTCCGACAGCGCGTACAACAACTCCGGCAATGCCCGTTTTTTGTATAAATCCAAACCGTAATACGTCAACTCCTGCGCGATGAGCATCAACTCCTTCACGCCGCGCCGCGCCAAACCTTGCGCCTCTTTCACCAACGCTTCGATGGGCTTCGACACGTGCCCGCCGCGCATCAACGGGATGGCGCAAAATGAGCAGGTGCGGTTGCAACCTTCCGAAATTTTGAGGTAGGCGTAGTGTGGCTCGGTGGTGATAAGGCGCTCGCCGAGGAGTTCGTGCCGGTAGTCAGCGTTGAATCTTGCCAGTAGCTGCGGCAGTTCCATCGTGCCAAACCACGCATCCACCTCCGGGATTTCCACCGACAGTTCCTCCCGGTAGCGCTGGCTCAGGCAGCCCGTCACATACAGTTTGTCAATGCCGCCGCGTTGTTTCACATCGGCGTATTCCAAAATGGTGTCAATGGATTCCTGCTTCGCCAGGTCAATGAATCCGCAGGTATTCACGATGATGACATTCGCATCAGAACGGTTGCTTTCGTGCGTCACGTCAAATTGGTTGCCTCGTAATTGCGTAATAATATTTTCCGAATCCACCAGATTCTTCGAGCAGCCGAGGGTAATGACGTTGATTGTATCTTTGTGAAGTGTTCGTGTTTTCATGTGTGCGCGTGCTTGGTTTCAACACAGCGGGTTTATTTACCTTTAGAACTATTTGTTTTGTTAAAAAAGTTTGCAAAGCTAGCATTTTAAACATAAAAATACTGCTATTTTTCAACCTTTCAACTTATCAACTCTTCAACCCTTTTTTATGATTCAATTCGACACCCCTACCGTCTGCGTTTTTGAAAGCGCGCTGTTCCGCACCACTTCCACCGTGATTCAAACCCCGGATTTGGTGCTAATCGTTGATCCAACCTGGTTACCAGCAGAAGTGGCTGCAATTCAACGGTTTGTAGAGCCGGTACACGGCGAGCGACCGGTGTATCTGCTATTTACACATTCGGATTATGACTATATTTTGGGTTATCATGCGTTTCCGAATACGACGGTTATTGCATCGGCAGCTTTTGTAACACAACCGGATCAAGCGGCTATTGTACAACAGATGGTAAACTTTGATGCCGAATATTACATTCAACGTTCGTATAAAATTGAATATCCAAAGGTAGATTACGTTGTAAAGGAAGACGGACAATGTTTAAGAATCGGTGATACGACATTTACTTTTTATCTCGCACCCGGACACAACAGCGACGGACTTTTCACACTCGTGCAATTTGCGGATCAATGCATTTGGATTGCCGGTGATTATGTATCCAATATTGAATTTCCGTTTATTTACTACAGCAGTTATGAATATGAACAAACGTTGGCGAAAGCCGAACGAATTTTATTACAAAACAAAATTGATTTACTGATTCCGGGTCACGGGGATATTGCGACGGAGGAAAAGGAAATGCAATTACGAATTACGGAATCTTACCGATATATGCAGCAATTACGTGATTTTTTACAAACGGGCATCGAATTTCCTACAGATCAATTATGGAAACGGTATCAATTTCCAATTATTCAGCAAAAATATCATGACGAAAATGTGGCATTGATGCGGCGGGAGTTGGGGATGGCGCACTGATCTTTACAAGGATTATGATGTTAATAAATCCGCTTAATCATAAAATGCAGTGTGTTGTTTAGAATTGCAGCACCATGCCCACCCGGCTGCCGTCAAAATACACGCTGCTGAGTAGCTGCTGCCATTGTGCCGAGCGGGTATTGGCGTGAACGAGGTAAAAAGCTAGGTCGAAGGCGAATAAAAAACTGCCCTGCAGCACAATGGATCTGCCGAAACCTTTGAGCCGTGCCGGGTTTTTGGCAGTATCTTTTGACCGCTCCATCAGGTACAAGCCACCCAGCACGTAGCCCACATCCAAGCCGGTATTGAGTAATAAAATTTTCTCCACATTATATTGCTGCTGAATAGTGGCTGCCAGATCATAAGCAGCCGGGTCGGCATTGATGGCGTTGAAATAGCCAAAGGTGGCAAGACCGAGATTGACAGCATTCCAGGCGATGTTCATCTGGTGGAAATAGCGGTCTTCGCCCGTGCGCTGCCCGGTGAGGAGTGCGCCCGTGGCGATATTGCCCACTGCCCAGGTGCCGAGCACCAGCATCCCGATGCGTTGTTTGTTGAGGCGGAGATGGTTGATTTTTGATAAATCATCGGTTTGAGCAAAGAGAAAGAATGTAAGTAAGAGAAGAAGAAATGTAAGAGAGCGTGCTTTCATAAAAAATATTTGATACACCGGCTGCAAACCAGTGATGGTTAAGTTTTTGAATCCTGTCAGATTAAGTATTGGCTTTTGCATAAAAAATTTGAATTAGCAGTATGTGCAAGGCTTCGGCGTCAAACTTCTCATCGAATGGAATTTCCACCAACAAAATATCTTTCGTTCGATTGATAACAAACATCGTTAAGCTTTATTCAAATATACGTATTTTATGGTGAACTGCAAATTCAGGTTAAACGCATTAAAACAGATGGTGCCAAAGGAGGGTGCAGCGCACCGTAAATCTTTGTAAAAAAATCGAGCGGATAAGAGCTATTTGACAGGTGCAGCGCACCGGTAATATTGCGGTGCGCGGCACCGCTCCCACACCATCGGGTTTATTTTTACAAAGATTGCGCGGCTCCGCCGTTTTTAATGCGTTTAACCTGACTGCAAATTTTAACTACTCTACTAATTCCAAAAAAAACCGTACTTTACTGCCTTGCTATCCGGTTGTAAATCAAGCCCTGATGTTAAAGCGAAAGATAAAGCTACAAGCCAAACACAAACGCCGGTTGTTCGCCACGCTCAATGC
>Ga0224722_1001072_pt1 | contig 15519 bp, 12 predicted proteins | sample Balambano_FR1_Me_FD_161646 | JGI IMG/M metagenome (GOLD analysis project Ga0224722, IMG submission 161646) | Freshwater sediment microbial communities from Lake Towuti, South Sulawesi, Indonesia - Balambano_FR1_MetaG | ecosystem: Environmental > Aquatic > Freshwater > Lake > Sediment | place... | reverse complement strand
CAACGTCATCTGCACCCACAATTCCCGGCGCAGCCATATCGGGCAGCTTTGGATGCTGGCAGCGGCAGCCTGGTACGGCATCGAAAACGTGAATGCCTTTTCAGGCGGTACGGAAGCGACGGCTTTCAACGAGCGCGCCGTGGCTGCGCTGAAACGGGCGGGTTTTAAAATCGAACGCCTCAACGCCGTAACCAACGCCACTTATCAGGCAAGCTACGGCAGTTCATTCGCACCCAAAGCCATGTTCTCCAAAAAGTATGACGATGCTGTGAATCCCAGAAAAAATTTTGCCGCCGTGATGGTCTGCTCCGAAGCCGATGCCTCCTGCCCCATCGTGCCGGGCGCGGAGGAGCGGTTTTCGCTGCCGTATGAAGACCCGAAATATTTTGATAACACGGCTTCGGAAAAAGAAAAATACGATGAAACGTGCAGACTCATTGGCAGAGAAATCTTCTACACGATGAGTTATGCCAAGCAAAAATTAGTAGTAGAACAGGAAAAGAATAAAGCAACGAGTGTAAATTGACTAATTGAAGGTCTTCTGTCGGGTTGTAAGAAGGTGAGCCCATGCCGGCCCACCTTCCACCTGGCTGATTTAGCAGCAAATGCCGCCGCAGCAATCATCGCCGCCTGCGCAGCAAATTTCAATTGAATTTGTCATAATTCGTGATTTTAAAGGATACTACCGCAAAAGTGCGGGTTTCTTTTATCGTAATATTTCGATAGATTTGGGTAAAAAAAATCAACAGCAACTGCCATCGGTTTTTTTCAGGGTGTTTAATAAATGGACAAACATAGCTTGTAATGCCTGACATTCCTGTTCATCCACACAGTAGCACACTTTCACGCCCTCAATGTCGCCGGTGATTAAGCCCGCTTGTTTCAGTGCTTTCAAATGCTGCGACACGGTGCTTTGCGACAAAGGCAATTCTTCTACAATATCCCCACAAATACAAGCTTGTTTTTGCAACAATAACTTCAAAATCGCTACCCTTGCCGGGTGCGCCAGTGCTTTGGCATATCTGGCAATTTGATTGTCTTCTTCGGAAAAAATGTCGGCTTTGGAAGCACCCATTTGGCTTGTTTTATCGCAATATTACGATGAAATAATTGAAAGAACAAATTTTTAACATTTTTTTAACGCATCAGGTCGCTGTATGATTGCTCCAGCAAGTCTGTTTCCTGGATTTCCAGCAGTTGCAAATAAAACTGGCATTGCCCGCGCAGTTCCGCCTCCGTGCGTTCGCCGTGCAGCGCGATGGCTTCAATCTCCACAAAACTGCCCAAGCCCTGCACTTCATCCACATGAAATTTGACATTGTCCAGGAAATAAATCGCTCGCCGTTTGTCCACCACCGTTTTTACGCCGAGTGCCGCTGACAGCGTTGCCTTCAGGCTTGGATTTGGTTCGCAAACATACATCGTCACCGCCGACTTTTTCGGACCGGCTTGATCTGCACGTTCGTAAAAAATCAAGGCGTTTTCAATCGTGCCTTCCCGCAGTTTGAGCCTGCCGTTTTGTACCAGAAAATAAGTATCCACCTGGTGGTCTTCGCCGACAAAACGGGCATTTTGACTTGATAAAAGGTCGTGTATGCGTTGCCGATTGGCGCAGCGGGCTTTGATTTCGACGTTGAGGTGCGGCATGGTAGTAGGCAGTTATGAATTTGCAGTAGGCAGTTTGCTGCGCGCTGCTGATATAGGATTGATTATCCATTTCCTGTGAATTATCCGTTCTACGATTTTTATTTTAGTTTACTACAAAAATTTCCTGTCCAAACAGGTCAAATAAACACAAATGAAGACGCTGGTTTTGCAAAAACAAAATCTTATTCCGTTTTCGCAAATTCTTTTAAAATAAAATCCAAAATTTATACCTTAGGCGCAAGTTTACAAGGGTGAGCGGTGAAAAGAAAGCGGTGAAATGGATGTCTGATTGTACATTTTATAAAAAAATTGATTGCTCGCATGAGAAGCATTGTTATAATATTTTTGATTGTAGGATACTTATTTTCAATTGGTTGTAAAAAATCAGCGGACACAGCGTACCAGCGCCCGCACGATCCCTGGGTGTTTCGCTCGGTGTTGGACAGCATTCCGCGAATGCTCACCGTGGCACTCCATGATGATCTCTGGGCGGCGTACAGCGCGGAAACCGGGGCGTTGTACAAAACCTGGAAAGGCGGCGTGAATTTTGACGGAGCGGTTTATACCACCAATCACGGTCCGCAGCCGAGCACCCTGGGCGATGCCTATTTTGAAAATCAGTTTCCACAACCCTGGACGGTCACCCGCAACGGCAAAGCCGAACAACCCGCCATCCAATACCGCGGGCACCGCTTCGAGGACGGACAGGTGACGATCAATTATGAATTGAAACTCCAAAACGGCAAAACCATCAAAGTACAAGAAACCCCGGAATACGTAACCAATGAATCGGGTCAAACGGGTTTGGAACGCACTTTTCAATTAGAAAATGTGCCGAATGGTGCGACTGTAACACTGCAAGCCAACCTGAGTTCCATCGCTTTTACGGGTAGCACCATCGTACAAAACGGCACGTTTGAAATTATCAAAAACGAAGTGCGCCCGGCGGAAGATTTGCAGGCAATTGATGTGGAAGGTAAGTTGACTTTGCATTCAAAAAAGCCGACCGTGTGGACGACTTTTTTTGTAAAACGCCCGTTGATTGCCAATCGCAACAAAATTGAAGGTGCCAAAGACGAAGCCGAAGTGCCGCTGGGAATGCGCCTTATCTCCCGCAATGATTGCAAAACCTGTCACAATACCTACGTGAAAACCGTCGGTCCTTCCTACGTGGATGTAGCAAAAAAATACCGCAATAATCCGGATAATGTGGCAATGCTGGTGGGCAAAGTCGTCAACGGCGGCGCAGGCGTGTGGGGCGAGGCGGCGATGACGGCGCACCCCAACGTGCCGGAAGCCGACATCACCGAGATGATACGCTACATCATGCAATTGGACTCGGCAGAGGAAGTGGCACTCGCCAAAACCCGGCAGGGACGCGCCGTACCCGTCACCAACGCCATTCGCGCCACGCAGGGCATGGTGAGCGACGACCTGCTGCCCGGTGCCTTTGCCAAAATTTTTGTACTCGAAGACCAGCCGCAGGTGCTGGCAGATGTGAATTTTAAACAGAAACCAACCTTCACCGGCGTGTTGCAAACGGTAGCACTGGCGGATGCCGAATTTGAAGGCTTGCAAGACAATTTTGCGGTGGAAGTGTCGGGCTATCTCGATATTCCAAAAACGAATAACTACGTGTTCCGCTTATTTTGTGACGACGGCGCACGACTGACCATTGACAATAAAACCACTGTAGAATATGATGGCTGGCACGGTGCCGACCCCCGCGACGGCGAGGTGTCGCTGGAAGCCGGGCTGCATCCGTTCAAAATCGTGTATTTCCAGGCGGGCGGCGGCAAGGTGTTGCGGCTGGAATGGAATTCGCCGGAATTGGGCGAGTTTCAGGTGGTGCCGGCTACGGTGTTTCGCCATTCTAAAAAAGACCAGACGAATACTGCCCCGATGGTTTCGTTTGTAAAAACCAAGCGCATCCCCGGCGATAAAGCCCCGCTGGTGGCGGTACATCCGAGTTATGACCTGAGTCCGGCGCGCCCGAACGGCTTCACGCCCAAAGTGGGCGGCATGGATTTTCTGCCCGACGGGCGGCTGGTGATTTCTACCTGGGATGCGGAAGGAGCAGTTTATATTGTTGAAAATGTTGAATCGGGCGATACCTCGAAAATCAAATACAAAAAAATTGCAACGGGTTTAGCCGAGCCGCTGGGTTTGAAAGTGGTGGACGGCAACATCTATGTGATGCAAAAACAGGAACTGACCAAACTCATCGACCACGACGGCGATGAGGTAATTGACGAATATTTCACTTTGTGTAACAATTGGAAAGTCTCCTCTAATTTCCACGAATTTGGTTTCGGCTTGGCGTATAAAAACGGCTATTTCTACGCAGCATTGGCAACGGCGATTCTACCCGGCGGCGCAAGTGCCAAACCGCAAATCCCCGACCGGGGCAAAGTGGTGAAAATCAGCAAAGACGACGGCAAGTTGGAATTTGTAGCCCAGGGCTTGCGTACCCCCAACGGCGTGGGCATCGGCGTGGACGGCGAAATTTTCATTGCCGATAACCAGGGCGACTGGCTGCCGTCGAGCAAGATTGTACACGTATCGCCGGGGGCATTCTTCGGCTCGCGCTCGGTAGATTCGGTCGGCACGGCGAATGTGCCCGAAAAACTGCCCGTCGTGTGGCTCCCGCAGGACGAAATCGGCAATTCGCCCTCTACGCCGATTGCCTTACAAGATGGAATTTACAAAGGTCAAATGCTGCACGGCGAGGTGACGAACGGCGGTATCAAACGGGTGTTTGTAGAAAAAGTCAACGGTCAATACCAGGGTTGCGTGTTCGATTTTATCCAGGGTTTGGAGGCGGGCGTGAACCGCATCGTGTATGGACCCGATGGCGCACTCTACGTAGGCGGCGTGGGCAACCCCGGCAACTGGAGCCACGAGGGCAAGGAGTGGTATGGCTTGCAGCGCCTGCAATACAACGGCAAACCGACGTTTGAAATGCTGGCAGTGCGCGCCAAATCGAATGGGGTGGAGATTGAGTTTACCCAGCCGCTGGCAGAGGGCTTGGGTTGGAATTCGGCGGAGTACAACGTGCAACAGTGGTGGTATTTGCCAACCTATGAATATGGGGGTCCGAAAAAAGACCTGGAAAAATTGCAGGTGCTTTCCGCGAATGTGTCGCAGGATCGTAAAAAGGTCTTTTTAGAACTGGCAGGTATGAAACCGAACCACGTGGTTTATCTGCGGCTGCCGTACCACTGGACGAGCGAGCAATACCAGGAACTCTGGATCACCCAAGCCTGGTACACCTTGAATCAGATCCCGGCAAATATACTTGGTTTTAAAACACAAACACAAGCATCTGTTTTACAACAAAATACGCTTTCTGCTGCCGAGCAAAAAGAGGGTTTCAAACTGCTGTTTGACGGCAAATCGTTGAACGGCTGGCGCAATTTTAATAAAAAAACCATCGGAAAAAGTTGGACGGTGCAAGGCGGCACGATCTTGTTGGATGCCAAAAAAGACCCCACCGGCAACTGGCAATCCGCTGACGGCGGCGACATTACCACCAACGAAGAATACGCCGATTTTGACCTGCGTTTGGAATGGAAAATTGACCCCTGCGGCAACAGCGGCATCATCTACCGTGCCACTGAATCGAGCAAGTACGAACACGCCTGGCACACCGGACCCGAAATGCAAATACAGGACGATGCCTGCCACCCCGACGGCAAGACCGAAAAACACCAGACAGGCGACCTCTACGATGTGCTGGGTGCCAAATACACTGTGAGCAAACCGGCAGGCGACTGGAATACCGTACGCATCGTGGCAAAGGGCAACCGCATCGAACAGTGGCAAAATGGTCGGAAAATTATTGACACCGAACTGGGGACAGCCGAGTGGAAAAAATTGGTTTCGGAAAGCAAATGGAAAGACTATCCCGATTTTGGTAAACCCCGAAAAGGGCACATCGTGTTGCAAGACCATGGCAACCGCGTGTGGTTTCGAAATATTCGCATTAAGACGCTGTAATTCAACCACAGAGTCGCACGGAGTTTCACGGAGGGAGATTTTGTAAGATTTTCCCGCATCGCTCTCTGTGCACTCTTTGCCGAACAGGCAAATGAAAACTGTGTAAGTAAGAAGCGGCAGACATAAACTCTGCGCATCTCTGTGTCCTTTGTGGTTCAAAAAACGTGGTACGGGCGCAAAACTCCGTGCCTCCGTGGTTAGAAAAAATGTGGGGCGAGCCATTTACTATTTTAAAAACCAAATTTTAAAACATGAAAAATATATTTAAATTATTAAAACTGAGCGCAGTAGCCACCCTGGTGTTGCTCACTGCCTGCAATCGCCAAGCCTACCCCACTTCCAACGCCGCGCAGAACACCCTCACCGCCGCTGAACAACGCGCCGGTTGGCAACTGCTCTTTGACGGCAAAACCCTCAACGGCTGGCGCAATTACAACAAACAAACCCTGGGTTCTGACTGGAAAGTGCAGGACGGCACCATTGTACTCGATGTGAAAAAAGATGCCGCCGGCAAGCGCATTCCCGGCAACGGCGGCGACATCACGGCGGGCGGTGAGTTTGGCGATTTCGAACTGTCGCTCGATTGGAAAATTGATTCCTGTGGCAATAGTGGCGTGATTTACCGCGCGGTAGAATCGAGCAAATACCACTCGCCCTGGCAAACCGGACCCGAAATGCAAATCCTCGACAATGCCTGCCACCCCGATGCCAAAATCAACAAACACCGCGCCGGTGATTTTTACGAGGTGGTGGCGAGTTCCAAAGAAACTGCCCGCCCTGCCCGCGAGTGGAACACCATCCGCATCGTGGCAAAGGGCAATAAAATTGAACACTGGCAAAACGGCGTGAAAATCATTGACCTGGAAATGGGTACCGACGAATGGAAAACCCTGCTCCAATCTACCAAATGGAAAGACCACCCTGATTTCAGCCTGTCACCAAAGGGTTTGATTGTATTGCAGGATCACGGGGATAAAGTGTGGTTTCGGAATATTAAAATACGGAAGATAGGGTGATAGGAGAATAGGAGGATTGGAACACCAACTACATCCTCCAATCTTCCCATCCTCCCTTTTAAAACATTTAAAATCCATACCATGACCAAAGCCTTTTTATTAAAATCTTTTTTTGCAATTGCGCTAACGGCGATTTTGACAAGTTGCAATCAAACACCCAAAACCGCGCAGGAAACCGACGGTGCGACTGCTGAAGTTGCCGACACCAACGCAACGACAGGCGAAAACGCTCCGGCGAACACCCTGAGCGAGCAGGAGAAACTGGAGGGCTGGGAGTTGCTCTTCGACGGCACCTCGCTCAACGGATGGCACTCGTTTGGAACCCAAACCGTTGGCGCACGCTGGAAAGTGGCAGACGGCACAATTATGCTCGACCCCTCCACACCCAAACCCGAAGGCGAGGTGGACAGCGACATCGCTACCGCCAATGAATACGGCGATTTTGAACTGCGCCTGAAGTGGAAAATTGACACCTGCGGCAACAGCGGCATCATTTACCGCGCCACGGAAGCACCCAAGTACAAAACCGCCTGGGAAACCGGTCCTGAAATGCAACTCCAAGACGATCAGTGCGACCCCGCCCGGAATAGCGAAAAACACAATGTGGGCGACTTGTATGACGTGGTAGTGGCTACCAACAAACCCGTAAAACCCGCCCTGGAATGGAACGAAGCCCGCGTCGTAGCTAAAGGCAACCACGTGGAGCACTGGCTGAACGGCAATAAAATACTGGAAGCCGAACTGGGCACCGACGAATGGAAAAAAATGGTTGCCGCCAGCAAGTGGAAAGCCTACCCGGATTTTAGCCTACCCAGACAAGGGCGGATCGTGCTACAAGAACACGGCAGCCGCGTGTGGTTTCGGAATGTGAAAATACGGAAGATAGGGTGATGGGGTGATAGGGTGATGGGGTGATGGGAACACGTGCCACATCCTCCTACCCTCTTTTCAAAAATTTTCCCTACATTTGAAATAAGAAAATCGGGAAGATCATGAATGCAACAGTAAGTGTTAAAATTATCAATGTGGACCCGGAAATTTTGGGTGGTACGCCCGTGTTCGACGGCACACGTGTGCCGATTAAAAATCTGTTTGATTATTTGGAAACCGGCGAGACGATAGAAGTCTTTCTGGATGATTTTGAATCGGTGAGACGGGAACAGGTGATAAAATTACTGGATTTATCGCATCAATTAATTACAAAACAGGATTTTACAAAAAATTGTAATTAAACTAACTACATCAAAAAACACCTAAAAACGATACCAATGATTAATAAACAACGACTTTTCACCGCCAGCTGCTTTGCATTGGTGACCACGGCTTTCGCGTTTGCCATTCGGGCGGGGATTCTGACGGAATTAGCCACGAAGTTGAATCTGACCGATACGCAACTGGGCTACATCAACCAGATGGCGATTTTGGGCTTCCCGATTGCCACCATTGTGGGCGGCTATTTGTACAATGTGTTTGGGGCGAAGCGGATGATCTGGCTGGCGTTTATCACGCACCTGGTCGGGATTTTATCTACGATTTTTGCCGGAAATTTTACGATTCTACTCATTTCCAACTTCTTTATCGGTTTCGGGAATGGTACGGTAGAGGCTGCCTGTAATCCGCTGGTAGCCAATATGTACAAAAACAATCAGACCACGATGCTCAACCGCTTCCACGTGTGGTTTCCGGGGGGCATTTTCCTGGGGGCTTTGATTTCCCAATTCATGGCGAGCGGCGGTGCTACCTGGCAGATGCAAATTGCCGTAATGCTGATTCCGTTGGCAATTTATGGTTTTTTGTTCATCGGACAAATCTTTCCGACAGCAGAAGAATCCGGTCAAGCCAGTGTATCGTCCAATTTACAAGGCATTTTTACACCTTTATATTTGTTTATGATTTTCTGTATGCTGCTTACCGCCAATACCGAGCTGAGTACGCAGCAGTGGATTGAGCGTTTGCTCAGTTCGGCAGGAGCGTCGGGTATGCTGGTGCTGGCGATGGTGACGGGCTTGATGGCGGTGGGGCGGTTCTTTGCCGGTCCGGTGGTGCATCGTTTGAATCCGATTGGAGTATTATTTGCCTCTTCTATCGTAGCATTTCTGGGTATTTTCCTCATGAGCCGGGCGGAGGGTCCGATGATATATCTGTCGGCAATTTTGTTTGCCATTGGCGTGTGCTATTTCTGGCCCACGATGGTGGGTTTTGTAGGCGAATACATTCCGAAAAGCGGCGCGCTGGGAATGTCGCTGATTGGCGGCGCGGGGATGTTTGCAACCGGTATTGCCCAACCGATTGTAGGCGGCTGGATTGACAGCGCGCGTAGAGGCGCAGAGGCAGCAGGACTTACGGCGGCGGATGCTGACCGGGTAGCAGGGCAGGCGACCCTGACCAATTTGCTGATTTTTCCGGGAATTCTAATTATAGCCTTCGGCATTTTATTCGCCATGCGCAAACAATTAGAAGCCAGAAGAATTGTAACCCATTCTGAAACGAGTGAAGGACTGGAACGGCATCTAGTCAACGATTGATTGGCATATTAGCAAATCAGCATATTAGCACATTAAAATTATGAACACAGGCACTCGCATTCAACTGTCCACCATGATGTTCCTCGAATTTTTCGTGTGGGGCGCGTGGTTTGTCACAATGGGTACTTACCTCGGTACGAATTTAAAAGCGAGCGGGGTACAAATCGGCTTGGCGTACCAGACGCAGTCCGTCGGGGCAATTCTGGCACCGTTTATCATTGGTTTGATTGCCGACCGCTTTTTTCCGGCGCAGCGTATTCTGGGGGTATTGCATCTGGCAGGCGCGGCGATGATGTACCTGGCTTCTACAGTGAATGACTTTGCCGGGTTTTACCCTTACATTTTGATTTACATGATTTTATATATGCCAACACTGGCATTGGTCAATTCCATTTCCTTTCGGCAAATGCAAAACCCGGAGAAAGAATTTTCCAGTGTGCGGGTGTTGGGTACCATTGGCTGGATTGTGGCGAGTTTGTTGGTCGGACTTTTAAACTGGGAGCAGACAGGCTTGCTGCGCAGTACGTTTCAAATGGCTGCCGCCGCATCGTTGGCACTGGGTATTTTAAGTTTCACGCTACCACATACCCCGCCCACCCGTGCGAAGGGCGAAGCGGTCACCGCGCGGGATATTTTGGGACTGGATGCATTGGGCTTGTTTAAAAATCGTTCGTTTCTCACATTTTTTATCGCTTCGGTACTCATTTGTATTCCGTTGTCTTTCTACTACAATTTTACCAATCCGTTTTTGAATGAAATCGGTATGCAACAGGCAGCGGCGAAAATGTCGCTGGGGCAGGTGTCAGAAGTGCTGTTTTTGCTGTTGTTACCGGTATTTTTCATCCGCTTCGGCGTAAAAAATATGCTGCTCATCGGCATGGCGGCGTGGGCGTTGCGCTATGTGCTGTTTGCCTTCGGCGATGTGGGTAGCAATTATTGGATGTTGATTTTGGGTATTGTGTTGCATGGCATTTGTTTTGATTTCTTTTTTGTGACGGGGCAGATTTACACCGACAACCTGGCGGGGGAGAAAATCAAAAGTTCGGCGCAGGGTTTGATTACCCTGGCAACCTACGGCGTGGGAATGTTCATCGGCTATCTGGTGTCGGGTTACATTGTAGATTCGTATGTGGTAAGTAATGGACACGATTGGTACAGCATCTGGCTGGTGCCGGCGGGCATCGCCGCAGCGATTCTGGCGGTGTTTTTCGTCGTGTTCCGCGATCCGGGCGTTCGAAAAACCGAAGTTGTTTGAACCAGTTGTTGCCAATAAAAAAACTACTGACTGCACTTAATGGGTACCCGGTATGCTCATCGCTCCTGGAGTTGTTAAGCATTTGTTACTTCGTCGAAAAAAATGTGCCTTTTTAAAATTTTGTACGTTATAAGACAAAACCGGAATTTTTTAACCCCTTTTGTGGTTGAACCTTACAGGTAAAACCATTTGTTTAAAATCAATTAAAACCATGAACATACTCGTATTGGCAGTCGTTTTAGCCACCCAGGTAGGCGCAAGCCTGCCAGACATCACCAAAGCCATCAGCAACGGCGACGCGGCTACGCTGGGGCAATACTTTGACCAATCGGTCACGGTAGCCATACTCGATCAGGAAGACATCTACGATAAAGCAGGTGCCATCAACGCCGTGAAACAGTTTTTTGCTAAAAATGCGCCAAGAGGATTCAGCCAGGTACACCAGGGTACTTCCAAAGGCGCAGATTCGCAGTACGTAATCGGCAACCTGAACACCAGCGGCGGCACTTTCCGGGCGTATATTTATGTGAAATCTGCGGATGGCAAGACCCTGATTCAAGAGTTGCGGTTTGATAAGGAGTAGGTCAGAGCAGTCTGGAAGTTTCCGGCGGCTTGTTCTTTATGTCACGTAACCAGATTCGGTCTCGCGCAGCAAACATCTCTGGTAGTTTATTTAATGCTACAATAAAATTAATACCGGGTATTGCTTATAAAAAACTGACTTCTAAAAATCAAAGACCATAGGGGGGCGTTTCTTACAGGAGGCGTTCCCCTCTCTGCTTTTTTAACAACCAGGTGAAGATCGTTACAGCAGGTTCGTCTTCAAAGACGGGTAATCCGGGTACAAACCAATTGTTTGCCCTCCTGACCCTGTACCTGTAGCAGTGCCAACAAAAAAAATTCGTTGTAGCCGTGTAAATCCGTGTGCGACCAAGCCGCTTCAGACCCATTTTAGTGCGTTTAAGTAAGTAGGCAGTTTTAAGTGAATGCCAACTGCCAACTTAAAACTGCCTACTTACTTAACCTGAATTACCTGATCGTTTAGTTACAGGTTCATCAAAATTTTCGTTTATGAGGGAGTAGAATACACCATTGTAAAACCCGGATTCGTTGGTTATAAAAAAGTAAATAAATGCACAAGCGATTCGTGGATGTCTGGTATTCTTTTCCAATCCAGTTGTTTTTGTTACATATTCGCAGCAATCAGTTACTGCTGGCGTTGTGGATCATTCTGGCAATGTTTGTGTCGGGCGATATCGGGCAGAAGCTCGGTTTTCGCTACCTGTTTCTCGACCCGGAGTACCTCGGCGCGGTCAACTTCTGGAGTTTTTTCTTTCTGGGGTTTACCTTTGGCGGGTTTACCATGACCTGGCATCTGACCACTTATTTACTATCAGCGCATTATTTTCCCTTTCTGGCATCTTTATCGCGTCCGTTTACCAAATTTTGTATTAATAATGCCATTTTTCCGGCAGGATTTTTGATTTTTTATTTAGCTACTTTGATTGTATTTCAATATCGCTACGAAGATTTAACGGGTGGAACCATTCTGTTAAACTGCCTGGGCGTGCTGGCAGGTGCATTTTTACTAATCATCTTTAACTTACTCTATTTTTATTTTACCAATAAAGACATTTTTCATTTTTTAAAAGTAAATAAAAAGTTATTACCACCGGATTTAATCCCGCAAATTGCCCCCGGACGACGCGGTGTGGACCTGGATTCCATCAAACTGGACGAAAATCGCTGGCTGGTGAGTACGTACTTCACCGAAACGCTCGGCGTACGGGCAGTGCGCAGTGTGGCGCATTACGATTCAAAGCTGCTGATGAATATCTTTCAACAAAATCATTTGAACGCCCTTATTATTCAGTTATTCAGCATGATTCTGCTCATGTTGCTGGGTCAATTAATTGATTACACCTATTTTCGCATTCCGGCAGCAGCAAGTTTGTTTATACTGGGCAGTGTTATTTTGGCAATCTTGGGCGCACTTATTTACTGGTTTGACCAATGGTGGATCACTTTATTTATTATTTTACTCGGCATTATTAATTATATTACCAGTTTTGAATTTTTGCATTTTAATAATCGGGCGTATGGTTTGAACTATGAGGTGCCGCGTGCCGAATATGCTTACAAAAAGTTAGAAAAACTGGTACAAAGCGAGCAGGTGCAGGTGGATAAAGCCAACACCATCAAAGTTTTAGAAAACTGGCGCAGAAAAGTAAAACGCCCCGGCAGAAAACCCAAACTGGTGCTGCTGTGCGTGAGCGGCGGTGGGCTGCGCGCAGCTACCTGGACGGTGCAAAGCCTGCAAACCGCCGACAGCCTGACCAACGGCAAACTGCTCGACCACTCGGTGCTCATCACCGGTGCCTCTGGCGGGATGTTCGGCGCAGCTTACCTACGGGAGTTGCAATTGCAAAAAAAATTACAACAAACCGTTGATTTATACGCGGATATTCACACCGAAAATGTATCGAAAGATTTATTAAATTCCGTCGCTTTTACGCTGGTTACCAACGACTTATTTCTACCCTGGTCAACTTTTGAATCCGGCGAGTACCGTTACCAGAAAGACCGGGGTTACACGTTTGAAAAACAACTAAATGAAAACACAGGTCAAATTTTAAATAAATCCCTTAACGACTATCGCGAACCGGAAGCGCAGGGCTTGATTCCCATGATGTATATTACACCGTCAATTGTAAATGACGTGCGCCGTATGATTATTTCGCCGCAAGGGGTGAGTTTTATGATGGTGCCGCCGGTGGGCAATGCTAATTTGCAAGCGGTGGAAGTAGATGCAGTGGACTTTGGCTGGTTGTTTCGCAATCAAAATGCTTATAACCTGCGCTTCCTCACCGCCCTGCGCATGAACGCTACCTACCCCTATGTGCTGCCCAGTGTACACCTGCCGAGTACACCGGGCGTGGAGGTGCTGGATGCGGGTTTTCGCGACAATTATGGTACCAATTCCGCCGTGCGCTTCTTGCACGTGTTTAAGGACTGGATTCAGGAAAATACAAGCGGTGTGTTGATGGTGCAAATTTCCAGTTCGGAAAAAATTGAAGAAACTTATCCCAGCAACACCCAGGGTTTGATCAGTTCGTTGTTGAATCCAGTCGGCATTGCCGGACAACTCATTGTTTTTCAGGAATTTGAACACGATAACGCTATCGCGCTGATGTACGAACTGTTTGGAAAAAACCGGTTTGAATTTATCCGTCTGGTGTATAGCCCCGGCGCGGATGCCAAAGTGCGGGCTGCCATATCCTTCCACCTCACCAACGGCGAACGCGAAAATGTGCTAAATGCTATTCATTTGCCTGAAAATCAGACGAATCTGCGGCGACTGGTGAAGGCGTTGCAGTAATTTATGGTACTGGTGTTCTCTGAACTCTGACGTTTATGGAAATACGGTTAGTCAATTGAGTTCGTACCAATCTCAAAAATGATAACGTTGTATTATTTTATTAATCAATCCTGTCTGGCATTTAAACTGCTATTACGTCAAAATAAAATAAAGGTTGCATATTAAAATATTTGTAACAAATTTTGAAACAGTTGGCACCTGTGTACTGCATACTGGCATCGGTATTATTTGAGCAGGAAATTTTTTAATCGCTCCAACTGATCGGTATTCAACAAATCCACGCCAGCTGCCAGCAGGGTCTTCCACACGTTTTCACTCTCCGGCGTTGCCCAGAGCCGCACTTGTTGGTTATTTTGATGCGCGGCATCCGTCAACTTTTTTAATTTTTCAAATTCTTCCGCTGGCATTTCGCCTTCGCCGCGCCATTTTAGCATATTCCAGTAACTATCGCTGATAACCGGCATCAAATTCGCATCGTACTTGCCCACATCGCCCGGTCGCCCGTCAATGCCGACAAATCGTCTCTTTTCATTCTTCACTGTTTCAATTGGTCGCGCACCCGACAGGAAAATCGTAACTGCCCCTTGCTTTTTCTTCCCATTTTTATAAAGTGTGAGCGTTTTTTTAAACGGTTTCAACTGCTTTTTCAAAACGGCGTAACTGCCCTCCGCGTCGGCTTTTATGTCAATCATGAAAAAGAAATCCTTGTTATAATTATTGTAAACGGTTCCATTATTTTTTTTAATAATTTTTTGCAAAGGTTTTAAATACAAATTCTTCAATGTTCGGGTTGAATCTTTCACGTTCGGGCGGTCGTGCGCCACGTATAATTCGCCGTCTATCAAATGCACATCGGCTTCCACGCTGGTAAAACCTTGCGCCAGTGCATCCAGGAGCGGGCGCGGATGCTCGTAGTCATTGTGCGCGTGGGCGTTGGGTAGGGGGGTGATCTGGCTGTATAAATAATTGGTAAGAAGCAGAAAAAATAACAGTCTCATATGGGTTCGCTAAAAACTGATGATGAAATAGGACGCAAAATTAAAGGAATCAGCAAGATGCCCCGGCAAGATACCAATAATTTCAATGCCCTGAACCATAAAAACGACGCACCCAAAGCTGTCTTCCAATGATTGGTAGAACTCTTCCAATGACTGGAAGGCATTTTCTGACAATTGGGAGGTCTCTCTTGAGGAGGGGTAAAACGTTTCCAACCCATTTTAAGCATTTTTGTCTGACCGGTACAGGTTTCCTAAAGAAGCGTAAACTCCTTCCGAAGATCGGTAAGCCTCTTCCGTTGGCAGGTAAAGTTGTTCCAATGACCGATAGAACCCTTCCAATCACCGGAAGGCATTACCCACTGGCTGGAAGAAGTCGTCAAACAAGTTAGAAATGGCACTTTTCCGGTTTTAACAGTCCATAAAGGTACTATATCCCTCGGTCACTTGGTCACTTCAAATACCACATCTTCGTGTTCACATCATCGGCTCCCTGGCGCTGCACGGCTTCCTGGTAATTTTTAGCATTTAAAGACTGCTCGATGCGCGGGTAGGGAAAGCGCAGGGGAATTTTATTATTATTTTGATTGCTCTCCGCCGGAAGCAGGTCGGGTACGCCCGTGCGCCGCCAGTCGAACCACGCCTCCAAGCCCTGAAAATACAGCGCGATCCATTTTTGAAAACCGATGGACTTCAATTTTTC
>Ga0224722_1001071_pt1 | contig 15519 bp, 14 predicted proteins | sample Balambano_FR1_Me_FD_161646 | JGI IMG/M metagenome (GOLD analysis project Ga0224722, IMG submission 161646) | Freshwater sediment microbial communities from Lake Towuti, South Sulawesi, Indonesia - Balambano_FR1_MetaG | ecosystem: Environmental > Aquatic > Freshwater > Lake > Sediment | place... | reverse complement strand
AAACGTTCCCGTCGGGCGTTATCAAATTCAGGCAAGTTTTGTAGGCTATCAAACCCTGAGCGTGACGGAAATTCTGGTAGAATCCGGACGCGAGGTGGTGCAAAATTTGGAATTGCAAGAAAGTACGGCGGCACTGCGCGAGGTGGTAGTGCTGGCTTCGCGAGAAAACACCCACCCGGTGAGTGTGCAAACTTTGACGATTGAGGAAGTGCTGCGCTTTCCCGCCACGTTTTACGACCCGGCGCGACTGGCAACGGCGTTCGCGGGGGTGGCGGGCGACAACGACCAGGCAAACGGCATCTCCATCCGTGGTAATTCCCCCAACGGGCTGCTCTGGCGGCTGGAAGGCGTGGACATTGTGAACCCCAATCACACACCCAACGCGGGTACCTTTAGCGACCGCGTGACGGCAAACGGAGGCGGTGTGAACATCCTGAGTGCGCAAATGTTGGGTGCTTCCACGTTTTACACCGGCGCGTTCCCGGCGGAGTACGGCAATGCGCTGGCAGGCGTGCTCGATATGCGCCTGCGCCCGGGCAATGATCAACAGCGGCAGACGATTGCACAGGTCGGTCTGATTGGCATTGATTTTGCGCATGAGTGTCCATTTTCCCGGAAAGGCGGTGCCTCGTACCTGTTCAATGCGCGGTACTCGACGGTGGGCTTACTGGGGCAACTCGGTGTGAATTTCGGCGATGAGCAGATTAGTTTTTACGACTTGTCTTTTAATTTGAATTTTCCGTTCAAAAACGGCGGTCGGCTCACTCTTTTCGGCGTGGGCGGCAACAGCGAAAATATCTTTGAGGCGCAACGCGATTCTACCCAGTGGGAATTCCAAAAAGACCGGTTTGATATTAATTTTAAATCTTCGATGGGGGCACTTGGCGCGACTTTTATGCAGCCTGTGGGAAAACGTGCGGTGTGGCGCACGGCGGTGGCATATTCGATTTTGGATAGTGAACGCACGGGTGAGCGACTGGACGAGGCATATCAGTTGGAACAAGTGGAGCAAGACCAATATTTACAAAGCAAATTATCGTTACATACTTCTTTGAATTTCAAACAAAACGCGCGCGCCAATTGGCAGTTGGGCGCAGTAGCAACACAGCATTTACATTCGGTCAAGGTAGAGCCGGAGTACATCGGGGAATTAAAATCGGGCAGTGGCAATGGCATCTTATTACAACCTTATGCCACCTGGCGTTATCGGCTTGGCAACACCCTTACCACCCAAATCGGTTTACATTTGTCCTATTTTGCACGAAATGAAACCACCCATTTAGAACCGAGAGCGTCTTTGACCTGGGCAATTGCTGCCCGGCACAAGCTGAGTTTCGCCTATGGTTTGCATAGCCAGTTGCTTCAACCGCAGGTATTTTTTGCGCGCAACACCCCCAATCAGTTTTTGGGATACCTTCCCGCCCACCATTTTGTCCTGGCTTATCATACGCAGTGGCACCAGTCCAATAACTTGCGTGTCGAATTGTATTATCAAAACTTGTTCAAAGTACCTGTTTCTATTGTAGAAAATTCTTTTTCTGTACTGAATTTGTTAGAATACACCGATTATAACTTCACGGAAAGCACCGGCACCGGGCGCAATTACGGCATCGAACTCAGCTACCAAAAATACCTCACCGACGATTTTTATTTACTTGCCAATGCAACATTATACGAATCGAAATATACCGGCAGCGACGGCACCGAGCGCGACACCCGCTGGAACGGCAATTACATCTTCAACTCCACCCTCGGCAAAGAATGGCGTTTTTTGCGCAAAGCAGGTAAAATCAATGCGGTTTTCGGGGCGAATGCACGGGTAAACTATCGCGGTGGCTTTCGGGATACGCCGATTGACCAGGGCGCATCTTTTAGCTTCGGGGAAACGATTTATAATGATTTTGAAGCCTTTACCATTCAACAACCCGCCTATTTCCGCACCGATTTGCGGTTTTATTATAAACGCAACAAAGCCAAATACAGCACCACTTTAGCCCTCGACATTCAAAACGCAACCAACGCGCAGAACGTGGCATTTAGTTATTATGATATTCAACAACAACAAATTGTAGTAAAAAATCAACTGGGTATTATCCCTTTACTCAGCTGGCGCATTGAATTTTAAAATTTGCGAAAACGCCGAAAAAAATGTATTTTTGAATAAAATCTGAAGCATATGGCAACCGCAGCAGCATTAACTACGCCGACCAAACAAGTGGAGAGTCCGGAGATTTCTGCCTCTCTTGCACCCGAAGCGCCAGCCGGGTCGCAAGCCATTCCCGCTTATCTGGTGAAGGAAGTATTAGACGGGCTTCCGCTTTATTATAAAGGCTATAAAGAAATATTGAATGGTAATAAAACATTGGAAGAAATTATGGGATGTAGTTCTTTACAGGCAGAAATAATTGCTGGTTTATTGGAGTTTTTATATAAAAACTTTGATCGCTCAAAATATCGCATTTACACCAACGAAATTGGTAGTCACATCAATCATAAAAATAATATCTCGCACGACATTGCCATTTTTGATAAAACCGTACTGACTGCCGATAAAATCAACAAGCGTTACACCGACGTACCTGCTAAAATCATCATCGAAGTGGATGTGGATGTGGAAGCCGAAAAACTCTGGGAAGTAAATTACATAGCGAAAAAAACAGATACCGTTTTTGAATTTGGCACCGAAAAAATGATCTGGATACTGAGTGCCGCCCGCAAAGTGGTAGTCGCACAACCCGGGCAAGACTGGCGCATTGTAGATTGGAACAAAGACATTGAACTGCTGGACGGACATTTTTTCAACATCGGCGCGTATCTGCAAAGTGAAGGCATTACAATGGAAAACAAGGATTAAAGAATGAATAAAATATCAATATAATATAAGTAAGCGAGCAGTTTAAAGTTGGCAGTTTGCAGCCACTCAAAGCATTGACACACAATAAGTTAATTTAAATTGATTTTATTATTCAAATATGCTCACGTACTTAAAGTAAAATTTAAATCACATGACAGCAGCAGTTCAGATCCCCTCTTCGGTAGAACCAGTAGAAAAACCGGAAGTTCCCGCTTATCTGGTAAAGGAAGTGCTGGACGGCGTTCCGATTTATTATAAAGGGTATAAAGAAGTTTTAAACGGCAGTAAAACACCGGAAGAAATTATGGGAAGCAGCTCTTTACAGTCAATCATTGTTTCTTATTTAATGCGTGTTTTGTTTATTCAATTAGATGACAAAAAATACTATATTTTATCTAGTGAAATCGGTAGTCATATCAGCCACAAAAATAATCTTTCCTATGATATTGGAATTTTTGATAAAACGGTGTTGACCAATACTAAAATTAATAAATATTATACGAACGTACCGGCTAAGATTGTTATTGAAGTGGATGTCAATATTGAAATGCAAAAACCAGAGGAGTGGGATTATCTCACTAAAAAAACCGAAACCGTTTTTGACTTCGGCACCGAAAAAGTGTTTTGGGTGTTGAGTAATTCCAAAAAAGTGATAGTTGCACAACCCGGGCAGGATTGGCTTATCGTAGATTGGAACAAAGACATTGAACTCTTCGACGGGCATTTTTTCAACATCGGTGCGTACCTCCAAAGTGAAGGCATTACATTGGAAAGTATTGATATATAGTTGTTTATGAAAATTTTTAATCTCATTTTATCTGCTTTATTTCTTTCCTTTGCCATTGTGCAATACAACGACCCCGACCCGCTCGTGTGGATGACGATTTACAGCATTGTAGCGGCGGTGTGCGCCTTGGCGGCGTTCAAACAGTATTATAGGTGGCTGATTTTGCTGGGACTGGCGATGTGCGCGGTGGAGTTATTTACTACTTTGCCGAAATTTATAAATTGGTTGAACATGGGAATGCCCAACATTGCGGAAACAATGAAAGCCGAGGAGCCACACATCGAGTACACCCGCGAATTTTTAGGATTGATTTTGTGCATCGGTACACTTATTTTTCAATATATTCAAGCCCGGAAATCATTTCGCGTTTGACGTTTAATATTTGAGCGTTTGACGTTTTGCACTTAGTGGCTCGGTGTTGCTCTGTTTTTAATGCGCTCATTTGATACTTGTCAGGGGCAGCGTTTTACTTTCTTTGGAATAAATCACTAACTGCCGCAGTCCAATCTGAAACATCCAATAACAAGTAACAAATAACAAGTATGAAACGACGTACATTTTTACAAACCACTTCCGCCGTTGCCCTGGGTACGCTGGCGTTTCCGCAATTTTTAACGGAGCTTAAAAAAGTAGGCACCGTAGGCATTCAGTTATACACCGTACGCGATGCCATGCAAAAAGACCTGATGGGTACCCTTCAGAAGGTGGCGCAAATCGGCTACAAAGACGTAGAATTAGCGGGCTACAACAAAGGCAAATTTTATGGTAAAACCCCGACGGAGTTTAAGAAAATACTGGATGACCTGGGGCTGAAAACCACCAGCACCCACATGGGTTTGAATGTATTAAAAGAAGGCTGGCAGGAAGCGGTGGACGGTGCCGCCACGCTGGGCGAGACGTACATCGTATGCCCGTTTGTACCGAAATCGGAATTTGACACCGCCGACAAGTACAAAGCGCTGGCAGAGGTTTTAAATAAATCGGGGGAGATTGCTAAAAAGTCGAATATTCAACTGGCATATCACAACCACGATTTTGAATTTGACCCTGTAAATGGACAGTTACCTTATGATATTTTATTGAAAGAAACCGATGCCGATTTGTTAAAAATGGAATTGGATATTTACTGGATTCAATTTGCCGGTAAAGACCCGCTCGCCTATTTCAACAACCACCCGGGTCGCTTCCACCTCTGGCACGTCAAAGATATGGACAACACCGCCAAGCGTTTCTTCACATCGGTGGGCAGTGGGGTGATTGACTGGAAACCGATTTTCAAAGCAGCAAAAAAATCCGGTTTGCAGCATTTCTATGTAGAACAGGACGCACACGCCAACAACCAGCCGATGGAAAATATTGAGGCGAGTTATAAATATTTGAAGAATTTGAGATACTAGATGCTGGATATTAGTGCGTCTGTGACCTAATCATATGGTATGTGTTCAAAGCTCAGGCATTTTGAAAAGTGTTTGGGCTTTGTTGTTTTGCAAAAAAGTTTTACATTCGTAGGGTATTGAAATACAAGTTTATACATGAAAAAAAGAAACCGTACACCTTCAAATATCCCGCACCCGGAAGATTTGAATACCCCATTGACGAAACGAAACTTTGCCGCTGTTGCCGCCGCGCCGCTATCGCTGCTGGGAGAGTACGAGGTGTTGAAAAATATAAATGAGGCTTTAGCGCAGCTTTTTGCGCACCAAACGGCACAGGAAGCCCTGGAGGCAGCTTTTCGGATCATCTGTGAGGCGACGGGTTGCGATGGAATCATGTTGTTCAGATATGCACAGGTGCAGCCCGATAAAGTGGAAGCCGAAACGGTGTTTGAACTGCGCTGGCTGGAGGAGGCGTGGCGGGTGTTGCCCAACCGCGTCATTCGTTTTCCGTTGGAGGAAGAACAGGTGCGGGAGCGGCTCGACGCTATGTTGCATCGGGGTACGACTACGGTGGTTTTCAATCGGCAAGTGCCGCCTAAACTCAGAAAATTGCTGACGGACTTAGATATAAATGCCTACATCAGCTTTCGCATTGTGGTGGACGGTGCGCCGTTTGGTGGCATGAGCCTGCTCTCCCGACAGCCAGTGATTGCTCATGCCCAGGCATACGGCAAGCTGCTGGTTTCTTTTGCGCAAAGTGTGGGCAGCTTTTTGGCACGCAAGGAAGCCGAAGAAAAAATTATGGCACAGCGCGATTATTTTCGGCAGATCATTGATGTAAGCCCGCTGCCTACGTTTGTAAAAAACCGGCAAGGCGAATATACCCTGCTCAATCAAGCTATGACAGCAGGCATTGGGCTACAGCCGGAGGAGCTACTCGGAAAGCCCGTCACCAGTTTTATGCGCAGCAAAAAAGAGGCGGCAATGGTGCTGGCAGAAGATGCCGAAATGTTGCGCACTAAACAGCCCAAACTCAGTTATTACAAGACCCTCACCGCTCCAAATGACGAAAAACATTATGTACAAGTTTACAAAGCTCCCCTCCTTGATAATAATAATGAGGTGTATGAAATTATTACCGTTTTAGACGACATTACCCCTTTAAAAAAAATTGAACAAAAACTGGTACAGGAAAAAATCTTTAAAGAGCAGATCACCGCCACCATGCCCGACCCGGTGTTGATTTTTAATCTGCCGGAAAAAATCATTACGTATCATACTATTAAAACAACGATTCTCGGTTTTGATATAAATAAAATAGGCAATCTCTATCATTTTTTAATGAATGCCTTACATCCGGATGATGCGCACCTGGTGGAAAGGGGGATTCTGCAAATAAGTACCGCGAGACGGGAGCAAGTGCTGAGCGAAACGTTCCGCCTGAAGCATCAACTCGGATATTGGGTTTATTATTACACCCGGTTTAAAATATTTAGTTTGGACGATATGGGTAGGGTAAAAGAATGCCTGGTGTTGATGCAGGACGTGACCGAATTGAAAAAAGCGGAAATCGCCCTACAACACAGCGAAAATATTCTAAAAGCGACCCTCAATGCCCTGCCGGATTTGAAGTTTCGCCTGCGCAAAGACGGCACTTACCTCGATTTTTACCAATCAGAATACGAAAATATTCAGCCCTACGCGCCGCGTTCTGTTATTATGGGCAAAACCCTGCGCGATGTAATGCCACCGCATTTAGCAGCCTTGTTTACGAAAAATGTACAGGATGCCGTAGCACAACGCCAAGTACAGGTGCAGGAATACGAGATAGACATCCCCGGGCAGGGACATCAATACCGGGAAGCGCGCTTTAGCCCCATTAACGCCAAGGAAGTGATTTGTGTGGTACGCGATATCAGCGAACGAAAACGCGCCGAAAAAGCCTTGAAAACCAGCCAGGAACGCTACTCCAATTTTATAAAGTATAGCCAGGATGGTATTTATTTTATGAACTGCGGCATACCTATTTCCATTCACCTGCATCATGATGAATTGACTGATTTGTTTTACAAAAATGCATATATAGAAGAGTGTAATGAAGCCATGGCGCGGATGTATGGCACTACGGTAGAACAATTGCGCGGCACCCCTGCTCTTGCCCTGCACGGCGGCGAACATTTTGAAGTTAACAGGCAATCCTTCAAAAATTTGATCAGTAACGGTTTTAAAGTCTCCCACGCAGAAACCATCGAGCCGGATGTGAAAGGCAATTTCAAATATTTTTTAAACAATGCGGTTGGGGTAATTGAAAAAGATCATTTACTAGGCTTTTGGGGTACACAAATTGACATTACCGCTCGTAAAGAAGCAGAAAGCCGTTTACAGGAAAGTCGTACCTTATTAAAAGCAATCGTCAACGCTTTACCCGATTTAAAATTTCGGATGAATAAAAACGGTTCATTTTTAGATTATTATGAATCGGAATACGAAAACGATCCGCCGCTGATGCCTCCCTCCGAATTCATTGGAAAAACCTTATACGATATTTTACCTTCCTTTATAGCGGATGTAGGGTTGCAGAGTATTCAAAACGCCCTCCGGTACGGTAGGATAGAAACTTTTGAATATTTTTTGCCGATGAGCGACGAACCTTCCTATTTTGAAGGTAGAACCAGCCCTGTTGGCACAGATGAAGTTATTATTGCCGTGCGGAATATCTCGGATCGTAAAAAAGCACAACTGGCATTGCAGGAGAAACTGCGCGAACTCGATGAAAAAAACAAGGAACTTACGCAGTATATTGAATCCAATGTTCAACTGGAAAACTTTGCCTACATCGCCTCGCACGATTTGCGCGAGCCGGTGCGCACGGTACACAGTTTTGCACAGTTGTTGAAAAAACGTTATGCCGCACTGCTCGATGAAGACGGTCGGCGTTGCCTGGATTTTATCATCTATGGCTCCGAAAATATGAACCGGCTCATCGAAGACCTGCTCACCTACTCCCGCGTGAGCAGCGAAGAACACAAGGTAGAAACCTTGGAAACCGCCCCGTTGCTGGCAGCAATTACCGCCGGGCTGACGCAATTTATCCGGGAACAAAATGCTACAATCCTGCTTCGGGAACTGCCGACTTACATTACAGCCAACCCCATTACCATCCAGCAACTCTTGCAAAATCTACTGGTGAATGCCATCAAATTTCAACACTCGGAGCGTCCGCCGGTCATTCAGTTGAGTGGGATTGATTACGGGGAACATTGGCTTTTTGAAGTCAAAGACAACGGCATCGGCATTCCCGGCGATATGCAGGAGCGCATCTTTCAGTTGTTTAAAAAAATCCACTACACGCCTGCACATCAGGGTACCGGTATGGGGTTGGCAATTTGCAAACGCATTGTAGAGCAGCACGGCGGCGAAATTTGGGTGGAATCTGTGCCGGGAGAGGGAAGTTCGTTTTATTTCACGCTGAAGAAGGATTGAGTATTGAGTTATTGGGTCTTAATTTTTTGCGGGTAGCGGCAACAATTTTCAGAATTTCTTCCCACTCCTGTTGAATAGTCAGGTTAAACGCATTAAAACATGTAGTGCCGAATAGGCAGGATCGCACACCGATTAGCACAAATCACTACGGTTGTTCACGGATTTTTTCTCCTTGCACTGCTCAGTCGGTATCCAACGGATAATCCGGCTGTTGTGCCATCGGCACAAGATCCGTTTTGCACGGATTCGAGGATAATTGGAAAGGAAAATCTGTATCAATCCGTTGTGTCCGTCAAAATCTGTGTGCGATCCTGCCGCTTTGAACTCATTCTAATGCGTTTAACCTGGTTGAATAGTGACAAATTCTTTTATGACCGGTATTTTTGCCTCATGTAGCATTTCTAACCCAAATACGGTTTCGTCCGCTTCCTCTACAGCAATGCAAAATTTGCTATACCGTTCCGCCGGTGAGTGTGCCCGACAAACTGCCCGATAGTTAGCCGCAACACAAGTAGCCGAACGCAATAGCTGATTACTAACCACCTGTGCCGCTCCCGTTTTAGGCAAAGCCTGTACTAAAGTGATTATTTCCAAAGCCATCGCTTTAGTGCGTATTTTGAATCGCTTTATTTTCTCAATATTATCCATAGCTAAAAATATTATTTAATATCAATCCTCACTCCTAATAATCCGCTATTGCAATCGTCGCCATGCTCAGCTTCGTTTCCGGCACCGCCAGCAGCTTGGCACCGCAGGCTTCCAGCGTAGCACCCGTGGTCATCACGTCGTCCACTAGCAGAATATGTTTGCCTTCCAGTTTTTTCGCGTTGCTGACAGCGAACACTTCCTGTACGTTTTCAAGGCGTTCGGCGCGAGACTTGTGGGTTTGTGTTTCGGTGAAAACATGGCGTAGCAAGCCGTCTTTCAACCAGGGTTTTTCCATTGTTTCCGACAGTCCTTGCGCGAATACGGCAGCTTGGTTGTAGCCTCGCAGTCGCTCCTTGCGCGGGTGCAAGGGCACGGGTACGATTATGTCCACTTTTTTAAAAATGGGAGATTCCAACAACTGTCTGCCGTACCATTGACCGAGTTGGAGACCAACCTCCCGTTTGCCTTCGTATTTGAGCTGGTGTAACAACTCCTGCACGCGACCGCCTTTTACAAAATGGTACAATGCCGCACCACTTACGATGGGAATACGCCCCCAGAAACGTTCAGCGAACGCATTGTCTTGCTGTAAATGAAAACCGGTTTTCGGAAGGTGCAACTGGCACCGCAGGCAGATGATTTCACCGTATGGCGGTAATTCCTCCCTGCAAGCCAGGCATAGTTTGGGGTACAAAAGTCCGATCAGATTATCAAAAACATGGTGGAAAGCCGTCATGGTACGCCCTTTTTATTTTTAAGACGGCAAACGACAGGCGAAGTAACGGTTTGAAGGAAAAAAAGGGGATAAACGGTTAATTGAAGTGCGTAAACGATTAAAATACAGGATTCAACCTAATGCGTTTGACCTGGTTAAACCAAAGACCAACCAAAATATATACTGATATTTTCTTACTTAAAAAAACGTCTGCCCTGAAAAAACAAGACAGACGCATCAAAACAAAACGAAAAACCAACTTTAAACAAGTCTTTTATATTATAATAACTTTATGCTGACACATTTTGTTGTAAACCATCGTGTTAAGAATTTCTTAATCCGTCAGCTCGGCTCCCTACTAACTTGCCAGGTGTTCTCTGCCCGTCTTACTCTTTGTCATTCGGTTTATCTGCACGCAGCTTCACCGGCACCTGCCTGGTTTGTCCGCGGCGGTTGATGGTTACATTTACGGTATCGCCCACTTTTGAGCGACCGATGATTTCCTGTAATTCCGGCACACTGTTGATGGCGCGTTCGTTCACTTTGGTGATTACGTCTTTGGGTTGCAAGCCGGCATACTGCGCCGAGCCGCCATCTACCACTGCTTCAATCACCACGCCCTGGCTCACATTTACCCCCAGCGAATCGGCAGATTCACTGTCCAGATTGCGAATATTAATACCCAACAAAGGACGCTTATAACTGCCAAACTCTACAATATCATCCACGATGCGCTTCATCAAATTGACCGGAATGGCAAACGAGTAGCCGGAAAAAACGCCTGTGCGGGTCGCAATTGCCGTATTAATACCCAGCAGACGACCTTGTGCATCCACCAGTGCCCCGCCGCTGTTGCCCGGATTCACAGCTGCATCGGTCTGAATAAAAGCTTCAATCGCTTTATCGCCACCTAACAAATTGATACTCCGACCTTTCGCGGAAATAATACCTGCGGTGACGGTAGAAGTGAGATTGAACGGGTTGCCCACCGCCAGTACCCACTCACCGATTTTGGCATTGTCAGAATCTGCCAGTTGCAGCGTCGGCAAATTGTTCGCTTCGATTTTTATAACTGCCAAGTCCGTTCTTTCATCCCGACCGATCAATTTTGCCCTGAACTTCCGATTGTCCTGCAACGTTACTACCAACTCGTCGGCAAATTCTACCACATGGTTGTTTGTAATAATATATCCATCTGCGGTGTAAATCACCCCGGAGCCGGTGCCTTCACGCGGTCCGCCGTAGAGGTCCTCCAGTTCATCGCCAAAGAAAAACCGAAACGGGTTTAAACCTTCTTCCTCTGGTTCCTGGCGTTGCGCCATCTTTTTTGCCGAGGCGGCGATGTTTACCACCACCGGGGTAGCTTTTTGAGCTGCCTCTGTAAAATTACCGGGAATAGCGTTGTTAAAAGTAGAATTGGGGGTAAAATTAACTTGTTGGGCAAAACCAGGGGTTCGGTTGACGGGTTCCTTGCTTTGGAAAAAATACATACCGCCCAGCGTAACCAGCCCCCCGATGATACCGGCTAGAATCAGCGAAAATATCTGCTTCATATTCGCGTTTGTTTTTTTATTTTTAACGGTTGCGTTTTGAAAAAAGTTGGTCAGGAAGAAATTCTTTCTGCGTCAACTTGGAAATAACTGCCGAATCGGTGCATTTGTTACACCTGGACGGCTCCTTAACAGGAAATTAACAAGACGTAGCAAATGACCGGAAAAATAGCTTGGAAATGACATTATCAGATACGGTACTTATGGATTTACGGCTTGAGTTGCAGCCGGAAACGCCCCTTGAAAAACAACTGCTGTGCGTGCCGGAGTTTGTCAGAGGCTTGTCCTGGGGAGTGCCGCGCTACGGGCACCCGGAGGGGGAGGTGTACAAACACGTGCGGGAAGTGTTAGACAATATTGATCAATTGCCGGTAGATGACTTTGCGCGCGAGCGGTTGCGGCAAATCGCCTTTGTACACGATACCTTCAAATACCTGGAAGACAAGACCCACCCGCGTGATTGGTCAAAGCACCACGGCGCGATTGGGCGGCGGTTTCTGGAAAAATTTACGGACGATCCTGCTGTGCTTGCCATCACCGAGATGCACGACGAAGCTTATTATAGCTGGCGACACCTGCAACTGCACCACCAGCCGGAGGCAGGCAAGACGCGCCTGCAACGGCTTTTTAACACCATCGGCACGGAAAATCTGCAGTTGTATTATCTATTTTTTAAATGTGATACCCGCACCGGCGACAAAATTCAAGCCCCCGTCAAATGGTTTGAAAAAAATATAAAAGGAATTGAGATCGTGAATTGGTGAATCAGGAGTAGGGAGTGGTGATTTGGGCGTACTAATTATAGCGCAGAAATCTGTAATTTGAACATTTTTAAAAATGCAACACTAAATAAGTGATACATCGAATCACCATTTACAAGTTTCTAATCACGAATCCCTGATCACAAATTTTTCACTTATGGAAACTTTTCTGAACCGAATCGAGTTGAAGGCATTGGGAGGTGAGGAAAGACAGCGTTTTAGATCAGCAAAAGTTTTCGTACTTTTATGACGATAATGACGCAGGATAACAATACCACGCTGTATAACCGTATTTTTGAGCAGGAGTTTCTGCCTCAGATAGATGCGCTTTATACCTTTGCCTACCACCTCACTTACAATGAGGACGATGCCAACGACCTGGTACAGGAAACGTATTTGAAAGCATTTCGCTTCATTGACAAGTACAACGAAGGCACGAACGCCAAAGCCTGGCTGTTCAAAATTTTGAAAAATGCCTTCATCAACCAGTACCGCCGTCGGAGCAAACAACCCACACAAGTTGATTATCAAGACATTAGCTCGTACCAAGAGGCAGAAGACGATACAAATCTTTCAGGCTATGCGGACCTGCGCGAGGAGATGTTTCAGACCATGATGGGCGACGAGGTGACGAATGCCATCAATGCCCTGCCGGTGGATTTTCGGGTGGTCATCCTGTTGTGTGATATTGAGGGATTTACCTACGAGGAAATTTCTAAAATACTGGATATTCCGATTGGCACTGTGCGTTCGCGCCTGCACCGCGCCCGCAATATGCTCAAGGACAAGCTGCGCGAGTACGCCCGCACGATGGGATACGGGGAGAGTGATAGGGGTGAGGAAACGGAGTGAAAGGGAGACCGAGAGACTGAGTGAACAAGGGAGGGAGAGCGTATTAAAAATCTGCGAGATCTGCGGGAGATAAAATGTGATATGAGCAATCGCTGTAATTTAAATAAACTTTATTTATTAACAATATAATCAAATTATTCACCGCTGCTAGAAGTTGGCGTTTCTTCCGCCCATAGCTTGAAATCAAACTCAAAACCATGCTAAACCGAACCGGACATTGTAATTGGTTTTGCTCCACTTCTTCTATTCGTTTTACAACGAGTAGGACGGCAGGTGGCGGCAAGTCCCGTCCGTGGTTTTGTCATAATTTGGAGCGATGGCTTGGTTAAAGCGGATTGAAAGCAATCTCGGAGCAGCTTAAAACATTCACAACATGATGCGGGATCATAATTTTCAAGACCTGGTGCAAAAAGTAACCATGTACCTCGATAACGAACTCACCCCCGGTGCCGAAACCGAGCTGCTCCGCGAAATAAAAGCCAACCCCGCCTATATGCAGGTACTCAGTCAGGAACAATCCTTCCGAGAATTCATCAAAAGCAAAATTCACCGCCGAAAACCTTCTCCGATCCTCGTTCAATCCATTAAAGAAAAAATACGCATCGCCCCGGATTCCGCATTACCGTAAAATTCGCCGAACATATAATTTTCGATCAACTGCTTGCCGCAGAACGCTATTGTTTTGCAGTAATAGCTGGAAGTCAGAAGCGTGCTGCGTCTCATTTCCCACTTCCGACTTCTAAAAAGATTGTTAAAACACGATTTTGTTTTGGCAAAACGTTCTACGATTGCTATCTTACAAATGTTTTGTTCCTGCGGGACATTTGAACGGTGATCCGCGTTTTTCAAACAAAAAAGGATATGAGCAGTAGAATTGGAATGTTGCTGGCTTGGATGTTCTTGACGCAGCCGATTCTGGCACAAGTGGATTACACACCGCGCTTTACCAAACTCCTGGAGCAGGCCCAACTCGATATTTATACCCCGCTGGAAAACAGCTACCGCGACGTTCCGGTGTGGCGCGACGCGGCGGCGTTTCAGTTGTATGATTTTGCAATGGATGCCCGGCAGGAGGATTTGGAAATTCGCTACCGCATTCTGCCTTACGACGCGAAAAATCTCTTGTTTTTTGCACCACACGTGGAAAGCTGGCGGCTCGCCCTACATCTTGCCCGCAACGACGATGCCGAAGAAGATCGCATTATCACTTATTTTGATATAAAAGACGAAGTGTTGAAAGAAGCATTCAACGCCGACTGGGGTATGACCTTCTTTTTTCATCCGAAAAGTGTGTTCAGCAGCCACGAACATTGTAAATTGCTCGCGTTGTATTCCGAAGGCAAAGGCATGGCGTTTGTGCTGTTTTTGTTTGACGAACCCTCAGAGGAGTTGGAAAAACGCTTCGTCGCTTTGCGCTTTCGAACGGAAAATGCAAATTGATGTCAGCCAGTTGAATGCACCCAACTTCGTTCCTTCCTCTAATTTTTTTACATTTTGAAGTTATTTTTAATGCTAATAAAAAAGATATGACGGAATTACCATTAGAGTATTGGAATAAACTCGCGGGTCAACTGATCACAATGAGTTCGTTGTTAAGCGGATTTTCAATCGCCGTAACCGCCAATCTGTTAGTTACGGATTCTGACAAAAGGCTCGAAACGAATATTTTGAAAGTAGCTTCTGTTGCGTCCGGTTGTTTTTTGATAACGGTTTTTGCCATGACCAAAATTTTAATGGCAACCACCGAAGGATACCCGATTAAAATTGCGTCTGATGATCTGATTTTTCCCAGAACCATCGGAATTGTCACCCTTTTTTTGGGTATCATTTGTTTATCCGTCGTGATTGCCCTGTCGGGTTGGACAAAATCCAGAAAAACCGGAATCTTCACCAGCGTTGTTGGGATTTTAACTTTTCTGATGATATTAATGACCTTGCTAGAAATAAAAACCTGATGAAATGAATAACTCATGTTGGTTGTGCTGCCTCCACAAAAACAGCGTTGTTTCAAAACCCCAACGATTCACCTATTTGGTCAATTATATCATATCTCAACAAACACATAACATCCTATAACTAATGTTTAATATCTAACATCCAGTATTCAAAACCTAACCAATGGAACCCATCAGCGTATTCGATATGCTCAAAATCGGCGTGGGTCCGTCCAGCTCGCACACGCTGGGTCCGTGGCGCGCCGCCGAGCGTTTTGTGCAGGAATTACAGATTGAAAATTATATTCAAAAAACCGATTATGTAGAAGTGCATCTCTACGGCTCGCTTGCCCTCACCGGCAAAGGACACGGTACGGATGTGGCGGTGCTGCTGGGTTTGAACGGCGAAGACCCCGTCACCATTAACCCGCTTGAAGTAAAGCACATTCCGCAACGCATTCAAAACGAGCAACAATTACAGCTGGGAAAACAAAAAGTGATTCCGTTTGATCCTGAGCAAAATATTCATTTCCACTACTCCGAATTTCTGTCTTATCAT
>Ga0224722_1001070_pt1 | contig 15526 bp, 13 predicted proteins | sample Balambano_FR1_Me_FD_161646 | JGI IMG/M metagenome (GOLD analysis project Ga0224722, IMG submission 161646) | Freshwater sediment microbial communities from Lake Towuti, South Sulawesi, Indonesia - Balambano_FR1_MetaG | ecosystem: Environmental > Aquatic > Freshwater > Lake > Sediment | place... | reverse complement strand
AACTGATCCTAATTTCCACAAATTTGCTTTGTCAGCCGTGCAAAGTTAGGACAAGGTCAGAGAAAAGTCAGATACACCCACAGATAACCTTGAAAAATTGCCTCAACCGAGATCAAGCAGCCTAACGGCAAAGTTCAACGGCTGTAGATCGACCCGAAACACTAAACGAGAAGACCTTCAACAGTCCGTTGCAACGACGTGTTGGGGAGCTACTTCGCATTTAACGAAAAACCCTTCGCACATCACTACGAAGAATACTTGTAAGAACGCGATCGACGCAAGAACTGACAACACGCACCTGTAAAACGCGAGTCCATCGAACATACGAAAGAAACGAGGAAACCAAGTCTATGTGCGCTCCCAGCGAGAAGCTGCCCAACGACCCCGTTCACCCGCCGCTAGTAATCTCTCGGATTTAACGATCAAACTCGATACGGTCGGTGTGCAACGGGATTGTTAGACCGTGCCAACTTTGCGAAGTTCAACCTGACCACCCTCAAAAACTTGTATCGTTAGTTGATAGCCTTCCATTAACGACATTCCAACAAGTGGTTCTGAATTGGCTTCGTCTACTGGAATTGTTAGCGGTGTTTCATGCCAGACGACATTTGCTTCGTAAACATCGAAAACACACTCGCTACCATCTCCAAGAATTGCTCGTCCTCGCCTTTTCCATGTCAGATTCAGTTGAGTGATCAAATCTGGAGGCAGGGAAAGCCAACCGTTGAAGCCTGTATCTACGATCGCATCTTGTTTAAGGATTGTGCCATCAGCACGACGAATTGAGAGTGGAATAATCGGTTCAAACTCAACGTTAACAACTCCCGTAATCATGCAGGCTTCCGGATGCGTCCACCAAAACGACGAACATAGCGAGAACCAATCCGCACAATCCAGATTTGAGCATCGGGGTGACGAGCTTCGAGGCGATTGGAAGCAGCAATCTCGCTGGAATCTACTTCAAAATCTCCCGTTTCGAGATCGATCGCCACAATCTTCCCCTGATTGTCCTCCTCTACTTGAGGGCGAACTTGAGTTTCATACAACTCATCACCGCGTCGGGCAAACTCTTCTTTGCTGTAATGGGGTTGTCGAACTGCCATCGGTTTGACCCAGTAACGTTACCTCTGCATTGTAACTTGAGCGATTGCTTGCCTATCACACTGCTTCAGGAGCGCGAACACCTTTTGAGTAAGCCTGTAGATAATTTGCTCTTATGGTACACCTCAATGGTTTACGTAAGTCTCAACAGGAGCTTCAGGGGAATCTTGGAAAATAGCACCTCGCGACATTAAATCATCTTTAGCCTGCCGTGTGAGTCCAAGATTATCGCCAAATAGGGTTTTAACAACATTTGCCCTGTCAAGGTTAGCTCCTCTGAGGTTAGCTTTTCTAAAGTCAGCCCCACTTAAATTAGCTTCACTCAAATCAGTTCCACTAAGATAAGCCGATTCAAAATTGGCTTTGCGGAGAGAAGTTTTGCTAAGGTTAGCTTTGCTCAAGTAAGTTTTGCTGAGATTAGCCCTATTTAGGTTGGTTCCACTGAGATTAGCTCTAGTAAAAACAGCTTCGCTCAGATCAGTTCCACTAAGGTTAACCTCACTTAAATCAACCCCACTAAAGTCTTTACCTATACCTCCCTGTACAGTGATCTCTTTCACCAAATGCGATTTTCTATCAATATTTAATTGAGCAGACGCTTCTAAAGATGATTCCAAGATAAGTGTGCCATTTTCAAGTCCTTGAAGGAGTGTTTCTGCAACAAACAAAGCAGTATGTTTAGGGTTCAAGAGTCTTCTTATTCCTATCATTGTTTTGTGTCCCAAATGTTTCCACAAATACGATGCGAATAGCTTCTGCTGCTTCTTTGGCGGTATCAGCTTGTCTGAGCGGAGCTTGCAAAAGCCGAATTGCTACGCTTTCCTGTCTAGTGCGTCGGGCTGAGCGCATAGCAGGCAGGAATAAAGTGCTTGAAATAATACCTAGCCCTGCGCTAAGTGGACTATCTTTCATAGCAGCAAAAACTATTAAGAATAATCCAGTAAAAGCAAAAAGAACTGCAAAGCCATAAAGTAGCCACTCTCCAAAACGATTTTCACGGATAGCTTGATCGATCACCTCTTCAGGGGTTCTAGCAATAACTTTATTCCTACTTCGCACTTTCACCTTTGCTCCCCCTTCCTCTAAATTTAAGCTTAAGCTATCGTTGCAACCATAGAACTGGAAGACCGATCCAATAATATCTTCGTATCCTCAATCTGCTAGTCTTAGAAATAATTTGAAGCGGTCTAACGTTCCGGCTGAGCGGCTGCAAACAACCTTTGCACCATCGTCAAGATCTCTCGGCAGTCCGCTCCAGCCGGGTTGTTAGGTCGCTTTCAATGATCGCTCCTCCCAAGTTGCGATCAAAAATGCTGCCATTGAACCTGCTAAATTGACGGCAAGTGCAGCGTGCCGAGGAGAGGGTTTAACAGCTTTTTTACCTTTACCATGAGCATCACTCAGCTTATTGCGTAAAGTACCAAGCCCTTGAATTACTGTCTGACAACCACCAAGAATTTGCTTAAAGATCTCTTCTTGATGCTGTTCAGGAGCCATATTAAGTTGTTTGGCAGTTTCTTTATAGAGCTTAGGCAAATCATCTTTATCGCTGTGAGCAATACCTGCTTCATCCAAAATATGTTTGCACACTGATTCGATTAATGTACGTGCCATAGTAATTGCTGCTTCTGGATCTTCATTGCGGCGTTCAAGAGCTTTTTGCCAAGCAATGTGAACGTGTTCAGTATCGAAATCGACAAGAATAGCGGAAATGTCATCATCTGCCGGATGAGCCGCAATAATACTTTGCTCTAAAGAAGCAATTAATGAGCCAAATTCCTCCCATATAAACACCCGTCGTTCTTGGTAGGTACTGAACCTTGGTTTAATGAAACCCCAGAACTTTGAGAGTTCGTCGCAAGTCTTAACAAATTGAGGAAGAAGATCTCTGACTGCGCTATCCCTTAATAACTCTAGGCGGAGTCTACTATAGTCCTCATCACTAGCATCACTACCTGTCGCACGAGCAATAAATATGTCTTGTAGTTGCCGTACTTTGTCTAAGCGTGTCGTCATCGTTTCTAAAAGCTGGATTCTAACCTCCAACACTCAAATTAGCACTGAAAACCCTACAGATAACCTCGAAGTACAGCCCCAACCAGCAACCCTGCGACCTAACGGTTGAACTCACCCGCCGTCATTAACTTTGGATAATTGAGATAAGTTTAGCATACGGTCGGGTGCAGTGATTTGTTATCCCATTCTTGCCCATTCTGATGTCAATCAAAAAACAGACGCGATATGGCTGTGATGTTTTCCTGCCCATAGCCTTCGGTAATTGCCCTTTGGAAAAGCTCATACACTTTTTGAATCGTTGGGGTATGCAAGTCAGCCGTTTCTAACAAGTAGTGAAAATCCTTAGCCACAAGAGCGATCGGGAACATAGGCTTGTGCTGATGCTGTGCAATTAAATTACCGGCATTCTTGGTAGCAAGACTGGTAACTGGCAACTCTGCTAGAGTAGTCATAGCTTGGGTGGGAGAAATACCGAAGGTCTGTAAAATTCCCAAAACCTCTGCAAGGGCGGCAATCTGTATGCCAAATAAACCATTCACGGCAAGTTTCATTGCCATTCCCATACCCACTGTTCCAACATGATGAATTGCTGTACTGGATGCTGACAAAACGCTCCGAACTTGAGTGAGAACTTCTGAGTTGCCACCGACTAGATAGATCAATTTCTGCGCTTCCGCCTGCGGTAAAGAACCCACTACAGGTGCATCCAGAAAATCGGCTCCCAATCCCTTGATCTGCTCTGCAAGGGATACTGTCCAAGTCCTGGTGAGGGTGCTGGACTCGATCGCAACTTTTCCTGTTGCCAGACCCAACCATGCACCTGTGTGTTCATTTAGCCAAATTTCCTGTGAGGCTTGATTATCCCGCACCATACTGATGATAATTTCCGCTTGATCTGCTGCCAATTTAGGAGTTTCCGCAAAACTTGCTCCCATTTCTAGCAAGGGCTTTACTTTAGCGATCATGCGATTATAAACGATTAGAGAATGCCCAGCCCTGAGAAAATTTGCGGCAATCCGTGAACCCATTGCTCCTGTGCCTAAAACAGCAATCCTAGTCATTCTATTTACCTGCCAGTAGTTGTTCCATTTCAGCGATCGCTTGTTCTTTAGTCTGAGCAAAAACCTGTGGATTTGTAGCTGTTCCTTCTACACGAAAGAAACGCATGTCGGTAATGCCAATAAAACCCAGAATTGCCTTGAGATAGGGTTCAAGGTAGTTAATGCTTGCCAGGGCTCCATCAAAATTGCCCACAGTGCCGTAGGCGGTGGTGATCAATGCCCGTTTATTGTGAACCAATCCATAGAATCCTTTTTCCTCACTGAAGCCAAAGGTGTAGCCTGCACGAACAATTTGGTCAATCCAAGCCTTCAGCACCGATGGGACAGAAAAGTTGTACACGGGTACGCTAATGAACAAAATATCGGCTGACAGAAGTTCACTAATCAGTTCATCGGAAACGGCAACAGCCGCCTGCAAGTCTGGAGATTGTTGTTCCTTTGGTGTGTAGAACCCTTTGACCGTTGCATCAACCATATGGGGAACAGGTGTAGTGGCAAGATCACGCTTGATAATTGTGTCATTGGGATGGTGTTCAAGCCATATTTGCTCAAGGGCATCCATCAGTTCACGGGAGTGAGAACCCTGCTGGCGGGGGCTGGTATCAATTCTTAGAATTTGAGCCATGATTTTGTTGGAAGTGTGAGTTAGGTTTACGCTCAATAATTTAGTTGCCACTAAGAGATCAGTAAATATAAACTTAAGCATGACTTTCGTGCATAACTTGCAGTAATGGATGTGGCAGTTTTACAGCTTTTCGTGGAGGTGGTGCGCCAAGGGAGCTTTGCCGCTGTAGCGCGGGATCGCAATCTCGACCCTTCCTCGGTGTCACGGGCGATCGCCCATCTGGAAGAAGAATTGGGCATTCGCCTTTTGCAACGCACTACTCGTCGCTTGGCGGCTACGGAAGCAGGGCTGACTTTCTATCAGAGGCTATCGCCGCTTGTAGAGGAAATGCAGGACACTTTTGCCCAAGTCAAAGATGATTGCAAGAAACTGACTGGGACATTGCGGGTAACGGCTTCGGTTTCCTTCGGCTTGCGATGCCTTGTGCCATCTCTGCCTAGTTTTCAATCACTCTATCCCAATCTGAAAATTGATCTATTATTGACCGATGCGATCGTAGATTTGATTAATGAAAGAGTGGATTTGGGTATTCGTCTGGGTTTACTGAGTGATTCTTCGCTGATTGCCCAGCGCCTTATCCCAACACGCTATTTTGTTTGTGCTAGCCCAGAGTACTTAAAGCGATCACCTCCAATTACCAAGCCCGATGATCTTAGGGTACATAATTGCCTTTTGTTTCCTTTAGCTGGTTTTCGCAGTTGTTGGCGATTTCGTGATGCGGAGGCAAACATTACTGAGGTGGGAATCAGCGGAAATGTCACCATTTCCAATGCCATTGCTTTGCAGAAATGTGCGATCACTGGTATGGGAGTGGCTCTATTGGCGAACTGGCTGGTAAATGAAGATTTAAGGGATGGCAGATTGATTGACATTTTTCCAAATTACATAGTCTCAGCCACAGACTTCCACACAGCGGCTTGGTTTGTCTATCCCTCTCGGAGCTATGTGCCGCTCAAAGTCAGAGTATTTAAGGATTTTATACGGTCTTCTCTATCTGGGCTGGGATAACGTTCGCGCTCACCGGACGCAGATAACCTTTGCAACTAACCGACCATATCACAACGTTCCGGTGCAGCGCGGTTGTTGTACTGCTGGCTGGGCGAGATGATTTTATAGACAGCAAGAAACGGGTGGTGTTGAACCTTTGCCCTCGATATATTGAGGAATGCATGATGGACAGCCATGAAACCAGTTTATATGAATTCCTCGATTGAAACCAGCACGTATGATAGCGAAACGTATGAGCGGATTGCCAGGGCGATCGCATTCATGCGTCAGCATCATTTGAATCAGCCCGATTTAGCAACCGTTGCTCAGCATGTGCATCTTAGCGAATATCATTTTCAACGGCTCTTCACCCGATGGGCAGGCATCAGCCCCAAGCGTTTTTTGCAATATCTCACGGTAGAGTATGCCAAATCAAAAATCGCTGAGACTGGTAATCTCCTGGATCTGACTGTAGAAGTTGGATTATCTAGTCCAGGACGGTTACACGATCTGTTTGTGAATTTAGAAGCGATGTCGCCCGGTGAGTTTAAGGCAGGCGGCATCGGCTTACAAATCTGGTATGGCATTCATCCAACCCCATTTGGAGACTGCTTAATCGCAACCACCCTGCGTGGTATCTGTAATCTTCATTTTCTAGATACGACTAACAAAGACGTGATTGAACAGGCTTTCCGCTTGGAGTGGGCAAATGCTGACATCCGGCAAGATCAACAAGCGACTCAAGAAATCTGCGATCGTATTTTCGAGCCAAATGCAGCCAACAACCAACCTTTGGTTCTTTACGTCAAAGGGACGAATTTTCAGATTCAAGTTTGGCGGGCACTCTTGAGCGTTCCGTTTGGTGGGATCACAACTTACCAAGGATTGGCAACAGCGATGGGTCGTCCAACGGCAGCAAGAGCCGTCGGTAACGCACTCGGAAGTAATCCAGTGGGGTATTTAATTCCCTGCCATCGAGTGATTCGGGAATCCGGCGAGTTCGGCGGTTTTCGTTGGGGACTGGAACGTAAGACCGTTCTGCTCGGTTGGGAAGCCAGTCGCAATCAAATCGAGAACAAGGAGCAAGAGTTGATATGAAAGGGCTAGAGGTTGCAGAACTTTTGCTACTGGCTGCCTTGTGGGGCGGTTCGTTTCTATTCATGCGAATTGCAGCACCCGTACTCGGTCCAGTTTGGCTGATTGAGTTTCGCGTCTTGTTGGCAGGGTTAGCCTTGCTGCCTGTTTTGATTCGCTTCAATCTTTGGCACGAGGTTCGACGGCATTGGATTTCGCTTTTTATTGTGGGCTGCATCAATTCGGCAATTCCGTTTTCGCTGCTGGCTTTTGCATCAGTCTCGCTACCTGCTGGATTCACGTCTATCTTGAATGCAACCGCTCCTTTATTTGGAACCATTGTTGCGTTTGTCTGGCTCAGGGAGCGATTAACCATAACCCGATTGATGGGATTTGTTCTGGGATTCATCGGGGTCACTATTTTGATGGGTTGGAAAGCTGTCTCTGCAACACCCACTTTTGTGATGGCAGCATCCGCTGGATTATTAGCAGCCCTAACTTATGCGATCGCTGCTCCCTACATCAAACAGAAATTAACAGGTGTTCCTTCGTTAGCAGTCACCGTTGGCAGTCAGTTAGGAGCAGCAGTCCTACTTCTACCTGCATTGCCTTTTACGATTCCACAACAACCCATCACAGCAAGCATTTTCATCGCAGTCCTGGGTCTTGCTTTATTATCAACCGCATTTGCCTACATTTTATACTTCCGGCTCATTCAAAATATTGGCGCGACAAAAGCATTGACGGTCACTTACTTGATTCCTCTATTCGCGATGCTTTGGGGTGCATTATTTCTAAACGAAGTCGTGACGGTATCCATGATTCTGGGGTGCGGTTTGATTTTGCTAGGGACTGCGATCGCTAATAGTCTGTTTACAAAAACATCAAGCGATAGCACGGAACAGGAGTAGCCACACCTTACTAGTAGCTTTGAAATACTGCCTTAACCAATTTGCAAAGCAGTACAACGACTATTTAGACTGATCTTAGCCGCTTTATTCAGTCCAACCCCCCATTTGAGGTGATTAGGCAGATCGAGATCTGGATAACATTCTCAGTGGGAAAGATAGACTGAAAATCTTCGGCATAACACTCCAAATTGGGATCTTAGACCGATCAAGATCAGGATAACTCCCTGAATCAGGATCTTAGACCGATTAAGATCGGCATAACTACCCAAATATGGACACTATTTTGATCTTGTTCTGCATAGTAGCTCCGTTTCAGGGAGTTAGCTGGATGGCTTCATAAAAAATTCACCATCGGAAAAACAGTAGCATGTGATAATTAGTACATATTTACTACTTAGATGAATGGTGATTGATCATGGAAAGCCAGCCCAAGAAGTTGTTAGACCAGGTGCGCGAGGCAATTCGGGTGAAGCACTATTCTTACCGTACCGAGCAAAGCTATGTCGGTTGGATTCGACGGTATATTTTGTTTCACAACAAGCGCCATCCTAAAGAGATGGGGCACGCAGAGATTGAAGCTTTCTTAACGTCTCTGGCAGTTGCGGATCAGGTGTCTGCTTCCACGCAGAATCAGGCGTTAAGTGCGTTGTTGTTTCTTTATCGGTATGTGCTGCATCAAGAACTGAATGCGCCATTGGATGCCATTCGGGCAAAGCGATCGCGCTATTTGCCTACAGTATTGACCAAAGACGAAGTGCGCTCCGTATTGAAACACGTTTCAGGCGTTCAGGGGTTAGTGCTAAAAGTCCTGTATGGCAGTGGCTTGCGCTTAACCGAAGGGTTACAGTTGCGGGTTAAGGATGTGGATTTTAGCCAACGTCAAATCGTCGTTCGCAATGCGAAAGGTCGGGAAAGTCGCATTACCATGTTGCCTGGAAGTTTAATTGCGCCGCTGCAATCGCAGCTTCAGCAGGTGAGGCAGTTGCATCAGCGAGATTTAGATCAGGGGGATGGATCGGTGTATTTACCGTTCGCCTTAGAGCGCAAATATCCGCATGCCGATCGCGCTTGGATTTGGCAGTTTGTTTTTCCCTCCCCCAGTCGATCCCGTGATCCCCGAAGCGGTGTTGTCCGGCGGCACCATGTGCATGAAAGTGGGGTGCAGCGATCGCTCAAAGCGGCGGTTCAACTGGCACAGATTGCCAAACGGGTGGGTTGCCATACATTGCGTCATAGTTTTGCCACGCACTTACTCGAAGATGGTTACGACATCCGCACGGTGCAAGAACTTTTGGGACATAAAGACGTGAAAACAACGATGATTTATACTCACGTGTTGAATCGCGGTGGACGTGGAGTTAGGAGTCCATTAGATGATTAAGAAAAAACTTATTCAGCAACAGAAAAGGCAGGTCAGCAGTTTACCCTGCTGACCTGTCTTTGATTCAAATGAGTTCAGGAGTTGAACAGGTTATTCAATCCCTTCAATGCGATCTTCGACTTCCTGGTAGAGTTCGCGCAGGCGATCGAGATTTTCTTCGCTGGTGTCCCAGTAGCCACGACCGTTAGCTTCCAGCAGCGTGGTCACCATTTTGCGGAACGAGTTGGGATTCAGGTTCATCAACCGTTTGCACATGTCCTCATCTTTGAAGAATGTCGTGTTGGTGTCCTCATAGACCCAGTTATCGACGGCATCCGCCGTCGCTGACCAGCCCATCGTGTTCACCAGGCGCTTCGACAGTTCCCGCACACCTTCGTAGCCGTGGGATAGCATGCCCTCGTACCACTTGGGATTCAGCAACTTGGTGCGCGAGTCGAGCCGCACCGTTTCCGACAGGGTGCGAATTTGGGCATTGGCGGTTGTGGTGTCTGCCATGTAAGCGGCCGGCTTTTTGCCGTCATCCCGCAGCTGCGCCACGATCTTAGTCGGGTCGGAGTCGTAATAGTGGGACACATCGGTGAGGGAGATTTCGGAAGAGTCGAGGTTCTGGAAGGTCACATCGGCTGTTTTCAGCGATGCCTTGAACAGATCTTCACTTTGCGCCATCATGCCGGGATTATCGGAAGAGAACGCAAAACCCTTGCGGGAGAGATACATATTTTGGAGTTCTGCTTCGTTTTCCCAGGTGCCGTTTTCCACCGCCAGGTTGATGTTAGACGAGTAGGAGCCGGAGGCATTGGAAAAGACGCGGGTGGCCGCTTGACGCAGACTTAAGCCCATTTCTTCCGCTTGCTTCAAGGCATGTTTGCGCACGAAGTTCATTTCTACGGGTTCATCCGCTTCCGCTGCCATTTTGACGGCTTTGTCGAGCAGTGCCATCTGATTAATGAACAGATCGCGGAACACACCAGAGCAGTTAATCACCACATCCACGCGCGGCCGACCCAATTCTTCCAGGGAAATCAGCTCCAACTTGTTGACTCGGCCCAGGGAATCGGGGACTGGTTTCACACCCACCATCCAGAGAATTTGCGCCAGGGATTCACCATAGGTTTTGATGTTGTCGGTGCCCCAAAGGACGCAGGCGATCGTTTCAGGATAGTTGCCGTCGTTTTCTGCCGCTTGCCGGGCCAGTAGGCGATCAACCACCACTTTTGCCGACTTCACCGCCGCCGCCGTGGGAATGGATTGCGGGTCAAGGGCGTGGATGTTCTTACCCGTGGGCAACACATCCGGGTTGCGGATCGGGTCACCACCGGGACCGGGAGAGATGTATTGGCCATCTAAGCCGAGCAGCAGCGCCCCCAGTTCGTTATCGGCAACGACTTGCTTGAGGCAAAACTGGAGGTATTCAAACAGGGGTTTGAGGGCATCGCCATCCACCTGGTTGAAACCGAGGTTGTGCAGGGCTTCTGTCCAGGGTTCTTTTTTGTTGCCACCAAAGTTGAACAGGTTGCCCAACATGGAGGTGCGCGAGACCCGCCCTTCTTCGTCTACTTGCGCGTGTACCATTGCCGTCACCGCCGCCCGAGTAGCTTGATTAATGGTATTCAGCAGGCTGACATCCCCCAACACCCCTTGATCGCTGTTGGCGTAGATTTCATCAATATCTCGGTTGATGCTGTTGGCGATGAGCCGTTGCAGGCTGAGGATACTTTCTTCTTCCCGATCGAGGCCGGCAATGTTGACCAGGGTGGCGATCGCTTCTTCCGCACTGGGCGGCTTACCCACTACATGCAACCCACAGGGTAGGAGGCGGGCTTCAATCTCCATCAGCTTGATGTAGACCTTGCCGACGATGGTGTCCCGTTCCTCTGGAGTCATGTCAGCCGCATTAGTGTCGGGCAACGCCACATCTTTATCCAGGTTGCAGATCCGCGCCTTGTCCATGATGGTGTCGACAATCTGCACGCCGCGACCGGAATCTTTCAGGGTTTGATAAGAACTGATCAGTTCGCTCAATTCTTTCAAGCCTTTGTATAACCCAGCATTTTCCGCGGGAGGCGTGAGGTAGCTGATGGTTTCGGCATAACTGCGGCGCTTGGCGATCGTCGCCTCCGAAGGATTGTTGGCGGCGTAGTAGTACAAGTTGGGAATGGTGCCGATCAAGCTATCGGGGAAGCACTCGTCCGACATGCCAATTTGCTTACCAGGCATGAACTCCAGCGACCCATGGGTGCCGAAATGCAACACTGCGTCTGCCTGCCAGATCCGCTCCAGGTAAGTGTAATAGGCGGCAAAGCCATGATGGGGGCTGGCCGAACGGGAAAAGAGTAAGCGCATCGGATCGCCTTCATAGCCGAAGGTGGGCTGAACACCGATGAAGACATTGCCAAAGGATTTACCATACACCAACAGGTTTTGCCCGTCCGTGTTGAGGTGTCCGGGCGCGGGACCCCAGGAAGGGATGAGGCGCTCGTGGTAGGGAGTCAGGCGCTCGTACTCCTCCACAGACATCTTGTAGGCAATGTTGAGTTCGGGGCTGTTGTACTGGGCCTGGGCGTTGTGCAGCACTTCCAGCATTAACTTTTCCGGTTCTGCCGGTAGCCCCTGCACATCGTAACCATTATCCCGCAAAGCTTCCATCACCTTGTAAATGGAGCCAAACACATCCAGATAGGCGGCAGTGCCAACGTTGCCTTTATCCGGCGGGAAACTGAAGACGGTAATCGCTACTCGTTTGTGCAATTTGGGTTTGCGGCGCAGGTTGGCCCACTTCATGGCGCGTTGGGCGATCGCTTCGACTCGATCCTGCAACGCGATCGCCTTCCCGGTTGCCCCATCACGTCCCGACAAAATGATCGGCTCAATCCCGCCATCCAATTCCGGGAGGGCGATTTGCAACGCCACTTGAATCGGGTGCAGACCCAATTCACTTTCCTGCCATTCTTCTGTGGTTTGAAACACGAGGGGTAACGCCACCATGTAAGGGCGGTTCAAGCGCTTGAGCGCCTCGATCGCCTTGGGGTGATCTTGCCGCGCCGGACCGCCGACCAGGGCGAATCCGGTGAGGGACACGACCACATCGACAATCGGCGTTGTCTTGCTGATGGGGTCATAGAAAAAAGCATCCACAGGCTTAGAGAAGTCCAGCCCACCGGCAAACACGGGAATCACGCGGGCCCCCATCGCCTCCAATTCCGACACCATCGCCACATAGTGGGCATCGTCGCCTGTGACCAGGTGCGTTCGTTGCAGCACCAGACCCACCGTGGGCACCAGGGGATCTTTCAGGTCATCCCCGATGTCTTTGCGAGAATTAAACCAGTTGAGGTACTCTTTCACGTCTTCAAACATCTGGGTTGCCATTGGATGCCAGATGCCCAAATCGGGGAAAGTTTGGGGGTCGGCATACTGGAGCGAGGCATCACCCGTCTCTCTCTCCCCATTGGCATCCTTGAGCACGTAGCGATCGGCCAGCATCAGCAGGAAGTTCTCCAGGTTTTCCGCATTGCCGCCCAGCCAATATTGGAAGCTGAGCATGAAATTTCGAGCATCCTGCGCTTTTTCTACGGGCAGATATTTCAACACTGTGGGCAGCGTCCGCAACAGTTTCAGCATGGCATCCTGGAAGCCAGCGCCGGATTTCTCCTTGCGCTTTTTCATGAAATTGGCAATCACACTCTTGGATTGCCCAATTTGCGACAGGGAGAAACTACCCATTTTGTTCAGGCGCATCACCTGGGGCATGGAGGGGAAGACGACGGCCACATCCAGGCGATCGCGATGGGGTTCCACTGCCGCCACCAGCTTATCTGCCAGGTCTTCCAGAAAAATCAACGAGGCGATGAAAACATTCGCTTCTGCCACATCCCGCTGGAAATCTGCGTAGTTTTCGGGATTCCGCAGTTCTTCAATCAGATAGCCGCTGATTTCGATCGCAACGGAGGGATGATTGTCATTAATTGAACGGACAGCAGCCGACAAAGAGCTTTGATATTGAGGCTCTAGCACGACATAGACCACCTTGACCAGCCGCCGCCCCCGCAGATCGGTTGGGGCAAGGTGCCGGACAGTGGGCTTGACGTGAGTGAACATGCAGTTATGCTCCTTTATATGTTGCACACAATTCTTTGTACCAGAAAACCGTTACCAGCTAAGCGTTTCGGCCTTCAACCGACACAATTTGATAAAAAAACAGAGATTTTTGTTTACCCTTATTTACAGAAAAACGAGGGCTTACTCTAAGTCATCTTCGTAAAACTTGATAGTATCAAGCCCAGCCGCGAAGCCAGTAGACGGCAATTCCCAGGTATTCTCTTAAGGCGCGGGTGAAGTTGCGCAAGCGATCGGCATCTGGCAACAAACTCAACGTGATGGCCTGGGCGCTATCGTATAATTCGTCGGCGTTGCGCTCACTTACTAAAAAGTCGGTGGGAGCAGGAATAGCATTGATCTGGAGTTTTTGAAATATCCGGAGCGATCGCGGCATGTGGAGCGCCGAAGTCACCAACAATACCTGGCGGATATTTTGCGCATCCAGGATTTGCTTAACATTCACCGCATTTTCGCGGGTATTGCGCGAGGTTGATTCTTGAATCAGAGCCGCTTCTGGAATGCCAATAGATTTCAGCACGATCGCCATATCTTCGGATTCTGGCACCGGGTTGTCGCCCTCCCAATCCACGCGGCCCCCGCTCAAAATAATCTTGGGTGCCTTACCTGCCTTAAACAAATTCGCGGCATGGAGAACGCGATCGCCCTCTTCACTCAAATCAACCCAGGGCCGTGGAGCATAAGCCGGTTTGGTACAGCCGCCCAGCACCACGATCGCGTCTGCTTTCGGCAATTCTGTTTGAGGCACATTTTGCACTTCCAGGGAATGTACCAACCAGTCGCTCACCCAGGCGTTGCTACTCACTAATAAAATGACGATCGAGAGCAAGATCGGCACCGAAGCCAATTTGGGTTTGCGCCACAGCAACACGACAGCAATCAGTAACAGAATCAGGATTAACCCGAGGGGGTAGAGAAACGGGGGAATCAGCTTCGAGAGAAAGAGAAACATACAATTTCAGTTTCTATGGCAAAGGGCAAAAGAGCAGATTATGACAGATCTCTGCTTACGCTTCACTTTCTAGCATCTGCAGGTGATAGAGGCTAGCATACAGTCCCCCTTGAGCTAACAATTCTTCATGACTGCCAGATTCGACGAGTTGGCCACGTTTGAGCACCAGAATGCGATCGCAGTTACGAATTGTACTGAGACGATGCGCAATGATGATAGCTGTTCGCTCTGCCAGCAGCCGTTCCAGGGCTTCTTGAATCAGGGCCTCGGTGCCCACATCTAGACTGGCGGTGGCTTCGTCCAATACCAAAATTTTGGGATCACGGATGGTGGCTCGCGCAAAAGCCAGCAGTTGTTTTTGGCCACCAGACAAGTTCGTGCCGCGTTCCCGCAGAATGGTGTCGTAGCCTTGCGGTAATTGTTCGATGAAGGCGGCAATGTTCGTCTGGGCCGCGGCAGCTCGAACGTCTGCCTCCGTATAATACTCACCCAGCGTAATATTACTTTTCACATCTCCGGCAAACACAAACCCATCCTGCAAAATCACGCCCATGTGACGGCGCAACTCGGCCTGAGGCAAGTCTCTAACGTCGATGCCATCGATTAAAATGCGCCCCTCGTTGACCTCATACAGGCGCGTCAGGAGGCGAATAATGGAACTTTTCCCGGCTCCGGTTGGTCCCACGAGCGCCACTTTTTCACCAGGATGAATGGTGAATGTCAAATCGTGCAGTACGTATTCATCTGGCTTGTAGCCAAAAGAAACCTGTTCAAAGCGAATTTCGCCCCGGGCCGCGGTGGATTCGGTGTAAAGCGTTTTGGTGATAGCCGCATCGCGAATTTCGATCGGCTCGCGCATGATGTCACTCACCCGTTCGATCGCCGTTAGCCCCGCCTGAATCGCTGTGAATTTCTCCGCAAACTGGCGCAACGGATCAAACAACCGCTGGGCATACAGGATGAAGGCAGATAAGGTGCCAAAACTCAAAGCATTGCCCAAGGTCAGCACGCCCCCCAACCACAGCACCCCCGCGATCGCCACCAGCGAGATCCATTCCAACGTGGCGGAAATCGCCGAATCATGAAAAATCGTTCGGTCTACTTCCTTGATGTAACGCAAATTTATTTTGCGAAATAGCTGAGCGTTGAACTCTTCCCGCCGAAATAATTGCACCACATTTATGCCAACAATATTTTCTTGCAGCGTCGAATTTAGGGCGGATAGCTCTTCACGGGCCCGATAGTTGGCTTTGCGATACTGCTGTTGAAAGTAAATGATTAATACCGTGACGGGAATTAGCA
>Ga0224722_1001069_pt1 | contig 15530 bp, 10 predicted proteins | sample Balambano_FR1_Me_FD_161646 | JGI IMG/M metagenome (GOLD analysis project Ga0224722, IMG submission 161646) | Freshwater sediment microbial communities from Lake Towuti, South Sulawesi, Indonesia - Balambano_FR1_MetaG | ecosystem: Environmental > Aquatic > Freshwater > Lake > Sediment | place... | reverse complement strand
CCCCCGAACGCCGACCCCGACGGCAGCGTCGAGGCCGACCCGACGCCGCCGGCGACGCTGGGCGACGACGCCATCCGGGAGCTCGCCGGGGGTCGCTTGGCCACGTTGGCGGCGCTGGCGCAAGCGCTGGCCGCCGGGCCGCCGCAGTCCCGAGCCGTGCGGCAGATGGCTGCCGGACACCGCCGCCAGGCGGTGGCCATCACCGGCGGGAGCCTGCCTCCGGTGACTGAGGACGCCCCTGCGGGCGGTGCGGTGGCGCTCGTGCGGCGGCAGCGTCGCACCGCCCGTGCGCTGAGCGCCCTGGCTGCCACGACCAGCGACGCCGTGCTCGGCGTCACGATCGCACGCGCGGCCGCAGGGACCTGGACGCTGGCGGCGGCCGTCGCGCAGGAGCGTCCAGATCCATTGGAGCCACTCCAGGTGCGGCGGCTTGACGTGGACGCGGTGCCGCCCCCTGGCACGGTGGACCTTGCCGGCAACGCTGGCGATAACGCCGCCGCGACTGGGCAGGCGGCGTACTTGGCGGCCCGAGCCGCGGTGTGGGCGTGCGAGTCGGCGTTGCCGTTCCTGGCCGCGGAGGATGACGTCGACGCGCGGCTGGCGCGACAGTGGCAACGCGCCGTGGCGGCCCGGTGGGCTGAGGCGCTGGTGGCGGCCGGCGAAGCGATCCCCGACGAGCCCGCGGCGTACGTGCTGCCCGTCCAGCCACGTGACCCGGCCACCGGTCGACGGCTGCTGCGCGTGGTGGCCGACCGCTCGGTGCAGGTGGTGGTCGGCCTGCTCGACTCCGGCGCAGTGCAGGTCCGACCCGCCCTGAGCGAGGACCTGAGCGTCCAGGCCGTGCTGCACGCTCGTTGGGGTGGCCCCATCGCCGCGCTTCCCGGCTGAGCCCGCGGGCGCACCGTCGTCGTTCCCGGTCAGAGTGGCGGCGGCGGGTGTATCACTGGGTGGCACTCCTTCCTCCGCAAGGTGCGACCGTTGACGACGTTGGGCGCCGCGTGCCGGCGCCTCGGGCAAAGGAGCCCCCCATGCCGCAGGCACAGCAGCCCGACCACCCCGAGGCGTTGCCGCTGCCGCCGGATGCCGCCGTGCCGTTGCCGGTGCAGCAGGCAGATGCCACTGCGCCGGCGTGGCACATGGAACTCCCGGACATCGAGGATGACCGGCCCGAAGACCGGGGCGTCGCAGCGCACCCCTTGGTGGAGCCGCTGGAGACGTGGCAACCACGGGTCGGCGGGATCCCTCTCGACGAGCAGCAGGACAGCCCCGAGGCGCTGCTCGGCCCCCCGGCGGATCTCGGTGTCACACCGCCCGTCCGCCCGGCGGCGGCCCGCAGCCACCGGCAGTGGCAGCGTCCGTTGGACGTCGGCCAGGGCTCGCGCGGCACCTGCTGGGCGTTCGCCGGCGTCGCCGCCCTCGAAGCGGCCTATGCGCGACGCGGCGTGCAGGTCGACCTGTCCGAGCAGTATCTGTTCCACGTCATGAAGGCGCACGAGGCACACGCCAACCGCACGGCATTCACGTCGCTGATCGGATTCATGGGATCGGCCGACATCGTGCAGAACCTGACCTACGCGGCCGTCCCCGAGTCGCGCCATGCCCCCTACCACGACCAACCCGTGCTGCTGGCGCTCGCGGCGGCGATCCCCCAGACCGGCGGCGTGCTCGGGCCGGTCGTGGCCGGCACATTGGAGCAGTCGGACTGGTTCGAGTACGACCTCCGCCTGGTTCCGCTGATGGCCCGCTGGTTCGCCCAGTACCGGGTGAGGTCGTTCACCACGCTGGTGAACTACACCGTCAACGATGTGAAGAAGGCGATCGACGCTGGGTACGACGTGGTCGTCGACGTGTTCGACCGGATCAACAATGGTGGTCACGCCATCGTGATCTTCGGCTACGACGACGCCACGAGCTCGTTCGAGATCAAGAACTCGCAGAGCACCGTGAATGGCGGGTTCGCGACCATGGCCTACAGCAACGACCGGCAGTTCACGCTGCAGAACGGCCAGGCATTCTGCATCACCGACGTCTGGCCGGTGCAGACCCAGTGGTCGGCGATGTGGCTCGGGCGTTGGGAGATCGACCACGACGGGTGGCGAGGTCGGCTGGTCGTGCGGCGCTTCTGCGACCTGCGGTCCGGCCGTACGGAGGTCGGGCCGCAGAACCGGGTGTCGATCGGCACCTGGTACGGGGAGGACGGCCGCGTGCTCGACGTCGTCGGCCACTTCGTCGACGGCGGGCGTGGGCTGCACTGCGCCATCGGCGGGCAACCGTTCGAGCTGTACCTGCACACCCGTGATCCCTACCGTGCGTCGGGGCGCTGTCACTGGAACGGGATGTGGTTCGGCGTCGTCCTGTCCCGCGGGACCGCCACTGGTGCCGGGAGCGGGTTCCACCGTTCGGAGACGATCGGGCTGTGGGACACGACACACGACGGCTGGCGTGGCCAGTTCCGTATCGGCGTGGACCCGAGCTATGTGGAGGCGGCGTCGGGCACCGTGCGCAGCGCTCGGATCGATCCCTCGCCGGTGGCGCACGAGGTGGTCAGTCACGTCGCCTTCGGCGGCGGCGAGCAGCGGTTCCAGCTGCTGGCGCACACCCGCGAGGACGGTGTGCTCGCGGGCGTGACCCAGTGGGGCGGAAAGGACTGGCCGGTCGAAGGACGGATGTCGCGAAACCTCTACACGGTGCGCGCTGACGGCACGTTGTGGTGGTACCGGCACCCCGGTCGGTTCCGGCTGGACTCGGAGTGGGACCCGCCCCGGCACGTCGGCACCGGTTGGCAGGGCCTGCCTGCGATCATCGGTGGCGGCGACGGCGTCGTGTACACCGTCCGCAGCGATGGTGCGTTGGCCTGGTACTTCCACGACGGGCGCAACCAAGGGACCTTCGACTGGCAAGGACCCACCGTGGTCGGGTCCGGCTGGGGCGGGTTTCGATCAGTGTTCGCCGGCGACGGCGGCGTCATCTATGCCATTACCACCGACGGTCGCCTGCTGTGGTACCGGCATCTGGGTCGACGCGACGGGAGCGCGGCGTGGGTTGGACCGATCCAGGTCGGGACCGGCTGGGACATCTTCACGACGGTCGCCGCTGGACCGGACGGCACGATCTACGGCGTGCGGCCCGACGGAGCCTTGCTGTGGTACCGGCACTACGGGCACGACCAGGGGTTCCCCATCTGGCACGGACCCTTGCTCGTCGGCTCGGGCTGGGACCGGTTCGACGCCATCTGGCCGGTCGGGCAGGGCTACGTCTACGCCCGCGTCGGCACGCGGCGGTTCATCGATCCCATCAGGGGCGCCGGCGATACAGCGTCCGACGTCGAGGTCAGCGCCCGGACGGTTGGCAGGACGGGTGACCTGCTGCTCTTCCGCCACCACGGGTTCTTGATCGGTGACCAGTCGTGGGGGTACGCCGGCGTCGTCGGCACCGGATGGGGTCGGCCCATCCGCGCCGTGTTCGCGACCTGACTCGACGAGGGGCGGCGGCTACCCCCGGTCCCCGCGAACGTCAGCCACCACGTGGCCGACGACCTCCTCGATCGGCACCTCGACTCGGCGGCCAGTGCGCCGGTCCCGAACCTCGACCAGACCGCTGGCCACACCACGACCGGCCACCACGATGGTCGGCACCCCCAGCAGCTCCGCGTCGTTGAACTTCACCCCCGCCGACACGCCCGCCCGGTCGTCCAGCAGCACGGTGAGGCCTGCGGCCGACCACTGCGCCGCCAGGCGCTCGCCGGCCTCGACGACGGCGTCCCCCTTCCCCGCGACGACGACGTGCACGTCGGCCGGTGCGACCGCGCGCGGCCAGCACAGCCCCATCCCGTCGTGGGTCTGCTCGGCGATCGCGGCAACGAGCCGCGACACCCCGATCCCGTAGGAGCCCATGGTCACGACCACCTGCTCGCCGCGCTCGTCGAGCACGGTGAGCCCGAGGGCGTCGGCGTACTTGCGACCGAGCTGGAAGATGTGCCCGACCTCGATGCCCCGGGCCGCGACCAACGGCCCGGACCCGTCCGGCGCCGGGTCCCTCTCGCGCACGTCGGCGGCCTCGACGGTGCCGTCGCCGACGAAGTCCCTGCCACAGACCAGCCCGAAGACGTGCCGCCCGGGCTGGTCGGCGCCAGTCACCCACGCCGTCCCAGGCACCACCCGTGGGTCAAGCAGGTACTCGATCCCGGCGGGCTTGTCCCTGCCGAGCACGCCGGGGCCGATGTACCCCTTCACCAGCGACGGCAACGCGGCGAACTCCTCCTCGGTGAGCGGCGTCGGCTCAGCCGGCAGCACCGCCGCCTCGAGGCGACGCAGGTCCACGTCACGATCCCCGGGGACGCCGACGGCGAGCACCCGCGACGTGCCGTCCGGGTGCCGCAACCGCACGAGCACGTTCTTCAACGTGTCCGCGGCGGTCCAGAGGCGGCCGTCCGGGCGTGGCACGTGCGCGTTGGCGAAGTCGACCAGCGTCTGGATCGTCGGCGTGTCCGGCGTGTCGTGGACCTGGGCGGGCGGCAGTCCATCCATGGGAAGCGCCGGCGGCGCGGGCGTCGTGACGGCCTCGACGTTGGCGGCGTATGCGCCGCTGACGGAGCGGACGAAGGTGTCCTCGCCGTGCTCACAGGGGGCGAGGAACTCCTCCGATCGGGAACCGCCCATGGCCCCGGACATCGCCGACACCACGACGTACTCCAGGCCGAGGCGTTCGAAGACGCGCAGGTAGGCGTCGCGGTGACGCTGGTAGGACCGTTCCAACCCGGCGTCGTCGACGTCGAAGGAGTAGGAGTCCTTCATGACGAACTCGCGTCCGCGCAGGATGCCGGCACGCGGGCGGGCCTCGTCGCGGTACTTGGTCTGGATCTGGAAGATGCACAGCGGCAGGTCCTTGTAGGAGGACACGAGGTCCTTGACCAGCAGGGTGAACATCTCCTCGTGGGTGGGGCCGAGCAGCATGTCGTTCCCGCGGCGGTCCTGCAGCCGGAACAGCAGGTCGCCGTACTCCGCCCATCGTCCGCTCGCCTCGTACGGCTCGCGGGGCAGCAGCGCCGGGAAGTGGACCTCCTGGAAGCCGGCAGCGAGCATCTCCTCACGCACGACCCGCTCGACGTTGCGGAACGTCAGGTAGCCCAGCGGGAGCCAGCTGAAGATGCCCGGGGCGACCCGGCGCACGTACCCGGCGCGCACGAGCAGCCGGTGCGAGGGCACCTCCGCGTCGGCAGGATCCTCACGCAGCGTGCGCAGGAACAGGGTCGACATGCGCAGGATCACGTGAGCTCCTTCGGGGATGGCGCCATCGGCCAGCGAGGATACCGGCGCCGTCAGACCCGACCGCCTGTCGCGACCCGACGCTCAGAGCAGGATGGAGGCGAACGTGCCGACCTGCTCGAACCCCACCCGGTCGTAGACCCGGCGGGCGCGCGTGTTGTAGTCGTTGACGTACAGGGTGACGAGGGCGGCGTGCACGGCGCGGGCATGCTCGACAACAGCGGCCATCCCCGGGGAGGCCAGCCCGCGCCCGCGCAGGTCGGGCCGCACCCAGACCCCCTGCACCTGGCAGGCCGCGGACGAGACGGCCCCGAGCTCGGCCTTGAACGCCACCTGACCGTCCTCGAACCGTGCATAGGCCCGTCCGGCGCGTACCAGCTCCAGCACCCGGGCGCGGTAGAAGGCCTCCATCCCGCCGGCGACCGGGCTGATGCCGACCTCCTCGGTCGACATGGCCACGCATGCCGGGAAGTACACCTCGAGGTCGGCTTCGCGCACCTGCCGCACCTGCGGGTCCGACGCGACCATCGGGACTCGGTCCATGGCCAGCAACGGCTGGTCTGGCCGGACGTCCCGCGCCGGGCCCCATCGGTGCTCCAGGCGCGCCCACAACCCCAGGACGGCGTCGGCGGGCCCACTCAAGGAGGCGGTCCGCCGTCCCACCCGCAGGGCGCGCAGGGCGTAGGCGTCCACGTCGTGCTCGTCCGCCGCGACCGGCACGATCGTGCCGCCGACCAGGCACACCGAGCTGAGCATCCCGTCATCGCCGTCGACGCCCCACAGCTCGCCGCCGGCGTGTGCGCTCCCGGGTGTGGGCCGGTCCAGCGGCCCGGCCTCGACGCGGGCGGCGACGCTGACCCCGGCGGCCGGGTGTCGCTGGAGCAGACACAGGACTGCGGGACGGTCGACCTCGGCGAGCAGGCGCGGCCACCGCGGCCGACGGCGCGGGCGGGCCGGCGAGGAGGTCGCGTGGGCGGCCACAGGTTGAGGTGACTCAGCCGTGACGCGGGGTCATGGGGTCACCACGACGGGCGCGCCGGTGCCGAGGTCGTCGCCGCTCTCCTCGGCGATCCGCATGGCCTCCTCGATGAGGGTCTCGACGATCCGGCTCTCCGGCACGGTCTTGATCACCTCACCCTTCACGAAGATCTGGCCCTTGCCATTGCCGGACGCCACCCCGAGGTCGGCCTCGCGGGCCTCCCCCGGCCCGTTCACCACACAGCCCATCACCGCGACCCGCAGCGGGATCTCCATCCCTTCCAACCCGGCCGTGACCTCCTCGGCGAGGGTGTACACGTCCACCTGCGCGCGCCCGCATGAGGGGCAGGACACGATCTCCAGCTTGCGCGGACGCAGGTTGAGCGACTGCAGGATCTGGATGCCGACCTTGACCTCCTCGACGGGAGGCGCGGACAGCGAGACGCGGATGGTGTCCCCGATGCCCTTGCTCAGCAGCGCCCCGAACGCCACCGCGGACTTGATGGTGCCCTGGAACGCCGGCCCGGCCTCGGTCACCCCGAGGTGCAGCGGGTAGTCGCACTGCTCGGCGAGCAGCTCGTACGCCCGGACCATCACCACAGGGTCGTGGTGCTTGACCGAGATCTTGAAGTCGCGGAAGCCGTGCTCCTCGAACAGGCTCGCCTCCCACAGCGCCGACTCCACCAGCGCCTCCGGTGTCGGCTTGCCGTACTTGGCGAGCAACCGCGGATCCAGGGACCCGGCGTTCACCCCGATCCGCAGGCTGACGCCAGCGTCGCTGGCGGCCTTGGCGATCTCGCCGACGCGGTCGTCGAACTTCTTGATGTTGCCCGGGTTGACGCGGACCGCGGCACACCCGGCGTCGATGGCGGCGAACACGTACTTGGGCTGGAAGTGGATGTCGGCGATCACCGGGATCTGCGACTTCCGGGCAATGATCGGCAGCGCGTCGGCGTCATCCTGGCTGGGCACCGCCACCCGGACGATGTCGCACCCGGATGCGGTGAGCTCGGCGATCTGCTGCAGCGTGGCGTCGATGCTGGTCGTCGGCGTGGTGGTCATCGACTGCACCGACACCGGGGCGTCCCCGCCGACCAGCACCGACCCCACCCGGATCTGCCGGCTCCGCCGGCGCGGCGCCAGGGTCGGCGCTGGCGCTTCGGGCATCCCGAGGCTGACGGGAGTGCTGGGCGCAGAGCTCATGGCGGTACTCATGCGGTGCTCATGACGGGGCTCATAGCTGCATTGTCCGTCAGCGGCGGCGGTGCGGCAGCATCGACCGGGGGACGCCGGGCGGCTGTGCTTCCTGAGCCGGCCGGCCGTGCTTCCTCGGCCGACCCCGGCGACGGCGAAGCTCGAGCGTGGAAGCCCACTCGGCCTGGTAGTCGAGCGTGGAAGCCCGCTCGGCTCCGTCGCGTCAGCGTGGAAAGGGGCACGGCTATAGCGGGTGCATCCTTCCAAGATCACGCCCAGCGGCGGCGCATCCTTCCAAGATCACGCCCAGCGGCCGTGCATCCTTCCAAGATCACGCTCAGCGGCACGAGGTCCCGTCAGGTGATGGGGGCGTCCTATGCGGGGACGGGGTCCAGCACCTCGCCGGTCAGCGCGGGCGCATGGACGGGCTCCTCACGGAACCCGTGACGGCGCCACCAGGCCGCCAGCGGGGCAGGAGCCCACCAGTTGGCCCGGCCGAGCAGCCGCATGGTCGCTGGCACGAGCAAGGCGCGCACCACGACGGCGTCGACGAGAAGTCCGACGACCAGACCGACGCCGACCATCTGGATGAAGCTGATCCCGCTCAGCGTGAAGCCGGCCATGACCACCCCCAACAACAGCGCCGCGCTGGTGATGATGCGGCCGGTGCTGGCCAGCCCCCGCTCCACCGCGTCAGCGGTGTCCCCGGTGGCGTCGACCTCCTCGCGGATGCGGGTGAGCAGGAACACCTCGTAGTCCATCGACAGCCCGAACGCGATGGCGAGGATCAGCACCGGCTGCGTGGCCTCGATCGTGCCGGTCGTGGTAAAGCCCAGCACGCCCGCCAGGTTGCCGTCCTGGAAGCCCCACACGAGCACGCCGAGGACGGCGGCCAGCGACAGCACCGTCATGAGCACGGCTTTCACCGGCAGCACCACCGACCCGAAGGCCAGGAACAGCAGCAGCAGCGTGACGACGACGACGAACCCGGCCGCCCATGGCAGCCGCTCTCCCAGGCTGGCCAGCAGGTCCACCTGCTCGGCCGCCTGCCCGCCGACCAGCAGCTGGGTGTTCGCCGGACGGGTGATCTCGCGCGCGGCGTGCACCAGCGCGGTCGACTCCGGGGTGATGGTGTCGCCGTCGTACGTCACCGCGAGGTGGAAGGCGTCGCCGCCGTCCCACCCCCGGACCTGCGCGCCAGCGGCCCCTGGGAGCGCGGCCAGGTCGCTGCGCAGCGCCTCGAGCCGCTCCGGCGACGGCGTCGGGTCGGACCAGAAGACGTCGACGACGTTGCCGGGCTGCACCGTGAAGTCGGCGTCCAGCGCCTGCGTAGCCAGGCGACTTTCCGTCTGCGCCGGCAGCGCCCGGGTGTCGATGCCTCCCCACTCGACGCGCAGGAACGGCAACCCCAGCAGCAGCAGCACCCCTGCCGTGGCGACCGCGACAGTGCCTGGCCGACGCATGACGGCGCGGGCGAATCGCGCCCACCGGTCCCCGGAGTCTTGCCGGTGGGGCCGGACCCGCCAGCGGTTCACGCGATGACCGAGCACGGCAAGCGCGGCCGGAAGGACGACGAGGGCCGCAAGCATCGCCACCAGCACCGCCGCGATGCTGCCCATGCCCATCGAGCGCAGGAACACCTGCGGGAAGAACAGCAACGCCGACAGCGACACGGCCACCGTGAGGCCGGAGAACGCGACGGCGCGGCCCGCGGTCGCCATCGTGGTGCCCAGTGCGTCGGGCACCGAGTCGCCGCTGGCGAGCTGCTCCCGGAACCGGGTGACCACCAGCAGCGCGTAGTCGACCGCGAGCCCCAGCCCGAGGATGGTGACGACGTTCAGGGCGAAGATCGACACGTCGGTGACGGCGCTAAGCAGCCGCAACGCCACGAAGGCGCCGAGGATGGCGATCCCGCCGACCAGCCACGGCAGGAACGCCGCCGGGGCGGTGCCGAGCACCAGCAGCAGGAGCACGGCGAGGATGGGCAGGGTGATCGACTCGGCCCGGATGATGTCGGCCTCCACCTGGGCCGCGATGGCTTCCCCCACCGGCACAGCACCGCCGCGCAACGTCTCGAACCCGGGGATGAGCAGGTCCTCGGCAATCGCCTCGTAGGACGCTGCGCGTGCCCCTTCGGTGTCCCCCACCAGTCCGAGCGCGACAAACGTGGCCGTGCGGTCGGCGCTGACGAAGGCCTCGTCCGGGGTGGTCACAACCGCCGTGGGCACATCCGCCGTGGGCACACTGTCGGACGTGGCCGGCGCAGACCAGGCGGTGAACCGGTCACTGACGGCGGATCCGGGCAGCGCCGCGACGGTGCTGCGCACCTGTGCGGCGAAGGCGGGGTCGTCGACCGTCGACCCGTTCAGGCTGCTATACACGACGACCACGTCGCTGGCCGAGCGACCGAGCCGGTCCTCGATCGCCCTCGTGGCGGCGGCGGACTCGCTGCTCGGGTCGGTGAAGCCGCCGGAGGTCTGCAGCTGCGGGATGACACCGGTACCCCAGGCGCCAGCCACCATCACCGCCAGACCGGCCAGCAGCAGGATCCAACGACGGCGGGCGACCCAGGTACCCCAACGACCGTGCATAGCGCGCTCCTCGACATCGAAGTGTCATCACGCTGGTGAAGCGTCTTCACGTGATGGCGCTTCACTATGGTGATACCGTTCCGACTTGTCAAGGGGCGCCAGAGGAGGTCGTGATGACAGCACCGCAGATCGATGCACCTGCCGCCCACTCCACCCCGGGCGCCACGCCGGCCCCCTCCCGAAGGGAGCGGCTCCGGTTGGCCACCGAGCAGGAGATCCGGAGCACGGCCCGACGCATCCTGGTACGCGACGGGTTGCCGCACGTGACGTTGCGCGCCATCGCCACCGAGATGGGGATGACGGCGCCTGCGCTGTACCGCTACGTCGACGGGCACGAAGCGGTGCTCGAGGCGATGACCATCGACTGTTTCGACGAACTGGTGGCCCAGCTGCTGCGCGCCCGCGACGCGGCGCCGCCGGACAGTGCACGCCGGCTGGTGGCGGTCTCACGAGAGTTTCGCGCCTGGGCCCTGGACCATCCGGCGGAGTTCGGGCTGGTCTTCGCCAACCCCATGGGCAACCCGGCCCAGGCGCCGGAGAGCCCGGTGCGCGCGGCTGCGGACCGGATGGGGGCGGTGTTCGCCGAGCAGTTCGTGGGGGTGTGGCTGGAGCACCCCTTCCCGGTGCCGACCGACCAGACGATCGCTGCCGCGGTGACACCCATGCAGGAGGTCACGGCGATGTCAACACTCCCGGAGGGGGCGCTGTTCGTCTTCGCCGCCTGCTGGGCACGGCTGGTCGGGGTGGTGTCCAGCGAGGTGTTCGGCCATCTGCACTGGGCCGTCGACCGCAGCGACCTGGTGTTCGAGGACATGCTGGCCGAACTGGCGACGCGGCTGGCGCTCCCGCGTGAGGTGCTCGTCCGCTGAAGTCAAAGGCCACGGTCAACCAGGGTGGGCAGGTTGACACACAAACGCGCCGGCTGCGTCCCGCCAGACTAGGACATAGCGCCCCATACCGGGGAGTGTTCACCCGCGGTTCCGCACCCTTAGTGTGTCAACGCGTCCGCCCCTGACGCCATCCAACCGCTGCGGGGCGGGAGTGCCCGACGAACGCTCCAGGTATGACGCCGGCGCAGCCGGGTACCACCATCACCGTCCCGACAACGGAGGTGACGTGACTCGACGAAGAGCCCTACCCCACGGGCCCAGCCGACCCCACCGGCACCGACGACACCGCGCGGCCGCAGCGCTTGCCCTGGCCGGGTGCGCCGCGCTCACCGCATGCGGCTCCGACGAGGGGCCACCCCAGCTCACCTGGTACATCAACCCCGACACCGGAGACCAGGCGCGCATTGCCGAGGAGTGCACGCAGGCGTCGGACGGCGCCTACCGGATCACCACATCCATCCTGCCCACCGAGGCCGACGGGCAACGCGAGCAACTCGTCCGTCGGCTGGCCGCCGGCGACACCGGCATTGATCTCATGAGCCTCGACCCTCCGTTCGCTCCCGAGTTCGCCGAAGCGGGCTTCCTGCACGAGCTGCCGGAGGACTTCGCCCGGACCGTGACCGAGGGCGTGGTGGAGTCCGCCGTGATCGCCGCAACGTGGAAGGACGAGATCGTCGCGGCCCCCTTCTGGGCCAACACCCAGTTGCTGTGGTACCGCAAGTCGGTGGCGGAGGCTGCCGGCCTGGACATGAGCCAGCCGGTGACGTGGGAGCAAATCGTCGAAGCAGCGCAGGACCAGGACGCGACCATCGCCGTGCAGGGCCGCCGCTACGAGGGGTACGTCGTCTGGATCAATGCCCTGGTCGAGTCGGCGGGCGGCAAGATCTTGGAGAACCCCGAGCAGGACCCGGAGTCGTTGGAGACCGGCCTGGACACCGACGCCGGACGCCGAGCCGCGCAAGTTATCCGGGACGTGGCGACCAAGGCCGGCGGGCCGGGCATCACAACGGCCGACGAGGAGGCCGCCCGCGCTCTGTTCCAGAGCGACCAGGGCGGGTTCATGCTCAACTGGCCGTACGTGTGGGCGGCCATGACGCAGGCCGCTGAGGCCGGCCAGGTCGATGAGGGCTTCCTCGACGACGTCGGCTGGGCGCTGTACCCCCGGGTCACCGAGGACGAGGCGCCGGCGCCGCCGTTCGGCGGCATCCTGCTCGGTGTCGGCGCGTTCACCGAGCACCCTGACGAGGCGTTCGACGCGGCGGAGTGCATCGTGTCGGTCGACAAGCAGATTGACGCGATGCTCTCCGGGGGCAATCCGGTCGCCGCCGTCGAGGGGTACGACGACCCCGAGGTCCGCGACGCGTTCCCCATGGCCGAGGCCATTCTCGACTCCCTGCAGCAGGCCCGGCCCCGGCCGCAGACGCCGTACTACGGGGAGGTCTCCGGGTCCTTGCAGCGGGTGTGGCACCCCCCCACCACCGTGGACCCGGAGTCCGACCCTGACGAGGCCGGCGACCTGATCCTGGGCGTCATCCGCGGAGAGAGGCTGCTGTGAGCACGTCGACCCTGGCACCTGAACGCGTCCGCACTCCCGATACGGCTGCCCGCTCGGCGCGCTCCCGGGACTCCGAGCGAGCCCGGGCCGAACGGCGGCTCGGCTGGATGCTCGCCGGGCCCGCCTTCGTGGTGATGCTGCTGGTCACCGCCTACCCCATCGTGCAGGCCATCTGGGACTCGCTATGGAGCTTCCGCCTCACCACTCCGGACGAGCGAGCCTTCGTCGGGTTACGCAACTACGGCGTCATCCTCACCGATCCGGTGTGGTGGGGCGCGGTGCGCACCACCGTCCTCATCACCGTGGTCACCGTGGCCGTCGAGTTGGTGCTCGGGTTCGCCCTGGCCCTGGTGATGCACCGGGCCATCCGCACGCTGCGGCCACTCCTGCGGACCGCGATCCTCATCCCCTACGCCATCATCACCGTCGTCTCCGCCTTCGCGTGGCAGTACGCCTTCGCGCTTGATTCCGGGTTCATCAACACCTGGTTCCCCATGTTCGAGGGGATGGACTGGTTCGGGCAGTTCGGCTCGTCGATCGTCGTCATCTGCCTGTCGGAGATCTGGAAGACCACCCCGTTCATGTCGCTGCTCCTGCTCGCCGGCCTGGCCCAAGTGCCAGAGGACCTGCAGGAGGCGGCGAAAGTCGACGGCGCCACGTGGTGGCAGCGCCTGACCAAGGTGACCATCCCGAACATGAAGGCCGCGATCATGGTCGCGCTGCTGTTCCGGACCTTGGACGCCTTCCGCATCTTCGACAACGTCTTCATCATGACTGGGGGCGCCAGCGGCACCGAGACCGTGTCGTTCCTGGCCTACCGGCAGACGATCAGCCGGGTCGAGATCGGGTTGGGCTCGGCTGTGTCGGTGCTGCTGTTCCTGTGCGTCATCGCGATCGCGGTGCTGTTCATCAAGGGCTTCAAGGTCGACATGGCGCAAGCGAGGGGGGACCGCTGATGAGCGCGAGCATCCGAGAGCGCATCTGGTGGTACCTGGCCGCGGCCGCGGTGCTGGTGTACGCGCTGTTCCCCGTCGCCTGGATCGTGTCCCTGTCCTTCAAGGAGGGGGCGGACATCGGCAATCGACAGTTCCTGCCCACCCAGTGGGGCTGGGGCAATTACCAGGCGGCGTTCGACTCGGGCTTGTTCATCCCAGCGCTGCGCAACTCCCTCGGCATCTCCATCATCGCCACCGCGGTGGCCGTGCTGCTGTCCACCTTTGCCGCGTACGGCATCGCCCGCCTGGACTTCCCGGGCAAGAAGATCATCCTGTCCACCGCCCTGGCTGTCGCGATCTTCCCGGTCATCTCGATCGTGACCCCGCTGTTCAACGTCTGGCGCTCGATCGGGCTTTTCGACACATGGCTTGGCTTGATCATCCCCTACATGGCGCTGACCCTGCCGATCTCCATCTGGGTGCTGTCGGCGTTCTTCCGGCAGATCCCGTGGGAGATGGAGCAGGCGGCGCAGGTCGACGGCGCCACCACGTGGCAGGCGTTCCGCAAGGTGATCGTGCCGCTGGCGTGGCCCGGTGTGGCCACCACCGCCATCATCGCGTTCTTCATCGCGTGGAACGACTTCATCTTCGGGATCTCACTCACGTCCACCGAACGCGCCCGGCCGGTGCCGGCCGCCCTCGCGTCGTTCACCGGGGCCAGCCAGTTCGAGCAGCCCACCGGAGCCATCTCCGCGGCGGCCGTCATCGTCACCATCCCCGTCATCGTCCTCGTGCTGCTCTTCCAGCGTCAGATCGTCGCCGGCCTCACCAACGGTGCGGTCAAGGGCTGACCTGCCGACCAGTCCGCGCCCACCTCGAAGGAGTCCATGCTGATGGCCCCCATCACCTTGAAGAACGTGACCAAGGTCTACGGCGACGGCTTCCACGCCGTCGACGACGTGAGCCTGGAGATCGCCGACGGCGAGTTCGTCATCCTCGTCGGCCCCTCCGGCTGCGGGAAGTCCACCCTGCTGCGGATGATCGTCGGCCTGGAGGACATCACCTCCGGTGAGCTGGTCATCGGCGACGACGTCGTCAACGACCAGGCGCCCCGCAACCGCAACCTCGCGATGGTCTTCCAGAACTACGCGCTGTACCCGCACCTGACCGTGTACGAGAACATCGCATTCCCGCTGCGGCTGGCCAAGGTCGACAACCAGAAGGTCGACGAGCAGGTCCGCAAGGCCGCCGACGTCCTGGAGCTCGGCGAGCACCTGGACCGCAAGCCCGCGAACCTGTCCGGTGGCCAGCGCCAGCGGGTGGCCATGGGCCGGGCCATCGTCCGCGACGCCAAAGCGTTCCTGTTCGATGAGCCGCTGAGCAACCTCGATGCCAAGCTGCGCGGGCAGATGCGCACCGAGATCTCCCGGCTGCAGAAGCGCCTGGGCATCACCACCGTGTACGTCACCCACGACCAGGTAGAGGCGATGACGCTGGGTGACCGGGTGGCGGTGCTACGCCACGGCCACCTGCAGCAGGTGGCGTCCCCGCGTGAGCTGTACGAGCAGCCGGTGAACCTCTTCGTCGCGGGGTTCATCGGCTCGCCGCCGATGAACTTCATCCCGGCCTCCGTCGCGGACGGGGTGGCCACCACCCCGTTCGGCGACGCGAAGCTGCCCACCGAGCTGGCCGACATGGTCGGCAACCGGGAGTCGGTGGTGATCGGGGCCCGTCCGGAACACTTCGAGGACGCCTCCCTCGTCGACGAGGAAGCCCAGCAGCAGGGGCTGCTGTTCCCTGCCACGGTCGACGTCCTGGAGTGGCTGGGCAACGAGCAGTACGCCTACGTCCCCTACGACGCCGATGCCTCGATGACCGAGCAGCTCTCCGAGCTGGACCGTGAGCTGGACGGGGAGGCAATGCGGACTCAGCTGGTGGTCAGCCTGGACGCCAGCAGTCACATCACCGAGGGTGAGGAGACGCAGCTGTGGCTCGACCTGCGCCGCATCCACGTCTTCGACCCCGAGTCCGGCGACAACCTCACCCTGCGCGAGCTGGACGAGTCCAGGGGCAGCTCCCCGCGCGAGGCAGCCGAGCACGCCACCGCCTGACGCCCCCTGCCG
>Ga0224722_1001068_pt1 | contig 15536 bp, 13 predicted proteins | sample Balambano_FR1_Me_FD_161646 | JGI IMG/M metagenome (GOLD analysis project Ga0224722, IMG submission 161646) | Freshwater sediment microbial communities from Lake Towuti, South Sulawesi, Indonesia - Balambano_FR1_MetaG | ecosystem: Environmental > Aquatic > Freshwater > Lake > Sediment | place... | reverse complement strand
GGCTGGTTGACGTTGAAGCCGGGGTCGAGCGTGACCGGGCCGTTCTTGGTTTGAATCGTGAACGGCTTGGTCGTCTTCATGCCGGTCAGGAAGATGGCCAGCAGGTCGTTGCGGTCGGCCTGGGGATGCGGCACGCCATACAAGGCCTCCAGCAGGTTCTGCAGTTCGGGGTCGAGCACGCTCTTCTTGAGCAAGTCGCCGGCCGGCGTGCCGCTGGTGAACAGCGGGAAGTCCGCGCTCGGCGGGATGCTGTTGAAGGCGTCCTTGAGCGCCAACGGCAGCACCACCTCGTTCACCAAGGGCATGCCCAGGCGGCTGACCTGCTTCAGGTCGCCGCTGTTCGTCACTGCGCCCAGGTCACCGATGACGCGCGTGGTGTAGCGCTGGCTGTCGGCCCACACGCCGATCACCGTCTCGCCCGCGGGCGCATCCTTCAGCAACTTGGCGATGGGCACCTGGATGGCGATGCTGTGCACGTTGAAGCGCTTCAGACCGTCGGTCGGCGTCTTGCGGCCCTTCTCATAACCCACCGGCGGCGGGTTGCCGCGCAGCGTCAACAGATCGAACACCGAGCCGAGGTCCACCCAGAACGGATCGTCGGTCGGGCCGGCGAACAGCTTCATGATGCCCTCGTTCACCGGCACTTCCTCGATCGAGCTCAGCCAGACGGGATCGTACTTCGGGTTGGACTTGGTGCCGATGTTGGCCGGCGCAACCGGCAACACATCGCAGATCACCGTCTCGTAGGTCTTGCCATCGGCGTCATAGGCGATCTCGGTCACTTTGCCGAATTGGCGCACGTTCCAGTTGGGGTCGTCCAGGCTGTTGATCGGCCCGACGTTGTAGAGGAACGTGTTGGGGTTGCGCGTCTCGGTGCGGAACTCGAACTTGTAGGTGATGTCGGGTTTGGCGTTGCCGTTCAGGTCCACATGGATGTTGTAGACCACGTCGTTGCCAAAGCCGTAGTAGTTCGGGCCGCCCTGCGGCAACTGGCCCGGCACCCACGAGCCGATCAGCGTCACCGTGTCCGGATTGTCGGGGCTGACGAAGGCGTACGTGTCGGTGTTGTCGGCCACCGGGTCATTCGAAATCAGCGGCGCTTCGCGGTGGCTGGATGCCGCCGCCGGCCCGCCGTTGGCGACGGCCAGCGTGCCTGCGAGCAGCACGGCGGTCATGCCAACACTGGCGACGTTCACGATCTTGCGTTTTGTCTGTCTGTCGTACATGTCTCCCTCCCAAAAATGAATGAGTAATTAAGAGTGAGGGCGCGGCCACGCGGCTGCGCCCTCACTAATCCACGATTTATTTCCACCCACCGTTGCTGCGGAAGTAGCTGCCGCTGTGCGGCGCAGCGATGTAGGGGAATGCATTGCTGAACGGCAGGTCGTTCGCGTTCACGCCTGTGTTCAACGCTTTGGCGATGGCCGGGCTAAACTCGAACGTGTCCTCGGTCAGCACCGGGTAAGCCGCGCCGGCCACGGCCAGCAGCTCGATGTAGGTGACGTTGTCCTGCAAGCGGCGGCCGTTCGGGAAGCCGCAGGCATCGCCACCCAGCAAGCCGAGCTGATAGTCGGGCTTGGGCTTGCACAGGTCGCCCTTGATGGCCGTGTTCAGGCGGATCATCTCGGCCGGGCGCACGTTGGCCGGCTGGTTGACGTTGAAGCCGGGGTCGAGCGTGACCGGGCCGTTCTTGGTTTGAATCGTGAACGGCTTGGTCGTCTTCATGCCGGTCAGGAAGATGGCCAGAAGATCGGTGCGATCACCGCTAGGAACCGGCACGCCATACAGCGCGTTCAACAGGCCTTGCAGTTCGGGTTGCAACACGCTCTTCTTCAGCAACTCGCCGGCGGCGCTGCCGCTGCCGAACAGCTCGAAGTCGGTGGTCGGGTCAATGCTGTTGAAGGCGTCCTTGAGCGCCAACGGCAGCACCACCTCGTTCACCAGCGGCATGCCCAGGCGGCTGACCTGCACTTCGGGGCCGCTGCCCTTGGAGGTGCCGCCACCGAGCACGGTGGTCGTGTTGCGCGTGCTGGTGCTCCACACGCCGATGGTCGTCTCTTTGTCCGGTGCACCCTTCAGCAGGCGGGCGATCGGGATTTGCAGCGCCAGCGTGTGCACGTTAAAGCCGGCCAGGTTGTCAATGCCCTTGCTGGGCCGGCCGTAGCCGATGGGTGCTTGCTGCGGGCGCAGCGTCAACAGGTCGAACACGGCCAGGTCAACGAAGAAGGCGTCGTCGGTCTGCCCGGCAAAGACTTGCATCTCGCCTTCGGGCAGGCTCACGCTCTTGATGCCGGACAGAAATGTGCTGACGTAGTCGGGTGTGCTCTTGATGCCGACGTTGACCGGCGGCACGATGCCGGTGGCGATCTCCTTGCCGTTCTCTTGCAACGACCAGCTCTGGCGCACGTTCTGGCCGTCGCTGTTCAGGCCACTCATCGGGCCGGTGTTGTAGAGGAACGTGTTCGGGTTGGCCGTGGTGGTCTTGGTCGTCAGCTTATACGAGTAGTCCGGCTTGGCATCGCCGTTGTTGTCCACGTGGATGTAGTAGCCCACGTCGTCGGCGAAGCTGAAGAAGTTCGGGCCGCCCATGGGGTGCTCGAATGGAATCCACGATGCGATCAGCGTCACGGTGTCCGGCTTGTCCGGGCTGACGAATGCATACGTGTCGGTGTTGTCGGCGAAGGCGTCGCGGCTGATGAGCGGCGCTTCGCGGTGGCTGGAGGCGCTGGCGCTGCCGTTACCGGCCATCGCGAAGCTGCCTGCCAGCAAGGCCGCGCTCAAGCCAACGCCGGCGACCTTGCGGATGGTCTGTCTGCTAGTCATGTCTTTGTCTCCCTAATTGGTGTGGTGAATCAAATGCTTCTCGTCTCTCTCTCGTAGCAGGGTGGTGGAGTGGAGGATTCAGCCGGCTAAGGTTTGGCGACTGATCAAGTAACCGGCTAACCGGCTAAAGCCTCTACTCCGCGATGTCCTGCGGCACGTCTCATGTCAGGGTTGTCATCAGTCGTTATCGTGTCGAATGCCACCTCCTTGCGTTCACTGCGCATCGAGCTTCGACAGCTCGGCCTTGGCGATGGGCGCAAAGCGCACCGAGAAATGCGGGTTGATGTCGAGCGCGGCTTGGAGATGTTGCCGGGCGGCTGCCGGATCTGCCTTGAGCGCGATCATCCCGGCGTGGAAGTGCAACAGCGCGTCCTTCGTGCCGAGCTTGAGCGCCTGTTGGGCGTAGCGCCAGGCTTCCTCGTGCTGGCCATTGGCGTGCAGCGCCCAGGCCAACGCGTCCGCGGCGTGGATGCTGGGCCGCCGCTCATGGGCCGTGCGCGCCAGCGTCAACGCCTTGGCCGCATCGCCGTGGTCGGCCTCGAACAGCGCCATCTCCATGTCGGTGTTCATGTCGGCACCGGTGTTGAGCTGTTGGATGGCGCGCACGAGGTCGAACTGCGCCTGCGCGTGTTCGGGCTTGCCCGCAGCGTCATACAGTTCGCCCAAGGCAATCGCGAATTCGGGCAGCGGCAGGCGCTCCACCAGGCTCTGATACAGCGTGATCGCTTCACCGGTGCGGCCTTGCGCCGCCCGCACGCGGGCGATGCCGGCGATGGCATAGGCATAAGTTGGCTGTTGGGCGAGCGCCGCCTGATAAGTCGCCTCGGCAGCCTTCAGGTCGCCCGCGTTGAAGTGCAGGTGGCCGAGGTAGGTCTGCGACCACAGCGTGGCTTCTGCGCCGGGCGCGCCGGCCTGCGCCGCGCGCTTCATCGCGTCAATCGCGCCTGGGATATCGCCGTGCAACTCGCGCAGATAGGACACGCGGGTGTAAGACGAGACGTCGGGCCGGGTGTCCACCATCTTCTGGATCGTGTTCACCGCATCGGCATAGCGGCCCAACTCCACCTGCGCATCGCCGATGATGCCGTAAATCTGCGCGCGAAACGGATTGATGACCTGGGCCTTCTCGCCCCAGGCGATGGCCTCGCTGAAGGCATGCCGCGATAGCGCGAGCGATCCCATGCCGACCAACGCGTCGAGTTGTTGCGGGTCGCGCTTGAGGGCAGCCTGAAACGCTTCCTCGGCCTGGCCATACAGCGCGGGGTCGGCGTTCTCGCGCACGCGCTGCAACATCAGTAACCCAAGTTGGGCGTAGGCATTGGTGTCGCCGGGGTTGGCCTTCAGCCGCGCTTGCAGCTTCTCCATCTCCGATTGCACCGTGGCCGGCGCGGCAACGGTCTCGGCGTTGCCTGGCCCGGTCAACGTTGGCGGTTGGACTGCCCGGTAGGCCAGCACGCCGCCAAACAGCAGCGCGGCTGCGGCGAGCATGAACACAGGGCGAGAGCGGCGATTGGTTGTGGCTTGCATGGTTGTGTCTCGTATCTGCGGATGAATACGGACGCAGCGCGCATGCGTAATCTTGTTGAGACAAATTGCATTTGCGGGGAGCGAGGGAGAACCATGTCGCAACTGGAACACCAACTCAAACATGCCGTTCGGAGCAACGGCTTTCGGCTGACGCCGCAGCGCCAAGTGGTGCTGGATGCAGTCGAGGCATGCCACGGCCATTGCACGCCCGACCAGGTGCACGCGCGCGTGCGCGCCACGACGCCCTACATCAGCCGCGCAACCGTATATCGCACGCTTGAATTCTTATTGCGCCTGGGGTTGGTGACGGTAGCGCAGATCAAGGAAAACGTGACGGTATATGAGTTGGTGAGCCAGACGCCGCACCACCATTTGATCTGTCAGCGGTGTGACTGCGAGGTTGTGGTGACGCACGAGGCGGTCGCGCCGTTCTTCGCACATTTGGAGCGCAGCTATGGCTTTAGCGTGCGCACCGATCACCTGATGCTGTTTGGGGTGTGTGAGGTCTGCCGCCGGGCCGAGGCTGAAGCGGCGCGCTAAAGATAACGAACAGTCCTGATTAGCTGAGGGTTTACCGCCAGCCCTGTTCTTTCAGCGCGGCCCATTTATGGCCGCGCTTGCTTGCCGTGCTTGCATGCCAAACCCAAGGCTAAAGCCATTGGGCTGAAAGAGTCGGGTTGATGGTGAATTGACTACTCGATGCTGCCGATGGACACGAGCGCAGTGAGGGTGGGGGCAGCGCTGCCGCCGGCTGGCTCGACCGTGATGCCGGCCTGTTGGAACGTGCCGATCGGTTCATTCGCCTGCACGATCAACTTGCCGTTGCCGGCTGCGTCCACGCTGAAAGTGCCGGCCGGCATGGGCTGCCCATCCTTGAGCAACCAGAACTGATAGGTCTGATCGGCCGCCAGCGGCGTCAGTCCGCTGACGGTTAGCAGACCATTGGTGGCTTGCGGAGCCGACAAGAACGACGCTTGGGCGCTCGCCGGGCCGGTCTCGGCCCTGGGCAAGGATGCCACGCGCAAGCCGGGCGCTTGCAACAGCGCGACTTCCTGTTGCGCCCGCGCTAATTGTTGTTGGAGTGAGATGCCCCATGCGCCCAGCCCAATTGCCAAGACAAGCGCCGCGACTGCCAGCACCGGTGATGCGGCCAGAATCACGCGCCGGATGCGATCCCATAGGCTAGGTGACGGTGCGCGTGCGCTGCTGTCTCCTCGCGAAAAGGCCTCGGCGTCTATGCGCGCAAACAGGCGCTCCTTGGCCCGGGCGATGGGCTGCACGGGTGCTTCACTCACGGCGAGGACGGCGATGGTTTCGAGGTGTTGATCCAGCAAGCGGCGCGCTTGGGGATCGGCTGTCAGGCGGCGTTCGATGCGCGCGCGGTCGTCCGCATCCAGCGCGTCCAGCGCGTAGAGCGCAATCAGGTCTTCCAGGGCGTCGCCCTCGGGCGGATTTACCGCTTGCGTAAGTTCACTCACGATTGCAAGTTCGACAACAGATCGCGCAGTTTTAACAATCCCAACCGCGCTCGGGTGTGCACTGTGCCAATCGGCTCATTCAATCGCGCCGCGATTTCCTGGCGCGTGTAGCCGCCGTAGTATGCCAGCATAATGACAGCGCGTTGCGCCTCGGGCAGTTGGGCCAGCGCGCGTTTGACCTGATCGCCTTGCAAATTGGCCCAGGCGCTCTCGGCCACGTCTATATTGGGATCGGGGATGGCCAGCGCCTCACCATCGGGTGCATCCACCTCGACCGTGGGCGCGGTTCGGCTGCGCTGTTTGCGCAATTCGTCAATGGCGCAGTGGTGGACGATGGAGAACAACCACGATGCGAAGCTGGCCCGGTTGGCGTCGAATGTCTCGGCCCGCTGCCACACCCGCCAGAACGCCTCCTGCAACACTTCTTCGCTCACACCACGGTCGTTCAGGATGCGGATGATGAGGCCCAGCGCCTTGCCCGAATAGCGGTCATAAATCTGCTCGAACGCAGCCCGGTCGCGCGCGACCATGCGCGCAGCCAGGTCGGCGTCGCTGGGGGTGAGCAGCGGGGCGGAAGAGGTCTGCTGCATGGCCCTAGACGATGCCCGCGACTGTGGCCGGGCAAAAGGCATCAATAGCGCACTGGGTGCGGTTAGCGCAGCGGAAGATTCGGCGAGCACAAATACGCATACGGAATTGGCGTCGGTCTGCATTAGTAAGCAACCCACTCATGATATGGGCTAGCTTAGGCCGGGGTGGTGCTCATTTGGTAACTCAGAATGTGCTCACTTCTGAAATTCGTTTTGAATGACGTTGCGTATACGCGCAGAATCGCGCAACCCATTGATTGCCGGTCTAGCTACCTGACACTTTTACGAAGACTGCAAAGTAAGCCACATGGTGTCTTTGTTCCTTGCTTCAGTGCACACCGTCATTCTGAGTTCGAGATTGCCGCGGGCAAGACGACGCGGCAGAAACGAGCGTTCGTAGGGCGCGCTCTCCGTAGCGCGCTGTTGTCGGGTCACAAGGATCGCTACGGACTTGTGCCCCGCATGGGGTAGAGCGATCCCTACCAGCCAATGGGCATGTTTCTGAGCAGCGGCGCGAGGAATCCCACAAGATGTGGCAAACGAATGCAACAATCGGCGGGCCGATGCATATCTTGGTTGATCATGGCTGTTGGGATTCCTCGCCGAGCCTCGGAATGACGGTCTTCCTCCTGAGCCTGAGCTTGAGGCACGAAACCAGTGTCAGTGTGGCGACGTGCTTTCTAAAAGTGTCAGGTAGCTAGATTGCCGGTTCGTAACAACCCTGCCAAGTGTATCGCATGCGTTGGCGGATGTAGAAATAATAGAAAACCCCCGGATGGAGAAGCGCTTCTCCATCCGGGGGTTTGCGTTGTGACGAACTAACGAACGTCGCGCCTACGGCCGAGGCTGGTCAATGATCTCTTGCAGCTTCTGCTGGATGACCGGTGCCTGCTCGTCCCACGTCTTGGTGCCTTCCCACACCTGATCAATCTCGTTCTGGAAGGCGGTGTTGGTCTCGGAGAAGCGGGTGTTGTTGGGCATCGGGAACGGCTCGACGCCGGCCTCGATCAGCCCGACGGCCACGCCAAACATCTTGTTGATCTGGTTGACGGCCGGGTCATTCCACGCCGCCTTGCGGCCGTTGGGTTGCACGGCTGTGTCGGTCGCCAGGAACACGCCGGCATCCTTCGATGTGAGCGCGTTGAGCAACTTGTAGGCCTCGGGCATGTTCTTCGACTTTGCGTTCAGCATCCACTGGTTGCCGGAGTAACACGTGCCCTGGCGGCCCTTGTCTCCGACCGGCAGCAGCACCGCGTCCATCTCGAACTTGCCTTCGGTCTTCTTCAAGAAGTCTGCTACGCCGCCGACGATGCTGGCGTGCGTCGCTGCCAGACCGGCCACGAACAGGTTGCCCGCCGACGCCGGTTCTCCGATGTAGTCAGGCTTTCGGGCGATGATTCTGTCGTCCAGCAGCTTGCGAAGCCACGCGCCAATCTCTTTGTGGATGGGTGTGTTCCACTGAATCGTCTTGCCGTCCTGATCCATCAGCCACATGTCCGTGGTGCCCTTCTCGCCGAACGAGCGCGCCACGTTGCTGTAATAGTGCAAGGCGTTCATGCTGTCGAAGCCCATGCCGAAGATGCCTTTGGCCGGATCGGCCGCCGCGCGGGCCAGCGTTTCCCAGTCGGCCAGCGTCCAACCCGCCTTTGGCTCCTCCAGGCCCTTCTCGGCCAGCAAAGTCTTGTTGTAGTTGATGGCGATGTTGCCGCCGGGGTGGGTGACGTCGGGCAGGCTGAAGTTTTGGCCTTCGAACTTGTTGCCCTCCATCACGCTGGGGAAGATGTCGGCGAAGTCGGGCGGCGCATCGCTCTTGAACATGTCGTCGAGCGGGGCATAGATGCCCTTGGTGAAGTTGATGAACAGCCAGCGGTGGTGGCCATAGACCACGTCTTGCAGCGTATCGGAGATGAAGCCGGTCTGCGTCTTCTTCTCGATCTCGCCGTAGATGGTCTCCTCGACCTCGACCGTGATGCCGGTGTCGGCCTGGAAGCGCTTGGCGAACTCGATGGCCATGCCGCCGAGCGGCACAGCCGGCGCTTGCAGGCGCAGGGTGACGTTCGATGCGGCTGGCGCGGTCGTCGCCTCAGTGGCAGCCGCAGCCGGGGCAGCGGTTGCCTCTGCTGGCGCGGCAGGCGCGGCTGGTGCACTTGCTGGCGGCGCGGCACAAGCGGCCAAGAGACCTGCGCCGACGACGCCCAGACCGGCTGCGCTGCCTCTGAGTACCTGACGTCTACTGAACTTGTGTTGCATCTGAATAAGCCTCCTCTTGCTGAATGCTGAATGCTGATTGCGGACGCTAAGTTATTCGCCCCGGCGCGGCCGGAGCACCCGTCAACCGGATTTGTGGATTTTCATCACTGCTTACCCCTTTAATCCGGACATGACCACACCTTGCACGAAGTAGCGCTGGCCGGCGAAGAACACCAGCACTGCCGGAATCATCGTCAGTATGCACGCTGCCATCAGCAGGTGCTGCAACGGCTCGCCGCCCACCTCAGGCGATTGCACGAAGAAGTGCAAGCCGACCGAAATGGTGAACTTGCTGGGCGTGTTGAGATAGATGATCGGGTTTTGATAGTCGCTCCACGTCGCCAGCGCGGTGATGATCGCCAGCGTGACCACCGGCGGCTTGAGCAGCGGCAACAACACCGACCAGAAGATGCGCGGGTAGCTCGCCCCATCAATCAGCGCTGCCTCGTCCAGGTCGCGCGGGATGGTCATGAAAAACTGGCGCATGAGGAAGATGCCAAACGCGCCGCCGCCGAACCAGGCCGGCACCCACAGCGGCAAATGTGTGTTGATCCAGCCCAGCCGGTGGAACAGGACGAACTGCGGGATAAGCGTCACCTGCGCCGGCAGGGTGAGCGTGGCCAAAGTGATGATGAACAGCAGATTGCGGCCGCGATAGTCGAAGCGCGCAAACGAATAGCCGACCAGCGATGCCGTGATGACTGTGCCGATGGTCGTCAGCGCGGTGATATAGGCCGCGTTCCAAGTCCACAGCAGCACGGGAATGCGCTCGATGCTGAGTACGCGCAGATAGTTGCCGAATTGCGGCACAGCCGGGAAGAACACCGGCGGGAAGGCGAATGTCTCCTGCACCGTCTTGAGCGAGGCCATGAGCGTCCATAGCAGCGGGAAGCCAAACACGAGCGCGAAGAACAGCACGACGGTATACAGCACCACGCGTGAGGGCCGCGGCCCGCCGGACTTGCGGGCAGTCCGAACTGTCGGCGAAGGTGGCGACAAAGGCTGACTAATTGCCATCGTAATACACCCACCGGCGTGAGGAATACACCTGCACCAACGTGAACACGATCAGGATCACGGCCAGAATCCACGCCAGCGCGCTGCCATAACCCATGCGGAAGTTCTGGAACGCCTCGTTGTAGATGTGCAGCACAAAGAACCACGTGGCGTAGGCCGGCCCGCCCTGCGTGGCCACCCACGCGGTGGTGAACACTTTTAACGCTGCGATCACCGCCAAGATGACGTTGAAGAAGATCGTCGGCGAGAGCATAGGCAAGGTGATCTGGCGGAACTTGGCCCAGGCACTTGCGCCGTCAATGGAGGCTGCTTCGTAATACTCGTTTGGGATGCCCTGCAAGCCAGCCAGGAAGATCAACATGGTGTTGCCGCCCACAGCCGCCCACACGTTGATGATGGTGACGGACAGCAAGGCCGTGTCCTGCGTCGCCAGCCAGCCAGGTGGGTTCTCTACGCCCAGCGCGCGCAGCACCACGTTCACCGGCCCCAGCCTGGGCTGCAAGATGGCCATCCACAACACGGTCAACGCGACGGCCGGGATGAGGTGCGGGATGTAAAACAGTGTGCGGAACAGGGCTGTGCCTTTGAGCTTCTGGTTGAGCAGCAGCGCCAGCGCCAGCGAACCGATGATGGCCGTCGGCACGAACAGCAGCGTGAACACAAACGTGCGCCCAAGCGACGGCCAGAACAGATCGTCTTCGCTGAACGCGCGGACGTAGTTGTCGAGGCCGATGAACCTGGCGTCGCTCAGGATGGAGTAGTCGGCAAAGCTAAAGTAGAGCGAGGCAAGGATCGGCCCGCCAAAGAAGACGATCAGGCCGATGATCCACGGCGATGCGAACAGATAGCCCCACAACGCCTTGCGGGTCTGCACCGCCGTCTTCGCGCCGACGATCCTGGCCAGCAACGGCCGATCCGAATTGGTGTGGGCGGGCCTAAGCGCCCGTGCGTCAGTCCCCAAAGCGCGACTCTCCTTTTTCGATCAGGCTGATCAGGGCCGTGATGGGTGTCTGGAAACCACCAGACGTTTGGCGCAAACGTGACTACGACATGCAGTGATGAATGGTGTGATGTTTGAGAATGCGAGTGTCGTGAGTATAGAAACGACTGTGTGACTGTCAAGCCAATCAGACGGACACCAGCCTGTGGCGAGTATAGAGGCGCAATCGGAGAATTCGCGCTTTGATATTTCCTGTGAAGAACTGTCGCACCCTTTTCAATCACCCGCAGACTGCTAGGTTGGGCGGCCATGCTCAAGATCGCCGCGATTTGCACGACCTACTACCCCGGCTCGCATGCCGATGTGATCGCCTCGCGCTGGCTCGACCCACACCCGGCCGACGCGCAGTGGGGCTGGCGGCCGCAAACGTGCATCGCCTCGCTGTATGTGGCGCAAATTCCGCCCGACGCGTCATTGCTGGATGTGCCCAAGTCGCAATGGCGCACGGCGTCGTTCAAGTGGCGGTCGAACTTAGACCTCGCCACGCCCACCGCGCGCGAGTATGGCGTGCCGATGTTCAGGACGATCCGTGAGGCGCTCACGCTCGGCGGCGACGACCTCGCTGTTGACGGTGTGCTGTTGATCGGCGAGCATGGCGACTACCCGGTCAACGAGTTCGGCCAGACCCTCTATCCGCGCAAAGAGCTGTTCGACGAAATCGTAGCTGTGTTCCGCGAAGCGGGCCGGAGCGTGCCCTTGTTCAACGACAAACATCTGTCGTGGAACATGGCCTGGGCGCAGGAGATGGTAAGCACCTCTCGCGAGTTGAAATTCCCAATGATGGCCGGGTCGTCGTTGCCGTATTCCTTCCGGCTGAAACCGCCGTTGCCACATGGCGCTGACCTGGCCGAGGCGGTGATGGTGTTCTATGGCGGCACAGACGTGTATGGCTTTCACAGCCTGGAGGCCATGCAAGCCTTCGTCGAGACGCGCGCGGGTGGCGAGAGCGGCATCCAGGCCGTCACGACCTATGCCGACGAGGCCGTGTGGGACGCGCTGGAGGCGGACGCATGGTCGCGCGAGCTGTTCGATGCGGCGTTGGCGACCTGCGAACGGGTGGCACCGGGGGACATGCGCGAGAACTGCCGCCAACCCTCGCCATATGACCATGTCACTTGTCCCACCGCCTTCGTGCTCGAACATGCCGATGGCCTGCGCACAACGCACATTCAATTGCAAGGTCACGTCGAGGACTTTGGTCTGGCCATCCGCAGGCGCGACGGCGTCATTCACGCCAATCGTTGGGAAGAGGGCAGCCCGGATACGTTCTACGGGCACTTTGCGACGCTCGATGCCAAAATCCAGGACATGTTCCTCACCGGCCAGCCGCCCGCGCCCATCGAGCGCAATTTGCTGACGACGATGACCATTGCCACTTGCCTGCATGCCTTGGCCACGCCCGGCGCCCGCGTCGAGACGCCTCATTTGCTGGTGGCGTATTGATTGCCTTAGGTTTTCTCAAAACCTTGTGTCGTCATGCCCGCGTAGGCGGGCATGCAGTGCCAAAGCTTCGGTCGAAGCTGGATTCCCGCCTTCGCGGGAATGACGGAGCAAAAACCTCAGGTAATCAGGGTGGCGTATTAATCATTCGTATCTCCATGCGCGCTTTCGCAGGTCTCGCGGCGAAAGGCCATAGCGCTGTTTCACCAGGCGCGAGAAGTGGAACGGGGTTTGAAAGCCGCACTGCTCGGCCACCTCGCTCACCGACAGACCGCTCTGCGTAAGCAACTCCGCGCCGCGCCGCACGCGCGCGTCCCAGGCGTAGCGCATGGGTGTTGCCCGCAAGTGCCGGCGAAAGAGTTTGATCAGATGTGGAGGCGACACGCTGGCTGCGCGGGCGATGTCGTCCAGCACGATCGGCTGCGATAGGTTGGCCTCGATGAACTGTTGCGCTTTGACCACGGCCTCAGGGGTGAGCGAGCGCAGCGCGGCGCGCTCGGCCTCGAAGCTGTAGGCGTGCAGCGCGCTCAGGCCCAATTGCGCCAGCACCCCTTGGGCAGAGACTAAATCACTCGGCGCGAACGACAGGCCCATCTCGATTAGGCCGTGCAGCCGCGGCGTGATGGGCAGGCAGAATGGCGTCTGTGCCAGCGCGTCCCGCAGCGGCGCATCCACCAGCGAGGGGTGCACGGCGCACCAGGTGTGATGGGTGTGCGCCGCCAGCGCAAACTGAAAGTGCTCGTGGTGGCCTGGGCGCATGAGGGCGATGTGCTGGCTGGGCAGATGGCGCTGGCTGTCATCCACCTGGATGTGCGCCTCGCCATCGTAGACCGCGACGAGTTGAAAGTCCTGCTGCACGCGCGGGCCACACTCGCCGCCGGGCTGATAGGTCACATCGCCGAACGTGACCATGCCGGATGCGCGCACGCGATGAACGCTGGATAGGTTGCGGATTAGCTCAGGCATGGCAGCGCGACAAAAATCGTGTTATCAAGTCTGCCATGCTCACGCCAGATATTCAAACGCCTGATCCTGCGCTTGACCCGCGCGTCCCCTTCCCGCCGTTCGATTCGTGGCGCGCCAGCGGCGGCAAGCCGTGGTTCGACCTGCCCATGACGCCGGAGAAGACACAGTTCTTCAAGGACAACGGCTTTTTGGTGATCGAGAACGGGGCTGACGCCGACGTGCAGCGCCGGCTGATCCGCGAGACGGTCGAGCTGTGTCGCGGCGAGCGCGGGCCCATCCAAGGGGTGACGCCAGCCGGACCAGGCGAGAGCGACGACGACATGATGCGCCGCTACTTGTGCATCCACTTCCCGCACAAGCTCTCGCAAGTGATGTATGACGTGCTGGCGTTGCCGGCCATCGTGGAAGTGCTGACGAGCTTGATCGGCCCCAACGTCAAGTGCATGCAGAGCATGCTGTTCATCAAGGCCAGCGGCAAGCCGGGCCAGGCGTGGCATCAGGACGAGTTCTATATCCCCACACGCGATCGTTCACTCGCCGGTGCGTGGATCGCCATGGACGACGCCACGGTCGAGAACGGCTGCCTATGGGTGATCCCCGGCTCGCACAAGCATGGCGTGTTGTGGCCGCAGCATCAGCAACGCGACAAGCGCTTCGACTGCGGCGGCGAGGCCACGCAATTCCCCTACAGCGATGACGACGCCGTGCCGGTGGAAGTGAAGGCGGGCAGCATCGTGTTCTTCAACGGCTACCTGCTGCACCGCTCGCTGCCCAACTACGCCAAGGGCGGCTACCGGCGCGCGCTGGTGAACCATTACATGAGCGCCGAGTCGCTGCTGCCCTGGCACTGGGGCAACAAGCCATCCGGCTCCATTGCCGGCCTGGATTACCGCGACATCGTGATGATCGCCGGCAAAGACCCGTATGCCTGGAAGGGCATCGAAGACCGCGCTGGCGCGCACGTGCGGCCCAGCGGCGAAGGCGGCTGTGGCAACATCGAGCGCAATACTGAGGCGCTTCAGTTCCGCAACATGGTGCTGCTTGACGACGATCACGACGACCACGATCATTGATCTATCGTCCACGAAGGCGCACGAAGATCACGAAGGAAACATCTTTCGCGCCACTTCGTTGATACGCTCCCAATGTTCAAACCGGAATACAAAACCCAATTTGATCGCGACGGCTATGTGCTCGCGCGAAGCCTGTTTACAACTGAAGAAGCCGAGTGCTTGAAGAACTACTACACAACGATGCGCGAGGCGGGCAATGTGCCAGGCGACCCGTTCAAGTATCCCAAGCCGGAAGAGATTGTGACTGACCCGTTGCAGCGCTATCCGCGCATGTTGCAGATGCATCGCTGGGATGAGGTCAGTTTGAAGTGGCTGATTGACGCGCGCATCAATGCCGTGCTGACGGGCCTGCTTGGCCGCCAGCCGTTCGCGGTGCAGACGATGATTTACTTCAAGCCACCCGGCGCGCGCGGGCAGGCGCTGCATCAGGACAACTATTACCTGCGGGCAAAGCCCGGCACCTGTTGTGCCGCATGGATGGCGTTGGAAGACACCGACGAAGAGAACGGCTGCTTGCAGGTGGCGACTGGCAGCCACGACTGGCCGATCTTGTGCACCGTGCCGGCCGATCTCAATCAGAGCTTCATTGATGTCACTGTGCCTGTGCCGGACGGCACGCCCATCGTGCCCGTGCGCATGAAAGCCGGCGATGTGCTGTTCTTTAACGGCCAACTCGTGCATGGCTCATTCCCGAACACGTCGGAGAATCGCTTCCGGCGCTCGCTCATCGGCCATTACGTCGAAGGCGATGCGCAGCAGGTGGCTGCATGGTTCAAACCGGCGCTGCGCATGGATGGCAGCGTGGTCGAGCTGGAAACCAGCGAGAACGGCAGCCGCTGCGGCATTTGGGTGGATGCGAATGGTGTGCCGGTCGTCGAAGTAACGGGCTACGAGGTCGTAGACAAGGCGACTGAGTAACTCACGTTACGCAGCCAAAGAGACAGGCTGCAACAGGCGCAGGGCGTCAAAGGCCGACTGAACGGCATGCAAATACAAGCGCGCCTTCAAGGCGAAATGATTCAACTTGGACTTGCGCTTGAGCATCTCGAGCTTGATGAACGCGCACAGGCTGGCGAAGATGTGATTGGTTTGTGTCCTGACCGTGTGGGCAGGCGAGCGTTCAAGCGCGGCGTTTTGCTTCAAGGACTTGTGGAACGGTTCAATCGTCCATCGTTTTTGATAGAGCGAGGTGATCCCATCGTAGGTGAGCGAGGTGTCGGAGGTGACCAAAAACAATACACCCGTGGAGCTGATGTCAGGACACATTTAGGGAGCAGGTGCAGTCGGGGCGCGAGCGTCCAAAATCTGGTCTGTGAAAACAACAGATTCGACTGCACCAGTGGAAGAGTATATTCGCGAAGCGTTGCCGTGG
>Ga0224722_1001067_pt1 | contig 15538 bp, 12 predicted proteins | sample Balambano_FR1_Me_FD_161646 | JGI IMG/M metagenome (GOLD analysis project Ga0224722, IMG submission 161646) | Freshwater sediment microbial communities from Lake Towuti, South Sulawesi, Indonesia - Balambano_FR1_MetaG | ecosystem: Environmental > Aquatic > Freshwater > Lake > Sediment | place... | reverse complement strand
CTCTATCCCCCTATCCCCCTATCCTCTACCCTCAACTCAATTCTCGTTTCCGACACCTGCATCTCTAGTTTATCAAAATTCAAAATACGTTCTACCAACTGCTCACCAAACAAAGCTTTGCGCCAACCACTTTCCAGACTTTTTACCAAGCCCGCATCACCGTTGCGCACTTTTTTGATGGCGGTACGCGGCAGGGCGAGCGTGGGCGAAACGCCATTTTCCAAACATTTATACTTCACTAATAAATACAATGTCTCCTGCAACATTTCATCGTAAGGGTCTTCCGTTTCTTCGGCGGGGAGTTGTTGGAGGATGGCGCGTTCTTCGTCGGTAGCGGGCGTTTTGTACAAGCGTTCAAATAATTCGAGGTGTTGGCGCACCAGTTTTTCCGGCAGGCGGCGGTTGCGCAGCAGTGCTTCGCGCCCGGAGCCAAGCCCGCGTACAATCTGCCCGATGAGCTTGCCCGGAAACACCATTTCTTTGGAGTAATTTTTTTCCTCTGCCGTGCGCCGCCGCCAGTCGAGCAGCCGCAGCAGAAAAATCTGCTCGCGGAAGTTAAGCGATTTCATCAGCTCGCTGTTCAGAGCTTCGTGGTGCGGGTCTTTGGCGTAGTAATCCGGCGATTCCAGCCGGCGAAATTCTTCGGTTGCCCAGTTCAGCCGACCGTGGCGTTCCAGTTTTTCGGTCAGAATGCCCCACAGATCATGCAGCGGCAGTACGTCTTCCAGGGCGTAATTGAGTTGTTTGGGGGTGAAGGGGCGGGCTTCCCAGTCAGTCACGGCGTAGCTTTTATCCAGATTGAAACGCAGTTCGGCTTCCACCAGTTTGCGAAACGCCAGCGGGTAGCGATAGCCGGCAAAACCGGCAGCAATTTGGGTGTCGAACGTATTTTTTGGAATCGTACCGAGTTGCGTATTCAATAAACGGTAATCATTTTCACCGGCGTGCGTAATTTTCACAATCTGCTCGTTTTCAACAAATTCTGCGAAAGGACTTAAGTCTTTTACCACAAACGGGTCAATAAGGTAATTGCCGTGTACGGTGGCAACCTGGAGCAGACACAGGCTGGTCACGTAGCGTTTTTCGCCCACAAATTCAGTATCAAAACACAACCATTTGATGTCCTGATTTTGTCTATAAAAAAGGTCGAGATCGCTTTGAGTTTCAAGGAGCGTAAAATTGGTATTTTTTGTCAACATATTTTTTGAATGTCGGAAGTCAGATGAAGGAAGCCAGACGTTGCAAAGATGAAACAAGAATTTAAAAATTCAGTCGGTTTTTATGCAATTTCATCCAAAACCGCATCTTTTTTTCAGAATTTTGTAGCGAACCGGCAAGTTTTAATATTTTGCTAAAAACGGTTGAAAATCGCCTATTTACGTGCATTTTGACGTTATAATAATTAGTTGAAAAGTTGACAGGAGGAAGGGTTGACCGCAACCCATCTCACCCGTTTAACCCATTTCACTCATTCAACCCAATAAAAAAATGAAACGAGGAATAAAAATCACGCTCATCACCGTTGCCGTTTTGTTCGGACTGATTATTGTGGCGGCGTTTGCGGTGCCTTATTTGTTTAAAGACCAGATTCTGGTGGCGGTCAAAGACGCGGCGAATAAAAGTCTGAATGCCAAAATGGATTTTTCGGATGTAAACCTGTCGCTGTTCCGCGATTTTCCGGACGTAAGTGTGCGCCTGGAAAACCTGAAGATTCGCAACGTGGAGCCGTTTGAAGACATTCACCTGGCGGATGTGGAAGCGGCGGACGTGACGGTGGACCTGATGTCCATCATTCGCAACCAAAAACCCTGGCGTATCAAGTACATTGGGGTGACCAAGCCCCGCATCAATGTGTTTGTGCTGGAAGACGGGCGCGCCAACTACGACATTATGAAACCCACGGCAGACACCACGACCGGTACCGCCGACGAGCCTTCCGGTAATTTCAACATTGCGCTGGATGCGTATAAAATCGAAGATGCCAACCTCTTGTACGACGATGAAATGACGGGCGTGGTGCTTTCGATCAAAGGCTTGAACCACAGCGGCTCCGGCGATTTTACCGAAACCATCTACGACCTGGATACCGATACCGACGTGGACTCCATGAGCCTGACGTATGGCGGCATCCCATATTTGAAAAAAGCCCATACCACGCTGGATGCTATTTTCAACATTGACCAGGCGAACCGAAAATACGTACTGAAAGACAATACGCTCAAAATCAACGAATTGACACTGAAAGCGGACGGTTTTATTCAAATGCCGGACACGAACAATATCGTGCTGGATTTGAAATTTTCCACTCCGGAGAATGATTTTAAAAACCTGCTCTCGCTCATTCCCAACGCTTATATCGCCGGTTATGAAAAGGTGAAAGCCGAGGGCACGTTTGAACTCAGCGGTTTTGCCAAAGGTACGTACAACGCGGTGGACTCCACTTACCCTGCTTTCCAGGTAAATCTGGGGGTGAACAACGCCAATATCAAATACCCCGACCTGCCGCTGGGTATTGCTAATATTAACACCAAAGTGAATGTGAATAGCCCGACGAGCAATTTTGACGATCTGGTGGTGGATGTGCCGAATTTTGCCATGACCCTGGGCAGCAACCCGATTCGCGCTGTGTTTAATCTGAAAACCCCCATTTCCGACCCCGATGTGAATACCCAAATCGAAGGAACGTTGAATCTGAAAGAACTCTCGCAAGCCTTTCCGATGGAGGGCGTGAACGCGCTCACCGGCATCATCACCGCCGATGTGGACGTGAAAACCCGCCTCAGCACCATCGAAGCCCAACGCTACGACCAGGTGAATATGCGCGGCACGATGGGTATTCAGGGTTTTAATTACAAAGATGCGGCGTACCCGGCGATTCGTATCAACAATGCCCAGGCGGCTTTCACCCCGGAAAATGTACGGATTCAAAACTTCGATGCCAAACTCGGCAAAAGCGACGTGAAAGCCAGCGGATCTATTCAAAACATCCTGGCGTATTTTTCGCCGAAAAAAACCATGCGCGGCGCGTTCACCGTGCGCTCCAATTATTTTGATGCCAATGAGTGGATGCCGCAGGAAACCGCCCCGGCGGAAACAAAACCTACGCTTCCTGCTTCCGGCACGGCAGGCACCCAAACCGAGATTTTTGACCGTTTCGATATGACGCTGGATGCCGAATTGGGGCAGATTGTGTATGACGTTTACAAACTGAAAAATACGGTTGTCAAAGGTCATATGAAGCCCAACAAACTGGTGGCGCAGCAATTCAGCACCGTCATCGGCGACAGCGACGTGCGAGCTTCGGGTACGATCACGAATTTGTTCGACTATTTGTTTGATAATCAAACGCTGGGTGGCAATATTGCGGTGCAGTCGAAATTGATGAATTTGAATCAGTTTATGACCACCAACGGCACTACCCCGCCCGCTCCGGCTACTACGACCGAAGCTACGCCCGCTGCCACCGCCAATATGGAGCCGATTCTGGTGCCGGAAAACATTGACATGACGGTACGCGCCGATGTGGATAAATTGGTTTATACGAATTTGGTAGTCAATGATTTGATCGGAAAATTGCTGGTTAAAGACCAGGCGGTCGTCATCGAAAATGCCACGGCAAATACCCTGGGTGGTAAAATGGCAATCAGCGGCGGCTACGACACGAAAGACGCGACAAATCCGACTTTCAACCTCAAGTACGACCTGCAAAACATGGATTTTCAGCGCACGTTCAAGGCGTTCAATAGTTTTCAGGTACTGGCACCGATTGGGGCGTTCATTGCAGGTAATTTCAACACGAGTCTGATTTTGGACGGAACGCTGGGCAAGGATATGATGCCGAAATTCAGCACCCTCAACGCAGAAGGTTTCCTGGAAACCATCAACGGCATTATCAATAATTTCAAGCCTTTGCAGGCAATCGGCGATCAATTCAACATTGATTATTTTAAAGAAGCCCTGACGATTAAAAACACCCGCAACTGGTTTGAACTCAAGGACGGCACCGTGGAAGTGAAAGAATTTGACTACCAATACAAGGATATTCCGATGAAAATCGGCGGTACACACGGTTTAAATCAGGACATCAATTATATTATCAAAGCTAAAATTCCGCGCAAGCTCATCGAAAAAACGGGCATTGGCGGCAAGGCACTGGCGGGTTTGGATTTGATTAAAAAAGAAGCGTCCAAATTCGGCGTGAATCTGGCGAACAGCGAGTTTGTCAACGTGCAATTCAACCTCACGGGCAGCATCAAAAAACCGAATGTGGGCTTCAAACTCCTCGGCACCGGTGGCGAAGGAACCGCCCAAACACCCGCCGAAAGCGTGAAAGATGAGATCAAACAAATAGGGCAAGCCAAAATTGAAGAAGGCAAACAAGTGGTGAAAGAAACCGCCGCCAAAGCCGTGGATTCGGTGAAAACGGTGGTGAAAGACAAAGCCGAACAAGCCAAAGATGAAGTAGCGAAAAAAGCGGAAGAAGAACTCAAAGACCGCCTGGGCAACCGCGTGGATTCTACTACGAAGGAGGAGATTAAAAGTCATTTGGATAAATTCAATCCCTTCAAAAAGAAGAAAAAAGAAGAGCCGAAGGATACGGTGAAAACCGGTGGTAATTGATTTGCTGATTTGCTGATCCCGCCATTCAGACGGGACAAGTTATGCCAATGTGCTACTGATAGAACGCACATGGCACATATTATTACTTTAATTTAAATTAAAAGTAAATGAAACCTTCTTTATTTACATTTTTTATTTTTGTGATTTTGTTTGCTCAAAATGCAATAGGACAAGATTTAGAAGCTCTAAAAATTTTGTGGCCTGAAGAATACAAATGGAAGATTATTGCCAACCAAGAGGATGATGGCTTACAAATGCTTCAGTTAGTACCAGAAACAGAAAGTGCTGAGAAATGGACAATTATGGGGTCAATGATGTCAGCCAAAGGAGTAAAAAATCCTAATTTAGAAAACGTGATGCGTGTATTTCGTGATGCAGCCTTACAAGAATCCCCAAAAGCAGTTTTGACTTTTATAGAAAAAGATGAAAAAGCAACTTTTCCGTGGCTTCTGTTTAAAATTGAATCTCCTAATTTTCCAAATGATCCCATTCCAGAATCTCAGCTTTATTACATTGTTCAGGGTAACACATCTTTGTACTCCACTTTTGTGGGAATTAAGGAAGAAAGTCTTTCTGCTGAATTCATTGAAAAGTGGTCAAAAATTTTCAAAAGCAGTGTAATTTTAAAGCTGTAATTTTAAAATTCAAACACCAAACCTCCAAACATAACTATGTACATCCCTCCTGGTTACAAGATTACCGATCTTGAAGCAACTAAAAAATTTATTCAAGCCAATAGCTTCGGCATTCTCGTCAACATATTGGATGGCAAACCCTGGGCGACCCACATCCCGCTGGAATTGGAAACGAATACTGCGGGCGAAGAGGTGCTGACCGGTCATATTTCCAAAGGCAATCCGCAGTGGAAGGCTTTTGCCGATGATGGACAAGTACTCGCCATTTTTTCCGCGCCGCACGCCTACATTTCCTCCTCCTGGTACAATCACGAAAACGTACCCACCTGGAATTACCTCGCTGTGCACGTGTATGGGTGCTTGCGTGTGATCGAGGGCGCGGACTTATTTCAAGCCTTAAAAAAACTCGTGGATAAATACGAAGCAGCTTCGGAAAAACCGGTACAGTTAGAGCAAATGTCGGCGGAGTACGTGCAGCGCGAAATGCGGGGAATTATCGGTTTTGAAATTAAAATCGAGGAAATCCACGCCGCCCAAAAACTCTCCCAAAACCGCGATGCCAAAAATTTTCAAAACGTCATTCAGGAATTGGAAAAACGTGGTGAGGGATATGATGTGGAAATTGCAGCGGCGATGCGTGCTTTAAATGGATGACTGTCAACGTAACGGAATGAAATACATCATTCATTTTTTAGTAACATTTTGAACTGAAATATCTAGTGGCGGATGGTGGCAAATCACTGTTCGACCGGAGGGAGTTTGATTTGCCTAGCGTTTTTGCCTACTTTTGGGGCAATGCCAAAAGTAGGAAATCAAGAATTGAAAGACCCAATTAAGCAATAATCACTCAAAATCAAGCTTTACTATACTACTGATTGTGGGTCAGAATCTACTGCTGACAGCACTTTGGAGTGTGTCAGCAGTAGATTCCGGTTTACAAATGTTAAAAATTTCTACTAAGTGTACCATTCTCACTAGTTAGCCGTTTTTGTATTATGAACAAGCTGTTCACGGATTGAAACCGATTTTTTCCCAAAAACTTCTGCACCCATGTCGCAAAAATTACTACTGACTGTTTTGCTAGCAGGCTTGACAATTGCTACCCTTTTTGCAAAAACCCTCAGCGTCGGCGCAGGTCAAACCTACCCCAACCTCACCGCCGCCGCCCGCCAGGCGCAACCCGGCGACACCATCCTCTTCCGTACCGGAGTCTATACCGGCGGTCAGTACCCCGACAATCTGCAGGGCACGGCAGCCCAGTGGATTCACATCCTGGCTGCTCCCGGTGCCAACGTCATCATTCGCGGCAGCACAGAAGCCTGGCACTTCAGCGACGGCGCGTATCTGCACATTAGCGGCATTATTTTTGAACAACAAACCGGTAACGGCGTAAACATAGACGACAGCGGATCCTACGCCACTCCATCGCATCACATTCTGATCGAAAACTGCATTTTTCGTAATATGAATGCAACGGGTAATAATGATTTGCTAAAATTATCGGGTGTGGATTCGTTTGAAGTGCGCCATTGTAAATTTCTCAACGGCGCAGCGGGCGGCAGCGGCATTGACATGGTGGGCTGCCATCATGGAGTGATTCAAAATAATCGTTTTGAAAACCTGGGTTCCACCGGCATTCAGGCGAAAGGCGGCACGCAGTTCATCCGCATCGAAGCCAATTTTTTCAAAAACGCAGGTGCCAGAGCCTTGAATTTGGGCGGTAGCACCGGCTTGCAGTTTTTCCGACCGATGGACGCGCCATTTGAAGCGGCGGATTTGCAGGTGTATGCCAATATTTTCATGGGCTCGCAGGCGCCCGTGGCATACGTGGGCAGCGTGCGCGTGCAGGTGGTGAACAACACGATTTACCTGCCCACGCGCTGGGTGGTACGTATTTTGCAGGAAACCGTTGACCCCAGTCGCTTTGCTTCCAGCGGGGATAATAGTTTTGTGAATAACATTGTGTATGTAGATAACAATCTCAGCACAGAGGTGAATATCGGTTCGAATACCCGTCCGCAGACATTTACTTTTTCTAACAATTTGTGGTACAATTATCAAAATCCTGCGTCGAGCAAGCCTGTGCTGCCCGTGACCGAAACCAACGGCATCATCGAACAAAATCCCTTGTTCAAAAGTTCGGCGGCGGAAGATTTTAGTTTACAACCCACCAGCCCCGCCGTTGGCAAGGGAAAAACGGTGGCGGCTCCGACAATGGATTTTGCGAATGCACCTTTTAAAACCGTACGTTCGATCGGTGCTTTGGAATCCATTGTCACCACGGCTACCAATACCATTCCTGCGGCTCCTGAATTGACCCTATTTCCAAATCCATCGGAGGGAATATTGTTTGTAAAAACACCGGAACTGCCCTCGGATGTTGTTTTAACTATTTTTAATGCCGCCGGAATGATCGTTTTTCAAAAAATCGGAACGCTGGATCCTGGCGTGCCGCTGGCTTTACAACACCTTGCCAGTGGCGTTTATCAGGTTCAAATGATTACAAAACAGGGTCGAACGACTGGCACATGGATGAAGTACCGTTGAAAAGAAAAGGTTTATTTAAAACGTTGAAAAATAGCGCCCCCGATCGTTCGTGCTGCCGTTTGCTTTTTGTAACTTTGTTGCAAACAACCGACCTATGAATGCACGCCCCCTGCTGTCCTTAGCTTTATGCTGCTGGATGACATCCCTTTTACCGGCGCAAACGCCCGCTGTGGATTACTACCCGCCGACTTCTGTGCCCGACCGCGTCATTTTGACCTATAAAACCGACCCCGCCACCTCCGTTGCGGTCACCTGGCGCACGGCACTTACTGTGACCAAAGGCTATGTACAAATTGCCAAAGCTACCGCCGCCCCCGATTTTGACAGTATCCAAACTGTAAATGCCCAAACAGAACTGCTGGTATCAGACCTGAATGCCGCGCATTATCATTCGGCGAATCTGACCGGTCTGGCACCCAACACGCTCTACGCCTACCGCGTGGGCGACAGCACCGCCTGGAGCGAGTGGTCGCACGTTCGCACGGCTGCCGCGCAGGAAGCACCGTTTTCTTTCCTGTATTTCGGTGATGCGCAAAATGATTTGAAATCCAAATGGTCGCGCACCATTCGGCAGGCATATAGCCACCTGCCTTCTGCCGATTTTATGCTGCACGCCGGTGATTTGATCAACGTGCCGCACCGCGACCACGAGTGGGGCGAATGGTTTTACGCTGCGGGCTGGATCAATCAGACTATGCCCAGCGTGATGACCCCCGGCAACCATGAGTATCATCGCGTCAGCCCGACTAAGAGCATCCTGTCGCGCCACTGGCGCCCTTCGTTCACCCTGCCGGAAAACGGACCGGAGGGTTTGGCAGAAACCTGCTATTACTTCGATTATCAGGGTACGCGGATTATTTCGATTGATTCACAAGCGTTTTTGTACGGCGAGCAGGACAGTGCCAGGCAAGTCTCCTGGCTGGAAAAAGTATTGACCAATAATCCAAATAAATGGACAGTGCTCACCATGCACCACCCGGTGTACTCCCCGGCGTGGGAACGCGACAATCCAAAATTGCGCAATGGTTTGAAACCACTCTTTGACAAATACAACGTTGACCTCGTCTTACAGGGACACGACCACACCTACGCCCGTGGAGGCAACAACCTACCGACGGGTGCTACCGTGCTGGACGGCACGGGTCCGGTGTACGTTGTGTCGGTGAGTGGTCCGAAAATGTACGTATCCAGCCTGTTATCATGGATAGACCGTGCGGCGATGGAAACGCAACTCTACCAACTCATTCACATTAATGGGGATACCTTGACTTTTGAAGCGTACACCACGATTGGAGACTTGTACGATAAATTTACGATTACGAAAAAGAAAAACGGGCAGAAGCAGTTCCGCGAACTCGTGCCTGCCAACACCCCCGAACGCCTGCCGGAGCAGTTTGCCCGCGAACTGACGGAAGCCGACTGGGCGCAGTGGGTGGCGCAGTTTGAAGCCTACAAAGCCCGCCGCCAAACGAAACTGCAAGCGAACACGCAGGAAAAAAGCCGCAAGCGCCGGAAGTAATCATTTACCACTTTGTAAATAAGAGATAATTTTTTTGCAAATTCTTCATTTTCTTATCAACCGAAATCCAATAAAACTCGTGCTGTTGGCAATGCCGTACGCCCGATTACCCGGAAGGCAATACGTTGCATCGCCCGTCCAGCCGCCGCCGCGTGCTACGTAGGTACCCTGGCTTTTGTCGTACCAGTCGCTGCACCATTCCCACACATTGCCGTTCATATCAAAAAGCCCCAATTCATTGGGCAGTTTTTGCCCGACAGGATGGGTTGTGCCGTTGGCATTGTCTTTGTACCAGGCAATTCTATCCAAATCATCACTGCCGTAGAAGTCCAGTTGGCGCGTTTTTTTGTTGCCACCGCTTGCCGCGTACGTCCATTCCTTTTCCGTCGGCAGGCGATAGGTTTTACCCGTTTTTTTGCTCAACCAGGCGGCGTAAGCATCCGCATCTTTTTTACTGACAAAAATAACCGGATGATTGTATTCACTTGAAGGGCGTTTTACACCCAGAACATTACATCGCCAGTTAATATTAGCGTTCGTTTTGTAATCCGGTGCATCATTTTTCCAACCTGCGAATTGTTTTCCTTTTTCGTTATCCGTTTGGTATTTCGTAGCATCCACAAAGGCTTTAAACTCGCCTACCGTCACTTCATATTTGCCGATATAAAAATCGCCGGAAGGCGCGCCTTGTACTAAAATCATGGCGGGTTCAAGCCCCCCAGCCCCCGAAGGGGGTGTTGGAGTAGTGGTTTTCGGTTGGGTTTTAGCAGGTGGTTTCAATTTGTCCTTCGCTTTTTTTATCCAGCTATCGAGGTCGTTGGTGGTGCATTTCGAGGCACAGGTTTTGGCGGCTTCCCATTTCTTGAGGGCATCGGCGTAGTTGCCGTTGGCGTAGGATTCGATGCCGGCTTGGCGGAGTTTGTCGCAGCAGGTTTGGGCTTGGACGTAAAATGTAATTCCACAAAAGAATAAGCTGAAGAAAACGAAAACCATTTTCATAAACTTGCATTTTAGGAAAGTGCTTAATTTCAAATAAATTCAATCTGATTTTCCATATCTTCCGCGCTCAACACTTCGTGCAACAGTAACAACATACGAATCATATCGCCAATGGACAAGGAGTAGAAGCGAACGCGATGCCCGCGTGCGCGATGCCGTCCGTATGAAGTTTTAAAAAATCATTATCATACGTTACAATCACCCTGCCTTCCTGCCGAGCAAACGCCAGTTGTTGTTCGTCGCTGGAAGCAAGCATTTTCGCTTCGGCACTTGTAACAGCGTCTATGCCGCGCGCTCGTAGCCCTTTCACCACTGCTTTGGCAATGTGTTCGTCGGTATAAAACTTCACATTAGCCATTGCTGCGCAGACGTTCTTGCAAACGGGAAGGATATTGCTTTTTCAAGGCTTCTACCAAGTTCTCCTCTTCCTGCCAAGCTTTTTGCAAGGTTCCAATATTCGCATGATAATACGCCAATGCCGCAAAAATATCTGCTAATTCCAATTCGTAGGTCGCTGCAATTTCATCGGCACTCATGCCCAAATATTCATACCACATCATCACATCCTTCACGCGAATGCGATGCCCAGCGAGGTGCGGTGCTTCATCAGGAGAGGTGATAATGCGTTCGTCTAAAGAAATAGCTTGCATGGTTATTTTTTATCAATATAAAGTTTTTTGATGAAATAAGCAAACTTTCGCTATTATTTTAATTTTTCATTTTGCAATCGAATACCTGCTAGTATCATTTCGCCCGATTCAGTATCATTTCCACTTTTCAGCACTCGGATAGCTTTTGAAATGAATGGATTGGTAGAACCCAATTTTGCTGCAGCGTCCAGTTCAATCACAGCATCTTTGTAATGCGCTCCACTCCACAATGCTTGTGCATCTTTAAAATAATTCAACACTTTCAACTCCATCTTCCGAATCTCCAACCGCGCCGAATCGGCAAAATTCCCCTTCGGATATTTCTGTAAAAAATCTTCATACGCCGGAATGGTGGTCGTATCGGCTCTTTTTAGAAAATGATAGCGATTATTTTCATTGAATATATCTACCGAGATGCCTTTGACGGGCTGTTGCTTCGATGTTTCCAGCATCCGCCAGGGTTTCCAGATGATTATAACAAACAGCAAGATGGTACCAAGAGTGCTTAATACAATGGAAATGCTACTTTTGGCAGCAGGAGCCGCGACCTGTTTTTGCGACTTTACAGCAGGTTCTTTCTTCGGTGCCGGTTTGGAAATGGGTGTTTGTTTGTCCACTACGCCTCCTCCAACGTAGTATTCCGAACCCAACTTTTGCTCCGGCTCGCGCTGTACGGGCGGCTGCACCGGCGTTTGCAATTGTTGAATCCGCTCCTCCGCTTCATTATAATATTTACTCTCCGCATAATTGTACTGAAAATCCCGGTACGCGGAAATGGTGTTACGCTGGGTGGCGCGGTTCCAAGCGGCGGTTTCTTCTAAGGTTTTCTGCGCATCAATTGCCAGGCGACTGTACCGCCCCTGCCGGTATTGCTGCAAATAGCGGTCGTACGCCGCGATGGTATTCGCGTTTTGGGCTTGCTTCCAAGCCGTTTCTTCCTGCAAAAACGCCACCGTGGTACGGGCTTCTTCGGCGTTTGCACCGGTGGGGTACGCCAGCAGGAATCGCTCATACCCTGCCAGGGTGTTCTCCTGCCGCGTGGCTGCCCAGTCGCGGGCTTCGTCTTTTTTAAGGTGGAAGAAAAACTGCCCCAGGTCGTGTCCTTTCACATTGAGGGGCTGCCCGACGGGGGTTTGTTTGCCGCCGGTCTCCTGCTGCACTTGGTCAATCACGGCGGCGGCGAGTTCCTGCACGCCCAGCACGTCGGTATTCTGGCGAATGGTGCGGATGAGGCAGCGCGCAAACGGACTGTTGTCGCCGCGCGTACCGTCGAGCGCCACCTCGCGGGAGTGACTGGCAGCCAAGCCCCAGCGCGAGCGCTTGCGCTCGGCGCCAGGCTGCACGTTTTTGTACTGCACAAACAGCGAGCCGGCAAAACACGCATCCACAATCAGGAAGGTATGAAAACTGTCAATAGCATTGAGGCGGGCAGTGATGTCGGCGTTGGAGATGTAGTCGGCTTCCTCGGCGGGCTGCGCCTCCACCGGAATCCAGAAGCCCGTTTCGCTCTTGGCATCGTACTCGCCATGCCCGGAGAAGTAGATAATCAGGTTGTCTTGTGCCGTGACGCGGTCGCGCAGGCTGCGCAGTTGGTTGAGGATGTTGCGGCGCGTGGCTTGCACGTCAAACAGCGTCACGATATGCTCCGCCTCAAAACGGTACTTACCCAAGAGTGCCTGCATAAAATCCTGCGCATCCTTCACACAATTGTACAGCCGCGCACAATGCGCATAGGCATCAATGCCGATGGCAAGGAGGTAGTTGATGCCTTGCGGGGCGGGGTTAGAGAAGAAGTCGGGGTTTTGGGTTCTGCCTGCTTTTGGTGACATGGGTTGTTTTGATATTGGAATATTTTGATATTAGGATATTGGGAAATTGCGAAATTAAGAAATTGTGGGCGGATTGCAAAGTGGTGAAGAGGAGTAGAAGCCGGTACAAGTGGTACGTGCCGTACCGGCGAGCTTCAGTCGCCGCGCCCGAATGTTTTCAGCAACCGTAGGTTGCCACCACTAAAAAACGGATTACTACAGCGACTGAAGCTCGCCGGTACACTACTCAAGCTCACTGGTACAGTATGAAAACTGCCACTTCTGCCAGTCATCCACCAAATTTGCTTTGACCGGATTGTTTAAAATATACGCCACGATATTCCCCCATTCCCGCTCGTTACGCACATAATGGTCGTAGCTGTCGCGCATCCAAAAAGTGCCTTTTCGATTTAAAACTTGATTCGCAAAACGCGCCGAACCTCCTTTTATCAATTGCATCATAAAATCTAATTGCACATAATGCGGTGGTGCCGCTTTTAAATAAATGTCGTCTTCGGTTAACAATTGCAATCTGGTATCAAACAAAACGTGTACGTGATTCGGCATAATGCAATACGCTTGCAAATTGTAATGTACCTTATCAAACTCATGCAATCGTTTAGCAACAATTTCGGCAACATCGGGCTGTTGCAAATAGCAATTGCCATATCGCAAGGCGTCCAACTGGTGGTCAAATTCACCAAAATGCCGCTTGCGTTCGTCGCGCATCCGTTCTTTGTAATTGGGTAATTTGGATTCCTTGATTTCCTTGCACGTTTGTTGAAATGCTTCTTCTAATTCCTGGATGATTGCAACAGGCAACGAATCCGCCAGCCGAAAGGTAACAAAAAAAGTAGCACCGATGGGTGCGATGTGTGGTAATCTGTTTTTGTAAAGAATTTTGTACATAATGTATCGGCGAGCTTTAGTCGCCGCCAGTTTTAGTTGTACCGGTAAGCTTCAGTCACCGTTGTAATCAGGTTTTCAGTAGTAGCAACCTGCGGTTGCGAAAGCATTTGGGCGCGGCGACTGAAGCTCGCCGGTACACCCGTACCCTTTGGAAAAGGGTAAGAGATTAAAAGAAAAAAGGGTTATTTGTCCTGTGCCAACCGGAATCCGAGGCTATAGTTCCGGAAATCCGGAAGGTACCTGACGCGGTCGGCAACCCGACAATAGTTAACGAAGTAGATCCAGGAGCCGCCACGCAACACGCGATAAGTGCCGCTGTTAGGTCCTTTCGGATTGGTACTGCTTTGGCTTTCGCTATAATATTTTTCGCCGTACCAGTCGCTGCACCATTCCCACACGTTGCCGCTCATATCGTATAAGCCGAGTTCGTTGGCTTTTTTCTGCCCGACGGGGTGGGTTTTACCGCCGGAGTTGGTAGTGTACCAAGTACCAAGCTACCTCGTCCACATTGTTGCTCCCGGCGTATTTGTAGTCATTGGTTTGTCTGCCACCGCGTGCCCCATATTCCCACTCGGCTTCGGTGGGTAGGCGGTATTTTTTGCCGGTTTGTTCGCGCAGCCATTTGGCGTAGGCGGTGGCACCGTACCAGCTTACCTCGATGACGGGGTGGTTGGCATAGCCTGCTTTGGGTGCAAATTGTCCGTTTTTGCGTTCAATCAGCACGTATTCACTCATTTCCAGCCAGGTTTCGCCGCCCTCTATTTGGTTGCCCTTGTCGTTTATAAAATGGCAAAATTGCTCATTGGTCACTTCGTACTTGCCGATGTAAAAGTCAGAGAGGGTCACGCCGTGGATGGGTTTTTCGTTGTCATAGTCATTACTGCCCATGTTGAAATAGCCGCCTTTGACAAAGACCATTTCGCGTTCAAGCCCCCTGACCCCCGAAGGGGGAACCTGACTTTGAGTGCTGTTAGAACTATTGGGCTTCGGTTTAGGCTTGGGCGGTACAACCACTTTCTTCGGTGGATTTATTTTTGCTTCTGCCTGAGCAGCGTATTTGCCTTTTGGATATTTTTTGAGGTATTCTTGGTAAGCACTTTTTGTATTTTCCTCTTTAGCACGATTCCAAGCAATTTCTTCTTTCGCTTTCCGAATCCAACTATCCAAATCATCCGTTTTACACTTCGTGGCACACGTCTTTGCTGCTTCCCATTTTTTGATGGCATCGGCGTAGTCGCCCTTGTTGTAGGATTCGATACCGGCTTGGCGGAGTTTGTCGCAGCAGCCGAGCGTTTGCGCGGGGGCGGCTACGGCGCAGGTGAGGAGGAGGCAGAGCAAGAAGTAAGGGTAATAAAGGTGTCGCATCGGGGCGGTGTTTTTTTGTATCGGCGTGCTTTAACCGCCGTTGTAATGTGTTTTTAGAAACTTTTAGTAATAGCAACCTGTGGTTGCGAAAGCATACGAGTGCGGCGACTGAAGTGCGCCGGTACGCAGTACAAATCTAACTAAAAAATTACAATCGTACTTCATCCAAAATCCCTACTTTTGCGTTCTTGTTTTGAATTTGTCTAAATAGCGAGTGAGCCGTGAGCGGTGAAAAGTGATCGGTGCCGTTCGCGCTCTAAAGTCTATCGTCTAATATCTATCGTCTTTAAAAATATGATTAAAACAGATATCCTCATTATCGGAGCGGGTCCGGTGGGCTTGTTTACGGTGTTTGAAGCGGGCTTGTTGAAGTTGCACTGCCATCTGGTGGACGCGCTGCCGCAGCCGGGCGGGCAATTGTCGGAAATTTATCCGAAGAAGCCGATTTATGATATTCCGGGTTTTCCGATCGTGCTGGCGGAGGAT
>Ga0224722_1001066_pt1 | contig 15554 bp, 16 predicted proteins | sample Balambano_FR1_Me_FD_161646 | JGI IMG/M metagenome (GOLD analysis project Ga0224722, IMG submission 161646) | Freshwater sediment microbial communities from Lake Towuti, South Sulawesi, Indonesia - Balambano_FR1_MetaG | ecosystem: Environmental > Aquatic > Freshwater > Lake > Sediment | place... | reverse complement strand
GCGATTGACCCTCTTCTCCACCGTTGTTCTCGCTTGGCAATATGCCAACACCCTCCCGGAAGAAGAAGCAATGACCATCCGCATCCCGGCAGGCAAAGCGGCGGCACGCGCCAAGTTAGTCACCCCTCTCTCATCAGCGGTGGTTTTGGAAACCGAGGAGCAGTACAAAAAGAACGGCTTAGAGGAAGAGAAGAACAAAGATGGCAAACCTGCCGACACCGATAACTTCGTCTCCCCCGAACCTTCTACTGTTGCCCTAGTTGTTATCGGACTCTTCGGAATGCTAGGAGTACGAAAACGAAGCGCACTACGTCGTCAACATCGTCAATATCGTCAACGTTGCACCAAATAGAGCCGTTCTCTCACAGTGGAGTTCGGTGGATGCTCGGGTCAAGAAAGTTATGGTCAACAAATTGAAGACGTTGGCGAATATCTGACTTTCGTTGTTGCAGGCGCGTAGGCAGAGGAATTGGTGAGTCCTCTACCAAACTATTCTGGCAAAGGAATTTTTATCGCATGACACAACAAGATATAGTACATCTGTTTCGCTATTCGGATAACTGCTGGCGGCAGTTGGAGGCAGTGCTAAACGAATGTCCTGACACTTTCGATGCGCCGTTTATCACGACCTCAAAGTTCGCCTCTATTCGTGCTATTTTGGCACACAGTATTGCGGCAGAGGAGCGATGGATTACGCTTCGGTTGCAAGGAGGCGCAATCCCGGTTGCCTATGAAGAGCGTGCCGGAACGACGATTGCAGAACTCTTTGCCGACCAACGCGCTATTCGGCAGCAGACCTATGACTACTTGGAGACTATCGCGAATCACTCCTTGCAGGAGGAGAAACCGATTGACCTACCACAATGGAACTATCGCGGGCAACTTACGCTGGAAGATATTCTCTTTCATCTGATGAACCATGAGAACTACCATCGAGGTCAGGTGATACTGTGTCTTCAACAACGTGGGTTTGACCCGCCGAACTTCGACTATGTTTTCTTGAAGGAGCAGTAGTAGACGGAATGAGTGATTCCGTGCCAAAACAGAAGGGGTATAACGCTATCCGACTCTTGGGGATGCGGATTGACCGGGTGACAATGGACGAATCTCTTGCGCTGATAGAGCAGTATATCGCAGAGGGCAAGCCGCATCATATTGTTACCGCCGACGCTTCCATGGTAATGGCGTACCGCGATGACCCTGAGTTTGCCGCGATTGTAGATGTTGCCGACCTGATTACCCCAGATGGAGCGGGTATCCTTTGGGCAACTAAGCGACTGGGGACTCCGGTAACTTCCAAAGTGAGCGGGGTTGACCTTTCGGCAAAATGCTGTGCGCTCTCTGCGGAGAAGGGATGGCGCATCTACTTCTTTGGAGCCGGTCCGAATGTGGCAGAGGAAGCAGCGGCGCGAATGATGGCACACCACCCCGGCGCACAGATTGTTGGATTTCGCGATGGATACTTTAAGCCGGAGGAGGAACCCGCGATTGTGGCACAGATTCGCGAGGTCAAGCCGGATATTCTTTTGGTGGCACTGGGAATTCCGAAGCAGGAGAAGTTTATCGCTAAACACCGAGATGCCCTGAATATCCCTGTTATGATAGGGGTTGGGGGAACCCTCGATGTCTTTTCTGGGACAGTGCGACGCGCCCCGGTTTGGATGCAACAAGCGGGTTTGGAGTGGTTTTACCGCGTGGCTTCTAATCCGAACCCTCGCCGCTTCGGCAAACTCAAACAACTGCCCCGCTTTGCCCAAATGGTTCTGAGCGAGAAGAAGTGAAGCATACGGTTGTCCTCGCCGCGCAAGAGGGAATCCCTGCCAATGGGGTGGGGATTGTTGTCGAATGGAAGCGGGAAATCGGTGATTTTGTTTCTGCCGATGCGCCGTTACTCGTGGTTGGTTCTGCGGAGGTTTGCGCCGGAGTGTATGGTGTTCTTCACCGGAAGTTTGTCCTGCCCGGTGATGCAGTAGAAGTCGGTGAACCGCTTGCTCTCCTTGCTGGTGTGCCTGAACCCATCCCAACAGATACCAACACCACCACGGTCTCTCCTCCCTACATCCCCGACGGTCCCGAAGAGATTCGCTATCTGACAACACGCGAACAAGCCATTGCTCAACATCTTGCCTACTCTGCTCAGATGGTTCCCCAGACCCATACCGTGGTTCGGGTGGATATGAGCGAGGTGCTTCGACTGGCGGAACGAGTAGGGGGAGACACACTACCCTTTCTTGCTCATGTGGTTGCCGCAACTCTGCTTCGTTACCCCGAACTGAACGCCCAATTGCTCCCGCCCAACGAACTGCGGTTAAAGGAGTATGTACATCTAGCAACCCCCTTTCGCGCCTCCTCTGGTCGCTTGGTCGCTCCGGTTCTGCGTGATGCAAATACGAAAAGCCTGATGGCACTGGTACGTGAACACAATGAGTTTCGTCGGGCGACAGAGACCGGAAGCCTATCCGACCAGAGCCAACAGGGGGCAACCTTTACCGTGCAAGCAGTACCGACTCCCGGCTTCCATGCCCCGCTTCTACACCTACCCCACACGGGCTTCCTTGTTGTGGGACAACCCGAACCAACCCCGCTTGCCCTCCCCGACAGTACAATCGCAGTGCGCCCCATCGCGCACCTCTGCTTAGTTTCGGATGCTCGCGTCGTCTCGGAGGAGACTGCCTCAGCGTTCCTCACAACGGTACGCGCCGGGGTGGAGGATGCCCAATTTTTGTTTGCCTAACCGGAGTTGTTAGGGTAAGGGCTACCACTTATGATTGAAGCCTAATCGGGGACGTTTGGTGGTGTTTTTGCTTCCAGCATGAGCGGTGAGGTAGTGGTAAAAAAGAATATCTCCTGCTTTCGGCGTGAGTTCCACGGGTTCGCCCAATCCGGCTTTCTCTAAATCCGCATTCAGAGTATACATCAACTGGTAATACTCGGTATCACTTTTAGCAAGGGCTTCAATCTGTTTGTGTGAACCTGCCCATATCACGGTTCCGCCCCCATGCCACTCGACATCGCTGAGATAGAGCATAGAAGCCAAGCGGTACGGACGGGGGAAAACATGGTGTCCGTCCTTCTCTATCGAATGGTCAATATGCGGGGCTGGCATAGTCCACTCCCCCTCACTCGGATAGGCAATGATGGCTAATGCACTACGTACCGGATAGTATGCGCCACGTTCGGGTTCGCCCCCTAACTCCTCTGCAGCCTGACATAATTGCTCAGTGTAGCAGGCATTAAACTCTGTGGTTCCAAAAAAACCTTTCGTCCCCTGTTCCGCGAGAACTCGCTCCGCAATACGTTGCGCCTCCGCAATAATCTCTGTCGGAATCAGTCCCGACACCAACAGATAGCCCTGCTCTTCAAATTCGTTTTTTTGTGCCTCGGTCAAAATCGCCATTGCTTCTCCCACTTTACTTCGTCGGATACCCTATTGTGGCACGGCATCATCGGTACGTCAACACGATGCCGAACTGTCCCATCGTCCCTGCCACTCCGCCGCAAAGTGCGCCAGCATCTCCGCCGTGTGCATTGTCAGGTGGATTGTATTGGGGAGCATCTTGGGGTGTTGGTCTGTCCACTCCTCAATGGCTTTTAGCATCACCTTCGCGCAACGGTCTTTGGGGAAGCCAAAAATCCCGGAGGCAATCGGGGGGAAAGCGATAGATTTTAAGCCCTTCTCTCGTGCTATCTCCAGAGCGGACTGGGTTGCAGAACGAAGCAATCTATCGTTTTCTTCGGGGGTATGCTCTGCCCATCGCGGACCAACCGCATGAATAACATATTTTGCAACAAGTCTCCCTGCTCCGGTGATTCCGGCTGACCCTGTGGGGATATGCCGCAAACCGTAACTCTCGTTTTGGATTTCGTCGCCCCCCTTGCGAACAATCTCCCCGGCTAATCCGCCGATATGCGCCAATACTTCATTTGCCGCATTGACAATGGCATCGGTAGTCTCTTCGGTAATATCGCCGAGGCAGAGCGACAGAGTATGTCCGGTAGACAGTGCTTGTTGATAGCGCACTTCGGGCATTATCTTATTTCTCCTCTCTTCCCCGTCACCTTACCACTCTCCCCTCACCAAAACAATCTCTTCGGGACAGCCAATACATCAACTGAAAGCAGGGACTCGAAGAGGGCATCGTTTGTAAAAAGAGAAGCCCCTGTTCTTGCAGGATTCCCACAAGAACAGGGGCAGTGTAGGACAGCAAGTTATGAGGTTTTACGTCGGCGGACTACCTCTCCGACAAGCGTTCCCAGTGCAAGAAGTACAAAGGTTCCCGGTTCGGGGGCTACCGCATTGTTGCCTCCTAATGCTCCGGCGGTGGTACTGGAGATAATCAAGTCGGTTCCGGCAGTGACACCCAAGATATTGGTGGTGGGGAGACTGACGGTGGCAAAAACGGGTATCGCTCCCAGAACCGTTCCCGTCAGTGTGGCATCGGGCAGTTCAACATTGGGAAATAGACGGATACGCAGAGCATTTACCGTAATTATATTGGGGTCTGCTAAGGTAGGTAGTTGCTCATTGAAGATGATTTCGCCAATCTGTGCGGTGGTAGTTCCGCTCAGGTTTGCGATTCCAATAACTCCCCCCACATTCACGGCGGCGGTCAGAGAGAGGCTGATATTTAGAGGGACAACCTGCGCGATACTGCCGTTTGCAGTTACGACATTCCCCAATGCAGTAACACCGACCAGATTGCTCGAACCAAAGGCATTGATAAGGGGACTGTCTTGGGCATTTGCCCCGATGACATCGGCAGTCAACAGAGAGCCGTTGACATTGTTAAAGCCGATACCGACATTCAACTGTGCCAGATTGCCTAAAATAGCTGTGGCATCAAGAACATTTCCCACCACCGAGAGGTTGTTGGGAAGCAGGTTGCCAAAATTGGGGAGAACATTTGTCCCATTGACGACGGCACTACTAATCACGACGCTACCACTTTCGGAGGTACTGGTCGTGATCGTGTTCAGAGAAACCGCGTTCCCCACCCCGACAACGATACCAGCATCCGCATCGTTGTCGGAGTTTCCAACTCCGCCATTGGGAAACGGCAGGGTAACACGGTTCAGTTCTGCACCGACACCAATTTCCAAAATCGGGGTTGCCCCAACGCCGATATTGCCCCGTAGGGTATAGGCTTCGCCAGTGAAGGGTTGGGCAAGTGCAGGTTGTGAAGCCAGCGAGAGGAGAAGTGCTGTGGCAAGTGCGCCAGTAGCAACAGTAGACAGACGAACAAAGGAAGAGACGACTTGAGATATGTACATGATTCAACCTTTCCTAAACACAGAATCGCTCTTTGTAGCGACAGAAGTTGGCGACTTTATCTTTTCCGGAAAATTAAGTCAGCAAAGCAAGTGTGCATGAATTGTGCCAAATAAAGATGATGGCTAACAGAAAAAATAAATATTTTTCTACAAAAAACGCATAAAAACAGGTAATTTAATAAATATATTTACCCGATTCGGAAGATATTTTTATTCTGTGTAGAGCCATTTTATCCATACCAATAGGGAAAAATTCACACCGTTTCTGGCGAAAATACCAATGAGGGCAAAAGATCTTTAGTATACCAGTAGTTTGTCCCCCAGTAGAGAGGATAAAAAAAACAACCAACAGACAAATGAGTTCTGTTTGTTATTGGCGGTTGAACTATCTATTGGCTGTCTAACGGCTGTTTAACGGTTGTCTAGTGACTGTCCAACGGTTGCGCGGTTGGTTGTTTGAAGGTGAAAAACTTCGCGGCAAGGAAGTTCCACACGGTGACAAAGCCCGTGGCGACAATGGTCGCTAAATTGACTGTCAAAGGGTTAAACGACTTGCGCCCTTCCGGGTCTAAGAGGAGGGTGACAATCTCGCTGAGTTCCCGGTTGGTATGTATCAGTCCCAACTTTGTGGCGAGCAGAATCGCGCCTGTCATTATCGAGAGGTTGAGGAGCAGACCAACAAAGTTTGTCAGGAAGAACTTGGAGTATTGCCCGCCTGCGTTTCCTGTTGTTGCCCGGAATGTCCAACGACGATTCCAAAAGAACCCATTACAGATAGCGATTAGGAACGAGAGTGCTTTTGCAATCAGCAGGGGCAAACTGAACTTGTAGAGAAACAGATTGAGAAGCCCGATGTCTATCACAAATGAGGAAGCACCCACGATACAAAATTTGACAAATTGACGCGCACCGGGACGTTCGATTAACGCCGCAACCGATGCCGGAACCGTTACAGAACTCATCCTGTTCCTCCGAGGGATTCGTTAGCATTATAACACAATCGGTTGCAGGTTAAACCTGTTTCCGTGTCGAAGGTTTGAATTCGATGCAAAAATCACGATTCTCCTTATTTCTTGCAATACTGCTGTTTGCGGTTTCCGCAGGGGAGGGGGTGACATCACGCCCCATTTTCGCACAAACTCCCCTTGTTCCACAGCCCACAGAAACAACAAAAGCACCAGAGGTTCCCAAAGGGTACGCCGGAAACGAAACACCTGATGAACCCGGTGCTATCTTCGCCCCTGCCGCTCCCACCAACTTTACCCCGGCAGAACGCCCCAAAAATCAACGGGTGGATAGAGTTGTTATCCATGACATTGAAGGAACCGCACGGGGGGCAGTTCGTTGGTTCCAAGACCCACGCTCGCAGGTTTCTGCCCACTATGTGGTGGATAGCGAACGGGGTATCGTTTGGCAACAGGTGCTGGAAAAGGACATCGGTTGGCACGCCGGTAACTGGAATATCAATACCCGCTCGATTGGAATTGAGCATGAAGGCTATGCCTATCGTCCCGGCTACTACAGCGATATTCTGTATGAAGCATCGGCACGATTGGTACGAAACATTACTGCAAGGCATAATATCCCAAGAGACCGACAGCATATTATCGCCCACGCTGAGGTTCCGCATCCTCGCGAAGCCGGAAAATTTGGGGGCGCAGGAGCGCATACCGACCCCGGTCCGTACTGGGATTGGGCGTACTATATGGCGTTAGTTCGCAATGACTCGGAACTGCTAACAGAGCATACCACGCTCAAACTGCATCCCGGCGAGCGGGCTTCTTTGGTGGTGCGTTTGAAAAACAAAGGGGATGACCCTTGGGTGGCAAATCAGACCGGACGCAATAACCCTTCGGCGCAAGAGGTCGGTCCTGTCTACTTTGGAACCGCCGGACAGGGACGCAGTGTGTTGTTTGGGCAGGGGTGGGTCAGTCCCTTACTTGCTGCATTTGCCCAAGCCCCGACAGTGGCTCCCGGTGCGGTTGCTGAGTTTCCGGTGGTGGTGCAGGCTCCGCGCACGTTCGGCGTTGTCGAAGAGACGTTCCGCCTTATTAAGATTCCTCCTGCACCCTACCGGACGGTTCCCTTTGGTGAGACGTGGAATATCAAGGTAACTGTGGAGCCATGGGAGATGCTTTGGGATACTACCAGCACTGGCTTTTCTGCCACGGGTTGGAATCAAACAAAGAGTGGTGGGCGAACTGTCTTTTGGCAGAAGCAACCGGAAACCCCGGCAATCTGGCAAGTCTCCCTGCCTATCTCTGGGGTGTGGGAGGTCGCCGTTCGTTGGACACCGGGGAACACCCGCACAACCTCGGCTATTTACGAAGTGGAAACCGCAACAGGAACGGTTCGTGTGCCTGCCAACCAGACTCAAAAGGCGGGAGAGTGGTTTGTTTTGGGACGCTTTGACCTTCCTGACCCCAAGAAAGTGGTGGTTCGACTTCAGAGTGAGAAGCAAGGAGTCGTTGTTGCGGACAGCGTGCGTTTTATCGGTCCGTTTCCGCCGTAAAAGCGCAGAAAAACACCAAGAGAACTCGGTCGGTACGGTACAATAACCGTAGTATCCTACTCTAAACAGTATTCTATTCTAAACAGTATCCTACTCTAAGTAGAGTGCGGTAGGGTTTCGCGAGGTGACGCGAGACAGGGAGGCTTTCACGATGTCTACCAAGAAGGTGGGCGAAAAGACAGTGGCAGATGTGATGACGCGAGACGTAATGACGGTTCCCGCAGAAGCGACTCTGCGCGAGGTGGCAACACTCCTCACGACTAAGAATGTGAGCGGTGCGCCTGTGGTGGATGAGAACGGTAAGATGGTCGGTATTATCAGTGAGTCCGACCTGCTTTCGGAGGCGCGGAAACGCTCCGGTCTGCCACAGATGGCAGCGTTTGGGGTGTTTATTCTGCCCCAAGAGACGTTGGAGCGTATCTACCAGAATGGGGCAACTCTGATAGCATCCGATGTGATGACCAAAAAGATTATCACGGTTCCCCCAGAGATGCCGATTGCCCAGGTTGGGGACTTGATGGTCAAGTCGAAAATCAACCGAATTCCCGTGGTCAATGACGCAGACGAACTTGTCGGGATAATAACGCGCGAGGATGTTCTTCAATCTCTGTTCGGTTTGGAGTAGACGGGTGAGAAGTGGGAGGTTTATATGTGGCGGATTGTTCTCTTATTAGCACTAATGTTGTGGGGAATAGGCAATTCGTATGCCGCGCCTCCCACATTGGATGTCAAACCGGCTCTCAGCGACTCCCTGCTTACTGGGCATTGGCAACCCGTCATTATCACCCTGAAAAACCCCGACACGGGAACTCCCCTGCAAGGCGAAGTACAAATCTCTCTGGAAGAAACTCGTTCCGGTGTCATCCTGGATGTCTACACCCAGCCTGTCATCCTGCCGCGTGGCGCGGGAACAGTCCAGACCACCGCCTATATCTATCTCCCCGAAGGTTCTCAACCCGTCATTAACCTGTACTTGATTAACGGACGTGAGGGGAAAGGCGAAATGATAACCCGGAAGCGATTCGACAAGATTCCCCTACGTTTCGATGCCCTCAATCTGCTTGCGGTTACACAGCAACCCGATTCCCTTGCCTATCTTCAAGCCGAAACCTTTGCAGTGTATCCGGGCTATGGCGTGCTACGCCCTGCCCTTGCGCCTCGCCAACGCGGGGGAGTGTCACAGGTGGGAACCAGTTCCGTGGTGCAGGTGCAACTGGTTCCAGACCCGGCAAATCTCCCCGACCGTTCGCTCGGTTATGACCTTGCCAGCATCATCTACATCGGGGCAGATATATCTCCTGACACCCTTGCCGATGCTCAGGTGACTTCTCTCAAACAGTGGGTACAAAGCGGGGGGGTCTTGGTCTATTCGGGAGCGAAACTACGGACAGATGAACGCTTTCGAGCGTGGCTTCCTCCCTACCAAGCGACGACTCAGGAAAATTCGGACCTGTTCCGAGTCAGTCCGCAAGGACGCGGGTTTACGGTTGCACTGAACTTTGACCCCACCTCTCCCGGTTTTGGGGAAAGTCCGGCGGCACTGGCGACATGGAAGAAAATCGTCACTGCAACCATTGGGACACCCAGTTTAGGGCTAGCACTGAGTGAGACAGACGGCATGTTCGGCTACTACGGCTATTCCTTCTTCAACTCAGTCATGCACGCCCCCGGCCTTAAAGCACCGGGAATTGATGCCATCGGACTCTACCTGTTGGGCTATATCGTCCTCTTGATACCGCTTAACTACTTTATCCTCAAACGCTTGGATAAACGCGAGTGGGCATGGTTTACCGTCCCCCTCTTGGTCGCCCTCTTTACCATTGGGGCGTATAGTTTCGGGTTGAGCATTAAAGGGGGCGACACGATACTCAACACGGCAAGCGTGGTAGAGTTGACCGAAGGCGAGAAGCAAGCCCATGTCTTTGGTGTGGTCGGTCTCTTCTCTCCCTCCCTCAGCCGTTACCGCATTGGGGTAGACCTACCGGGTGCTGTACTCTGGTCGGCAAAAGGACAGTACGGGGGAGGCGGTAAGCCGCTCGTCTTAGAGGAAGGGAATAAAGAGGGGGGAGCAATTCGTAATGTTGAAGTCCCCATGTGGTCTATGGATACCTTCGGGGTACGTGCCTCGACCCTCACATTAGGGGAAGGGATTCGTGTCAATCTCAAGGAGATTCCCCGTGCAATACCCGACCCCACACAGGATGTTACTGGAACGATTGAGAATCGCACGGGCAAGACTCTATACGATGTCCGAATTGGAAAAGGGAACTACAGTACCGCAATTGGAAAATTGGAACCGGGACAAACCGCCAAAGTGAAACTGAAAACAGATGTACTTGACTCACGGAACCCCTATTACGACCTCATGCAGAGCGGAACAAACCCGAATACCTCCCAACCACGCAGGACAGGCGAAATTGCCGCTACCCAACAAGCCATTGGTCAGGACTTACGCCAAGCCATTCGTGGGGTGGTACAGAATTTAGGGTCGCAGGAGTATGTACAAGTCCGCACCGCACCACCCTACCTTATCTCGGCTTGGAACTATGACCCCCTCCTTCCGGTGACTATCAACAAGGAGAAACCGCAAGTCGGGGGTCACGCCAACCTTATTATGATGGTGGTAAACCCTGATTAGACGGAGGGGTGAATATTACCCATACGCGCCATGCGGAAGGAACCCAAGCAAACGTTTCAGGCGCGGGTTGGCATCCGCATAGACGTGTTCGGGCATCTGGTAGTTAATAAACGGGTAGTATTTATGCCCAATCAGGCGACGTGCATAACTGACCTGTGTGATATAGCGCACCCGGTCGGAGAGGTTGTGCCGTCCTCGATGCCACACCTGATTATTGAACATCACGACGGTTCCTCGGTTGCCACAGCAGGGAACCGTCTTGCTCTCCCACTCGGTTCCCTCCAATGTCGGGGGGCAACGCTTCCCAAGCAGGTGTGAGCCGGGCAACACCTCCGTCGGTCCGTGGTCAGGCGTTTCCACATCGGTGAGATAGTAGTTTGCCGTAAAGAGGAGAACAGGGAGACGCACATTGGTCGGGGCTTCTCCCTCGGTGACCAGAAAATGTGGGGCATCGTCCTGATGCCATCGTGTGATTCCCTTCTCCCTGCCGGGACGCACCCGAAACGAGTTGTTATGAATCACATGAGTACAATCGGAAATCAGAGTTTCCGCGAATGTCACAATCGGTTCCATATCAAAGAGGGAGAGATTGCGCGGGCTGACCTCAAACATCCGGTGGTGCAGTTCAATGCTTCCCCCACGCGACTCATTTCCCTCAGTATCCAATACCCGGTCTAAATCGTCGCACATCTCCGCGCACCAATCGGGCGGTAGCACATCATGGAGTACCAAGTACCCCTCCCGATGAAACTGCTCCACCCACTCCTGAATCTGCGCCTCCGACACAGTTTGTTCCGCGAAATAGGTTTTTGTCTCCATGCTTCCTCCTCAAACGGATTTAGTGAGAATGTAGTTCACGATGTGGCGGGCGGCTTCCTTTGATACCTCACTGGTGAAATCCCCTTATTTGCCTTTCTATTACAGTTACAAAATTCTTGTTTTTCTACCTTCCGCTATATCTGCAAGTTGCGACCTTAGGGACTTAAACATATTTTTTACATTTGCTAATCCTGCATAAGCCTCACGATAGAGTCCTGTGATACCAGCATGACCTTCAACACCCGGTTTTGCTTTTGACTCATCATCGTCTAATGGATCCCATTGGACATCAAGATTGGAAATTTGTGGACTATCTGGATCTGGGCGGATTCCCCGAATCTCGCATACTAAAAATGGAGCGTAATATTCTATGGGGTTGGAAGAATCTGCCCGCATAAAGTCGCGGGCTTGGATAGGAGTCGTTAGACGAAGTGCAAACACGGAAATCGCCTTAAGTTCAGACCTCTCATCCTCTGATGAAAGGGAAAAAGATGTTGGAGCCACTCTCCCGTCCTTTGAAAAAATGGTCAGCAGTCGAATTACCGTATCATCTGCCGGAAGCGGTTCCCCTCGTTGAACGGGCATAAAAAACCTCAGTATGCTCCTACAGTAGATTTCTTAGCTTCTCTTCGACTTCTGCTGGCAAAGCCTCATCAACGACTAAATCTTCGCCCCATATTTTGCCTGTGGTACGATTGCGGTAAAACAAACTAACTTCTAAATCCGGTGAAATTTCTGCTTCAAAATGGTGTTCGTCCCTATCCCAGAACAAAAGCAGTTCCCCATTATGTCCGGGGGTTGCATCGGGTACTAGCAGGTCGGATTTGGCGGTGCGGAAGTGTCTTAAAAAAAACTGCCATACCTGCCATGCGTGATATGCCACAGCCTCAGAAACTATACCCTCATCCCTCAAACGAGCAATATAAGTATTTAGCCTCTGTCCGCGTGACAACGCATTTATGCCTGGTGCCATTGGTGCGGGAACATCTATCAATCTGCCTGTTACTGAAACATTCTGAGCTATAGTCTGACTAGATTCCCCCGTCATTCCGCCTCTTGATATTGAAAACGAAATTCTTTTTGGCGACTCAGGAAACCACGAAGAGTCATAATCACAGCGTATTGCTGTGGGTTGTCCAAAGGGTTTGAACACTTGGACTGCTTCTCTGCATGGTTCTTGGTAAGTATTCATACCAACTCTCCTTGTAATAATCTTTCTAACCGAGGCCCTTTTGCATCGCTAAAAGTCTGCCAAACAGAACCATGAAGCCTTTCTAATTCATGGACGACAACATCTTCATTGGTTTGCAGATTTCCTTCAAAAATATGATCTATGTCAAAAATAAACGCCGATGATTCACTGGGAGTTTGCTCTGGCAGTTGAATCTGTTCACTTAAATTAACACGTAGCCGATTGCATGAGTCAATTTGTCTTTGAGTACTACTCATTCCATGTGAAAGCGACTGCAATACGGCTTTAGGAATATAATCAGTTGGAGTCAGCCACGCCTCCAATGTTTCATTGGGCTTGCTACGTTCAATTCTGTTTATGTATCGCATCCCGATTCTGGAAATGGAGAGGGGATGCGATAAGTTCACGAAATGCTTCCACGCGAACATTAAATCTTTTTGCATCTGCTCCCAACCGGGGTAGGGAGATTCAGCATGAACAGAAATCCTGCCTTCCGCAAGTTGAATGTATCCCTGACGGTTCTTATGTCTGTACCGGGTTACTTGTATGAATTGGGGTGCATAGATTGGTTGTCCGTCTGAAGAAATTAATAGTTGATTAGGCAAATTCATTAAGGTTATCGGTTCGATAACTCCGAATTCCTCCTGCACCAACTTATAGTATTCCCCTATCCATAGGGGACTCCATTTCTGGTTATCTTCAAAATGAAAGTGAATTTCACATATTGCTTCAACAATAGTTGGGTTCGGATACTGTGGGTGTTTGTTGTTTTCCATCATTTATCCCTCTTTGGGGTTCTCTGTTCTTAGTACGTATTTTACAAACAAACAACTCCCTAACACGAAAGCAAGGTTACATCCTTGTCTATTACCATCTATCGGTGGGTCAGATGTTATCGCCGAAGTGATTATAAAGTTATTCGCTTGGCATGAAAAGAGAACAGTAGTTTGAAAATGTTACTGGAATTCAAGATAGTCGTAAAAATAAAACTCTTACACTATCTCCTGTAACCACTTATTGGGGATACGGGATACCTTCTCCCATCCTATTGGTTAAGGCATCTTTCCCGTCTCGTCGGGGCGATTGGCAAACAGTGCCTGCACCACATTGAATGCTGCTATCGCATAGGCAAAATGTGCCTGCACACACAACAAATGCCGCTCCGAAACACGCTTCAACCCCAGAAACCGTGTCCAGAGCGAGAAAACACTCTCGACCAAAAACCGCGCATTGCACTGCCCCTTCCGACAGATATTCAGATTCTGTGGGTCGCCTACTTTGCCGTGAAACCCGCTATCGGTCAAAATCGCACTCGGACCAAAAGCTCCCAGCATCGTCCGAAAATGACTGTCATGTAAGTTCGCCCCACTCCACTGCCATTCCACAACGCGACCACAGTGATTGATTAGATCACAGACCTTAACACCCGCTATCCAGCGATGGTTGGAGATTCCCTTGGTGGCGATGTTCTTCTGTGAGCGTCCCAGTCGTCGTGGATGGAGCAGTTCTACTGCGAAGGTGTCGGCGATACCGAGCAGACCGATGTCGGCAAGGAAATAGTTTGTCCAGTCTTGTCTTTTGGCAAGTCGTCGGAAGAGTCGGGTTCGTTCAGGCAGGTGAGGGAAGAGGTGTCGGTAGTTGAAGGAGAGCCATCGGTAGAAGGCGGATTGACTGACTCCTTTGAGAGCGTAGAGGATACCGATAGTGACCAATTCGGAGGGTGACAGGATTTCGTTAGAACGGGTGGGCAGGTGTTTGATTTTGTCGTCTACGCAAACAAACACGGCAATGATACAATCGAGGATGGGCATCCCAAGTGCTTCAAGGGTTGCTCCTGATGAGAGATATTGTCACCTATCATCATACAGCAATCCTGTGTTCCAAAACCAAAATTAGCACAACTGGTTAAATCAGCGCATCCATTTTCTTCTGCCCACTTAACAGTTGCCTCCCATTGCATTTTTTTCTCAAGATCACCGCTAAAAACCCACCCATTTAGAATTAGCGGCTTTGGTGGGTCTGTGGGACTACATTTGTGAGATTCCGCAAATTTCGATAGCCTCTCATAAACCCTTGCCCACGGGGCTGGATTGGGACAAACTTGTATCATATCCCTGCCTCTCTACTTTTTGATAAAGATATAGTTCACGATATGATGTGCGGCTTCCTTGTCTAAGGGTTCGTTGTTGTTGCCACACTTGGGGGATTGGATACAGGACGGGCAACCCGTTTCGCAGGGGCAGTCTTGTAAGAGGGTGAGGGTGGCGGAGAGCCAATCGTCTATCAGGCGGAAACCCGTTTCGGCGATACCGACACCGCCGGGGTGGGCATCGTGGACAAAGATGGCGGGTCCGCCGACCTGTGCATGATACGCCGTGGAGACCCCCCCGATGTCGTTGCGGTCACAGAGGGCAAAGAGGGGAAGCAACCCAATGGAGGCGTGTTCGACGGCATGAACGCCCCCGGCAAGGTCTAACTCTTTCTTTTCCAGTTGGTGGACAGCAGGATAGGGAACCGGATACCAGACCGCTTCGGTTTCAAAGGTCTGCTCCGGCAGGTCAATATCGAACTGCCCCAGTGCCTCATCGGTAAACATCTGCTTCTGCTTAAAACCCACTACCTGCGTCGTGACTACTACCGAACCGAAATACGCAACGGTGCTTCCCAACTCCTTGCTGGCATATGTCTCCTTGATTTCGATTTGTGTATCTATACGGGGTTCTGTGTAGAAGTTTGCTGTGGCAGGACGGACAAATGCCCGAAAGTTCTTGGTATCCAGCGATTCGACCAAGTACGACTCCCCCATGTGCAGATAGACTGCGCCGGGGTGCAAGGTATCAAAAGCGCGTGCCTCTTCCACCGTTCCCAACACCGTTCCCCGGTTTTCATCAATAATGGTGTACTGATTTGCCGAAGCAGAGCGGATATTCATTAGCCCTGCCGGGTATTCGCTGGCACTGTAGATGAGTTGCTCCCCTCGTGCCGCCAGTACCCCTTCCTCACACAAACGATGGGCGACCCAGCGTACCCGCTCCTCGCTATCCTTCCCCCCAAAGTACCGATAGTCTCGCTCGGTCAACGGCAGTTCATACGCTGCACAGAGGAGATGCCCTCCCAATATA
>Ga0224722_1001063_pt1 | contig 15565 bp, 14 predicted proteins | sample Balambano_FR1_Me_FD_161646 | JGI IMG/M metagenome (GOLD analysis project Ga0224722, IMG submission 161646) | Freshwater sediment microbial communities from Lake Towuti, South Sulawesi, Indonesia - Balambano_FR1_MetaG | ecosystem: Environmental > Aquatic > Freshwater > Lake > Sediment | place... | reverse complement strand
AATTCAATTGGTGAATATTTATCTAGTTTAGGCAAAACCCAATTACGTATTGCTGAAACTGAGAAATATGCACATGTGACCTTCTTCTTTAGCGGTGGACGTGAAGATGAGTATGAAGGTGAAAAACGTATTTTAATCCCATCACCGAATGTCGCAACTTATGATTTGAAGCCTGAAATGAGTGCTTATGAAGTCACAGATGAGTTGGTGAATGCAATTAACTCAGGTGAGTTTGATCTATTGGTGGTGAACTTTGCCAATGGCGATATGGTTGGACATACAGGTGTATTTGATGCTGCGGTGAAAGCCGTGGAAACCGTTGATACTTGTTTGGGGCGTGTCTATGAGGCAGTGATGGCAAACAAAGGTCATATGTTAATTACCGCCGATCATGGTAATGTAGAGCAAATGCAAGACTACGACAGTGGGCAAGTTCATACGCAACATACCACTGAATTAGTGCCATTTATCTATGTTGGTCCAACGCAAGCAACCATTGCTGAAGGCGGTGTCTTAGCTGATGTTGCACCAACTTTACTTCATTTGATGCATATTCCTGTACCTTCAGACATGCAAGGCAAGAACTTAATTACTTTAAAATAAGGTGAAAAAATGACCCAACACAACAACATATATCAAGCGATATTTGCAAGTTTGTTGATGTGTTGGGGGAGTCATGCTTTGGCAGCACCGACACCACATTCATCTGGGTGGAATGAAGACACAAGCAGTCGTACTGCCGAAGTGCCACTTGAATCTATTCAACAATTTGTACAAATCTATGGCATTGTTAAAGATAACTATGTCGATAAAAAATCGGATGATGCGCTATTTCAACAAGCGATAAAGGGCTTGGTGAGTGGTTTAGATCGTTATTCTCGTTATTTATCTGCTGAAGAATATCGCCAATTGATTCAATATACGGAAGGTGATCTTGCCTCTGTTGATTTCAATTTAAGTTATGATAATCACGAACGTTTATGGCAGATTCAAGATTTAAAAGCAGGATCTGACTCGAGCAAACTCGGTTTAGTGAATGGGCAAGCTATACTTAAAGTGGATAATCAAGAGCTCAAAAGTTTAAATCAAGACCAAGTGCAAGGACTCCTTTATGGTTCGATTGGCAGTACGGTACAAATACAGCCAGAAAATAATAATAGTACGGTGATTTTGGTTCGAAATAAAAAAGTGGAAACGGATATTGAACCTGTTTTATTACATAATCAGGTACTTGTGCTGAAAATTAGAGTGTTTCAACAAGATACAGCCAATGAGATTAAACGTCTAATTGAAGAGTATAGTTCAACTAGACTAAAAGCGGTGGTTATTGATCTACGCAATAATCCAGGTGGTTTGTTGTCCGCGGCTGTTGAATCGACAGACTTATTCCTAAATCAAGGATTGATTGTAACGACAAAGAGTCGTTCAGAAGGAGATCAACAATTTCAGGCTTTACCCTCGAATGAGTTTCAAAATATTAAGCTTGGAATCTTAATTAATCATCGCTCTGCTTCGGCTGCCGAGGTTTTTACTGCTGCATTAAAAGAGCATAAGCGTGCATGGGTGGTAGGTGAAAATAGTTATGGTAAAGGCGTGGTACAGAAATTATTCCCATTGCCGAGTGGCGCTGCACTGCAAATGACGGTGTCACATTACTACACGCCGAATGGTAATATGATTGAAGGGCAAGGAATTCAACCGAATCAGAGTTATCCATTGCTTCCTGAAATGAAAGAAGATAGCTACTTAGAGCATGTCACTGATCTAGTTTTAAAAAGTAAAATTTAGTCAAAAATAAAGCCCCTTATTTCAGGGGCTTTATTGTTAACGCTTATTCATCATCTTCGGTATCTAAACCAAACTTCTTCAAACGATAGCGTAAAGAACGGAAAGTCATTCCTAATTTTTTAGCCGCTAAAGTTCGATTCCAATGGGTTAAATTTAGTGCATTGAGAAGAATTTCTTTTTCAATATTTTCTAAATAGAGCTCCAGTCCTTCAGGTGGTAGCTTTTTAGAACCCATAGGGCTAGTGCTTACCGCATGATCATTTTCATCTTGTGTTGAAAATGAGACTGTTGGCGTTGCAATAGGGCTACGTAGAGGAGCTGTTTGAAGATGGGCTAGATCAATGGTTTCATCATCACTGAGCGTAATTGCACGTTCAATAATGTTGCGAAGTTCACGAACATTACCTGGGAAATATTGCTGCAATAAGAACTGTTCTGCGCGAGAAGAGAGGGTTTTAACCGATACTTCCCATTCTTGGCTGATCTTTTGAATAAAGTGGCTTGCAAGTAGTAAAATATCTTGTCCACGTTCGCGTAATGGTGGAAGCACAATATCCATGACATGAATACGGAAAAATAAATCTTGTCTGAAGCGACCTTGTTGTACTAGTAATTCGAGATCTTGGTGGCTAGCACTAATCACTCGGAAATCGACATCAATTTCTTGATCTGAGCCTACAGGACGGATTTTCTTTTCTTGCACCGCACGCAGCAGCTTAACCTGCATATTTAATGGCAACTCAGCGATTTCATCTAAGAATAAACTGCCACCATGTGAGGAAAGAATTAAACCTTGTTTATCTTGCGTTGCACCCGTAAAGCTACCTTTTTTATGACCAAAAAGTTCACTTTCCATCAATTCAGCTGGAATAGCACCACAGTTGATTGCAATAAATGGTCCTTCGCTACGGTTACTTAAACGATGAACTAAATTTGCAACAACCTCTTTCCCTGTTCCAGATTCACCTGTAATAAATACAGGTGCTTGCGATCGAGCAATTTTCTTTAACGCAATTCGTAATTGCTGAATTGGTGTGGAGCGGCCGATCAGTAGTTTATTTTCTAAAGCTGTTTCAGCAGCCTCTTGTTCTGGTCGTGGTCGATTCAATGCCTTTTGAATCAATTGATCTAAATGAGTCTGATTCACAGGTTTGCTAACAAAATCGAAAGCACCTGCTTTTAAAGCAGCGATTGCGATATCCATATTGCCATACGCTGTTAGTACAGCAATTGGTGTATTTGGATAGTTGTGTGTGACGTGTTTAACTAAGTCTAGACCATTGCCATCTGGGAGATTTAAATCTGTTAAACAAGCATCGTATTGAAACTCGGTAAAGAATTTTTTTGCTTGCTCTACACGATAGGCAAGATGAGTTTTAATACCCATTCGAGCGAGCGTCATTTGCATTAAAAGACATAAGTCTTCTTCATCGTCTACGAGTAAGACGAGTGGTTGTTTAATTGCCATTTCCCCGAAAAACCTAATCTAATCAATGAATTTTTGAGCATTCAATCCTGAAACATGCTCCTTGTTGTCGCTCTACATAGGTGAGCTTTGCATGATTTGCCTCACAAAAAGTATGAGACAGATACAATCCTAAACCAGTTCCTTTAATTTCGGTACTAAAAAATGGTTTGAATAACTGAGAAATATCTCGTTTTGCGACCCCTGTACCAAAATCAATCACATCAATACAAGTCCGACCATCTTTTAGATCGACATTAATCTCAATATATTCTGCATCAGCTGCATTATGTCGTAGTGCATTTCGAATTAAGTTAATCAGCACTTGTCGTAATTGTTTTTCATCGAAAAGGATATGAATACGATCTGAAAGATTAAGCTTAATTTTTTGTTTGGCATCAGCCAAGTCTTCATTTAGTAGACTGTCAAAAAAACCTGATAGTTGTATGACTTGGGGGTCTGTAGGTTTGTTGCGCGTCATTCCCAAGGTATCTTGGACAATATTATCAATGCGCCTTGCTTGTTTACTAATCATGCGTGACAGCATTTCTTGTTGATGCGGATCACTTTCTTTGAATAGTTCATTGGCTTGTACAATTGCTGCCAAAGGATTGCGAATCTCATGCGCAATACTGGCAGAGAGTTGTCCTAATGCAGCAAGTTTAAGCTGTTGAACATGTTGAGTGAGTTTTTGCGCATCTTTTAAGATCAGTAAAATTAATGACTGTTCAGGGACGATTAGGTGTTTAACACGAACATTGATCGTATAAGGACTTTGTTGGGACTCAAAGCTGAATTCTTCTCCATCCTCTAAATCACTAAATTTAATCAGTTCAAATAAATCAGGTTGCCACTTGAGCAGAGGGGTTTTTTCTGGAGAAACAGGGATTTGAATGCCTAATAATGTGTTGGCTGCTGGGTTACTCAACACAATATGGTTGCTATGATCTAATACCAAATAGCCATCTTCAATCTGTTCCAAAATATAGCGGTTAATATTTTGTAGTTGATGAATTTCAATTGATTGATGAAAGGTTAATGTTTCTAAAATCTTAAATCTTTGAACGGCAATACGACCAATTGCATGAACCACAAAAAATAAAAAGGCAAGAAATGCGCTATTACTAAGGTTGTTGAGATTATTATGATCAAAGAAATTACCAAGAAAGCGTTGGTAAACCACCATGATGACGGCAAAAAGTGTCACGATGAGAGATAGGTGGGCATTTAATAGAATTGCAGATGAGAAAATAATAATCACATACAGCAAACTGAGTTGTAAGTTGGGTCCTCCCGCAGAGAAGGTAATGATACTCAAGCAGGCAATATCCACAATAAAGACGAAAATGAGTTGTTTCGTAACATGTAATGGAATGAGCTTGAGTATGAAGAGTTGAAAAATGTTGATGCAGATATAGCAGACTAACGTATAGAAATATAAAAAAGGGTAATCGTAGTTGGTGGAAAGCTGCTCCGCAGTGAGTAAGTAAATAAGAATTAGACTGATTGAAATAATCAGTCGATATCCACTATACCAAATTCCGAGCCGATAAACGGTTTGGGAGACTGAAGAAGCAATTTTTCCCAACATAAGCGATCACTAATATTAATATTGTTAAGGTTTAATGAGCCCATAACGAATGGCGAGATGGGTCAATTTTACATCACTATCAATCGCTAGTTTTTCAAAAATTCTATAGCGATAAGTATTTACAGTTTTAACACTTACAAATAATTTGTCAGCAATTTCTTGAGCACTGATACAATTTACGACCATCATTGCAACTTGCATTTCACGTTCTGAGAGTGCATCAAAAGGTGATTGCTGCGTATCGGAAAGATATGAGCTTGCAAGTTGTTCTGCAATATCGGCACTGAAATATTTACCACCTTGCATTACTTTATTAATTGCACGTACCATCTCTAAAATCGGTGCACCTTTGGTAATATAACCTTTTGCCCCGGCTTTTAATAAAAGAGATGGGTAGGGTTCTTCTGCAAGACCACTGACAGCAATCACTTTGGTTTCTGGTGCACTTTGTAATAGGCGACGAGTTGTTTCTACGCCACCAATCCCAGGCATGTTGACATCGAGTAATACAACCTGAGGATGTCTCTGGCGAACCAAAGCAATCGCTTCTTCTCCAGATTCGGCCTGTCCAATGACCTCTACATCTGGATGGTCTTCCAACATACGACAAATACCTGTACGTACGAGTTCATGATCATCAACAACAAGAACAGTGATCAAGAAGACCTCCTTTTTTTTCAAAAAACTGGTTTTTTGTTACATAAAGCAAAATGAGCTTGCAATGAAACGACAAAATTAGCAATCCTATTCTTCATCTTTAGAGCATAGTTGTACACAATTGTGTCTATAAAAGCTTTACCCGATTTGTTTAAATGTAAGGCATAATGGTAGTAAGCGCAAATGTGCAGCGTGTTGAGTTGAGTATTGTGTCGTGAAAAATTCTAAAAAATCTGTCATGCATGCATTAAGCATGTCTATTTTGTTGGCTTTCAGTTCAACAAGCTTTGCTGAATTGGTTGTAAATAGCAATTCAGCTTCTTCGAATGCGAATAATTCCTCAGCTTCGTTAAATTGGTCCGCAAATGATGCGAGCCAATTGATGGAAGATGATGATTCCTTAGAGATTAGTCCACAAGGCTCAACTTCAGTCACAACGACTTTGCGTAGTGGCGGCTCAGCAAACATAAGTTCTTCTGTAGCACCGCAGAAAAGTATCCAAATTCGAGACACGTCGCATTATAGTAGTCAGCCATCTGTAAATGCACGTGCTGCTTTAGTGATGGATGCACAAACAGGCGAAGTGCTGTTCAGTAAGAACAGTAATATGTCGGTACCGATTGCATCGATTACGAAATTGATGACAGCAGTAGTGACAGCGGATGCACGTTTAAATATGTCGCAAGAAATTACGCTTGAATCAGTAGATTTTGCGGGTGCAGGTGGGAAAAATTCAAGCTCGACTTTACGTGTTGGCGATTCAATGAATCGTGCAGAGGCTTTGCTATTTGCTTTGATGAAATCAGAAAATCCTGCGGCTGCGGCTTTAGCGCGTACTTATCCTGGTGGTCGTCCCGCATTTATTGCAGCAATGAACGCAAAAGCAAAACAATTAGGTATGACCTCGACACGTTATGCGGAATCAACGGGTTTAGATCCTCATAATGTTTCTTCTGCACGTGATTTGGGTATTTTAGTCACTGCAGCTTCTCAGTATGGTTTAATTCGTCAATTTTCAACCACGCCCACCTATGACTTTAATTTAGGTTATCGTGTGCTTAAGTCAAATAATACCAATGCTTTAGTACGTAATGGTGGTTGGAATATTAATTTATCTAAAACAGGTTATATCAATGAAGCAGGTCGTTGTGTGGTGATGCATACAACCGTTAATTCACGTCCAGCAGTTGTTGTTCTATTGGGAGCTTCAACTTCTCAGGCACGTACCAATGATGCAACCAACTTATTGACTTGGCTCAGTACTTTACCGAAAAGAATTTAATTGCTTACGAACGTCACAAGCTCCTCATCTGAGGAGCTTTTTTATATAATAAGACGACATTTCATGACGTGAGAAATCCGTTATTACTTCTATTTTGAGCAATTTTTGTTAGATTAACATTTCACACATTCAATAATTATTTTGATACTTAGAAGCTAAAATTGGGGAAATAAGATAATGACTTATGTAATTAGAGAAAAATACTTTGGATATAACGATGAAGTTTTTTATGCTTCAGGTAATCGAATTGCCAATATTTTTGAGCATAAAGAGCAAGCTGAAGCGACCTATAAGCAACTTGAAATCAATGGGGCACGTGATTTTGCACTCTATGAGGTTGAATCGTTGTTTGATGCAGATGAAGCGCTATTAAAGCAATTAGATGATTTTGTCTTTTCACGCTGTGGTGAACATATTTACCAAGAGGGGGAGGTCTCTCGTGAAATGCTACCTGAAAGTTTAAGTGATGAAGATACTTTCCAGTTTATTCAACTTGCCGATATGCACAAATTTCAATTAGTTAAATTTGAAAATGAAGCGAAATTTTATGCGCTTTGGTCAGTTAAACAGCAGAAATGGGTGGAAGAGCATGATGAGTTTTTTGCCAGTTTAGCTTATGCAGATCAACCTGAACAACTAAAAATGAATGTCAGAGCCATTTTTGCAGATTATGATTATGGTGATATTGAGCTGAAAGGTTCATTTGAAGATTTATCGGAACAACCTGTATTATTGCAAGCCTTAATAAAAAACAATAAATCATTGAAGTATAATGATAAAAGTAAAATATTAACCATTCTACAGGGTTGGGAGGAAGAGGGTTTATATATGGTTAATCCTTTATTAAAACAGCCTCTATTTGAGATTAAAGAGATTGAGATTGAAGAAATCCAAAGAATAGAAAAAGATCTATCGGCACAATATAGTTACGATGATTACGAGTAACATTTATTTTTATAAATGTGAATAAAAAAACCAGTTACTTGCAACTGGTTTTTTTATTGTAAAAATTTATGCTTACATATTCGAAAGAATTGAATCTTTCACTTGAGCCATTGTTGCATCAATTGACAGCATCACGGCATCGGCGCATTGCTTGATTGCAGTATCTGGATCTTTTAAGCCATTACCTGTTACTGTGCATACGATTACAGAACCTTCAGCAATTTTACCCGCTTTAATATCGCGAATTGCACCGCCAATAGACGCTGCTGAAGCAGGTTCTACGAACACACCTTCATACATTGAAAGTAAGCGTTGAGCTTCTAAGATTTCAGCATCCGCAAGTTCATCAAACCAACCTTTAGAATCACGTACGACTGCTTTTGCATGGTTCCAACTTTGTGGATTACCAATACGAATCGCTGTTGCAACCGTTTCAGGGTTTTCGACTGGTGCACCACGTAAGAAAGGTGCAGCGCCATCAGCTTGATAACCAACCATGATTGGCAAGCCTTCTGGTTTAGGACCAGTGAATTGATCTGTTGCAGCATCATAAATCACTTGTTCAAACTGATCAGCAGGTTGGTTTGCAACAGCTTCTGTATAACCCATCCAGTGAGCCGTAATATTTCCTGCATTACCGACTGGCAAGCAATGATAGTCAGGCGCACGACCTAAAGCTTCTACAATTTCATAAGCGATGGTCTTTTGACCTTGCAAACGGTAAGGGTTGATTGAGTTTACAATCGTCACAGGTGCTTGATCTGCAACTTCTTTTACTAAACGCATACCATCATCGAAGTTACCACGAATTTGCATAGTAATCGCACCATACATCATCGCTTGCGCCATTTTACCCATTGCAATTTTGCCTTCTGGGATCAATACAAACGCTTTGATACCTGCACGTGCTGCATATGCGGCTGCGGCTGCTGATGTGTTTCCTGTAGACGCACAAATGATCGCTTTTGAACCTTCTTCAACAGCTTTGGTGACAGCCATCGTCATACCACGGTCTTTAAATGAACCAGTTGGGTTCAGACCTTCGTACTTCACATAGATTTCAACGTTTTTGCCAATAATACGTGGAATATTCTCTAACTTAATCAGTGGAGTATTACCTTCACCTAAAGAAATTGCGCGTGTAGTTGCAGACACAGGTAAACGGTCACGATAACGATCTACAAGACCAGTATAACGATTGGCATTCGACATGATGGTGTTCCAATATGAGGTATAACTCCCCCTTTGTAAAAGGGGGATTTAGGGGGATTCAAAAACCTGATTAACTATCGAGCGATTCTAAACGAATTCTTACGATTTCGCCACGAATTGCAGGTAATGCTTGAATTTGAGCAAGTGCTTCATCCATTTTAGATTCAACAATTGGGTCTGTTAAAATCACGATAGGAATCAAATCTTTTAAGCGAGATTGCTGCATGATGGCATCAATACTGATACCCGCACGGCTGAGAATCGTGGTGACATCTGCTAATACGCCTGTTTGGTCTTCAGCATTTAGGCGGATGTAGTATCCAGTTGTCATTTCTTCACGGCTAAGGATTGGCATATTGGTCAAGGCTTCAAATGCCAATTGTGGAATCGTTCCTGCACCATCTTCGGTATAAGAAATATCACGTACGATATCAATCACATCAGCAACAACCGCAGAAGCTGTTGGACCAGCACCAGCACCAGCACCATAATATAAAGTTGGACCTACAGCATGTGCTTGTACCAATACCGCATTTTTAACACCATTCACATTGGCAATCAGTTGTTCTGCTGGAATCAGTGTTGGATGGACACGTAGTTCAATACCATTGCTTGCACGGCGTGCAATACCTAAATGTTTGATACGGAAGCCTAATTCTTCAGCATATTTCACATCTTGTGCAGTAATTTTACTGATGCCTTCCGTATAGACTTTGTCAAACTGTAATGGAATACCAAAAGCACAAGACGCTAAAATCGTCAGCTTATGTGCAGCGTCAATCCCTTCTACATCAAAAGTTGGATCTGCTTCAGCATAACCGAGTTCTTGAGCTTCTTTAAGTACGTCATCAAATGCACGACCTTTTTCGCGCATTTCAGTCAAAATGAAGTTGCCTGTACCATTGATGATGCCTGCAAGCCATTGAATATGGTTCGCAGCCAGACCTTCACGGATTACTTTAATAATTGGAATACCACCAGCAACAGCTGCTTCATACGCAATTTGGACGGCATTATCTTCTGCTGCTTTGAAAAGCTCATTACCATGCTCAGCAAGTAAAGCTTTATTTGCGGTGACAACTTGCTTGCCATGCTTAATTGCTTCCATGATGATTTCATAGGCAGGATGAATACCGCCCATCACTTCGACTACGACATCAACATCAGGTTGACGTACGATCTCCATGAAGTCATCACTTTGTTGAATACCTTCGAGTTGTAAATCTGGACGTGGACGGCGTGTGCCTACGTGTGTAATTTGAATTTCGCGACCGGTACGGCGTTTAATTTCAGCAGCATTTTCTTGTAGTAATTTAAGGGCTCCACCACCAACAGTACCAAGACCGAGTATCGCCAGACGAACTGGTTTCACGTCACACTCCATTTTATTCAATCATTTTAATGAAGCTTGATCATAGCTAAAAAAGTGCGCAGACACTAGGGCTAAGATCATCTTTAATCTGTCGCCCGAGTCGTTCTGATAGAGTGTGGAGAATGATTTATTTTTCTAAACGTTTAACGATTTCATCAGGGGTCATATAACCGCCTAAATAGACGCCTTCAACATTATAAATTGCAGGTGTGCCATTCACACCCATATTTAAACCTAATTGATATTGGTCACGGACAGGATTTTTACATTCAGCCGATGCGACAGGTAGACCTTGTGCAGCTTGATCAAATGCAGCTTTACGATCTTCACTACACCAAATCGCTTGCATGGTTGGCATAAATTGTTCGCCACGAGGCCATGCGATATAACGGACTTCAATGCCTTTTGCATTAATTTCAGCAAGATGCTCATGCAGTTTATGGCAATAAGGACAGCTTGAATCGGTGAAGACGTAAATCACATGCTTGGCTTTACCACCTTGTGCTGGATAAACGATGAGGTCTTCAGTTTTGAGGGTAGCTAAACGCTTTTTATTTTCACCCGCTTGTAAGCTTTCACCCACATTATGTAATTGCTTTTCCCCAAGACGAATAACATCGCCCTGAATAATGTATTGACCATCACTGGTTGCATAAACTGAGCCCATTCCTTCTAGGCTCACCCAAAATAAATTAGGTACTTCAGTTTTTTTAATTGTAAGAATTTTGGTATTGATATTGGCTGTTTTAAAGTGCTTTTCTAAGGCGCTCACCAAACGTTGTTGTGTATCGTGATCATTTGAAGTTGATGCTTCACCTGTTGCAGAGGTACTTGCTGTAGGTGCATCTTGTTTTTGTGCTGAATTTTGTTTTGAGCAAGCACTGATGAATAATGTTGAGGCTAATGCACAAGCAACCACCAACTGAGACCGAGTAAACAACATAAACAACCTTTTCATATGTATTTATAAGCTTGCCCAAGCATACCAAAAAATTAAATTGACTTCGTTAAATCTTGCTGATGCTCTGTGAACGAAATGAAGCTGATAGATAAAAGGTGGTTTTATCCCCTTGGATGGTATTTGCTATGTAATTCTTGCATCCGATGTTGGGCAACATGGGTGTAAATTTGAGTGGTTGATAAATCACTATGTCCAAGTAACATTTGTACAACACGTAAATCCGCGCCATGATTGAGTAGATGGGTTGCAAAAGCGTGGCGTAAGGTATGGGGCGATAACTCTGCAAGAATATTGGCTTGTAATGCATAGCGTTTGATCGCATACCAAAAATTCTGTCGACTCATAATGCCGCCATGTTGTGTTAAAAATAAATAATCGGTACTACTTTTATAGAGTTGTGGACGTGATTCAGTTAAATATTTTTCAATCCAGTCGCAAGCATGTTGTCCAAGAGGGACAAGCCGTTCTTTATTGCCTTTACCTGTAATCCGTAAAAAACCTTGTTTTAGATTAATCAGTTCTAAACGTAAATTCAGTAATTCTGATACACGTAAGCCACAGGCATATAATACTTCGAACATGGCACGATCGCGTAGACCTAGTGCAGTATTGATGTCAGGTGCATTGATCAAAGCCTCGACATCTTGTTCCGATAAGTCTTTAGGTAAGGCTCGTCCAATTTTAGGAGAACGGTGGGTTGCAACAGGATTATCTTCCCTGAGTTTCTGTTCTCTCAGAAACTTATAAAATTGGCGTAAAGCCGATAAACAACGAGCAATTGAACGAGGGCTTTTACCTGACTTGGTGAGCGCAATCAAGACATCAGCAATATCATCACTCGACCAAAGTGGCAGTGATGATATTTTATGTAGGTCGCTACATTGAATTAAGTCAGACAAATAGGCGTTACGTGTATGTGGACTCACGGTTTGCGCCACTAAATAATCACGGAAACCGTGTAAAAAACTGAGATGTTCTGGAATTGTGACCGCAGTTGGAATACGAGGTTTTTTATTTAACATAATCAGAAAAGTCCTTCATTCAACTGCACTGTAAAAGAAAAATGAATTGTTGTCGATCTGTCACAGAAGCGAATGCCACTGAGATTGCTTTTGGTAATTATTCTCATTTGCTTGTATACTAGCGTAAAAGAGTAAAGGGTTAGAAGCGGTGCGATTGTCAGCATTAAAAGTCAAGCAAACGGCGATGATTACTAAAGTGAATCGCTTAGTAGATGATGCCGAACAGCCAGATCTTGTGGCTATTCGTTTAGAGAGTTTAGGCTTTGTGCCTGGTACACAAGTACAGGTGATTACCAAAGGTATTTTTGGTGGCGACCCGATTCTAATCCAGATTGGTTTTACTCGTTTTGCATTGCGTAAAGCTGAGGCCGATAAAATTGAAATTCAACGTGAAGGAGCACCTGCATGAGTGATGCGTTACGTGTTGCCCTTGTGGGAAATCCAAACTGTGGTAAGACCTCTTTATTTAATCATCTGACAGGAACACGTCAGAAAGTTGCCAATTATGCAGGCGTTACGGTTGAGCGTAAGGTTGGGCATTTTCAGCTCCCTTCTGGAAAAGCTGTACGTGTGCTGGATTTGCCAGGCACTTATAGTTTGCAGGCAACGAGTCCTGACGAAGAAATTACCCGTGATGTATGCCAAGGTAAGATTGCTGAGGAAGGGCAGCAAGATGCATTTTTATGTGTCGTTGATGCCACCAATTTAAAGCTTCATCTTGGCTTAGTCTTGGAAATCATTGAGCTAGGTCGTCCAATCCTTGTTGTATTGAATATGATGGACGAGGCGCGTCGTCGTGGTATTCAGATCAATACTCAAAAATTATCAGAGCGATTAGGTGTTCCCGTTGTTGAAACGGTTGCAGTACGTAATTCGGGTATTGAAAATCTACTACATGCCTTGGATCAAGAAAAATATGCAGTACCGCACACTGAGCTGAGTGGATTAACGGGTGAGCATCATCAGAAAATCCAAGTTATTTTTAAAGATGTCGTTAACTTTGTTGATCAGGAAGATAAGCGTACTGACTTTCTCGACAAAATATTTTTGCATCCTGTTTTAGGCTTACTGAGCCTTGCGCTGATGATGTTTATTGTGTTCCAAGCCGTATTTGCTTGGGCTGCACCATTTATGGATGGGATAGAAAGCTTTTTTGGATGGTTAGGTACGACACTTGGTGCCCATATTTCACAGCCTTTACTTCATAGTTTAGTTGTTGACGGGATTATTGCGGGTGCGGGTGGCGTTGTTGTGTTCTTGCCCCAAATTTTGATTCTGTTCTTCTTTATTTTAGTGTTGGAAGAGTCTGGGTATTTACCACGTGCAGCTTTCTTGCTCGACAAATTAATGTTTAAAGCAGGCTTAAGTGGTCGTGCATTTATTCCGTTACTTTCAAGCTTTGCGTGTGCAGTGCCAGGCATTATGGCAACACGTAGTATTAGTGATCCGCGTGATCGTTTTACCACGATTATGGTTGCACCATTAATGACTTGTTCAGCACGATTACCCGTCTATGCTTTATTGATTGCTGCTTTCATTCCAAGTCAAATGGTATGGGGGATTTTTAATTTACAAGGCTTGGTACTCTTTGGTTTATATATGTCAGGGATCGTGAGTGCATTGTGTGTTTCGATTGTGATGAAATTTCTACAAAAAGATAAATCACAACATGCACTATTACTTGAGTTACCAAGTTATCGTATTCCAGATTTAAAGAGCGTTGGGATTGGCTTGCTTGATCGTGCCAAAATCTTTTTAAAACGTGTGGGTGGGATTATTTTTGCCCTTTCGATTTTACTTTGGTTTTTATGTACGTTCCCACAAGTGCCAGAGGGTGCGACACAACCTGCAATTGATTATAGTTTTGCGGGGATGTTAGGTCACTTGATACAACCAATTTTTGCCCCAATTGGTTTCAACTGGCAGATTTGTATTGCATTGATTCCAGCAATGGCAGCACGTGAAGTAGTCGTTGCAGCATTAGGTACAGTCTATGCTTTATCTGGCGCTGATGATGATGCAGTAGCACAAGGCTTATCACATCTTATCAGTATGGATGGTACGGGTTGGTCGCTAGCAACGGGTTTATCTTTGTTGGTTTGGTTTATTTATGCGCCACATTGTTTGGCAACCTTAGCAACGGTACGCCGTGAGACGGGTTCATGGAAACATGTGGCAGTGATGACGACTTATTTATTTGGTTTAGCGTATTTAATGTCTTTCTTTACTTACCAGATTGCATCACGTATTTGGGGTTAAGCAAGCAATCTCACCGTGAGTTGCCATAACGGCAGCTCATCCCTTTAAAAAAAGGGAGCTAATGATTGGAGAGTGGTTTATGTTTGAGTACTTGATTATCGCTGTATTGGTGCTGTGGAGCGCTCTTGTTGTCTTTAAAAAAGTGTTCCCTAAAACCGCAAGTTCGAGCTTTCTTGTCTTATCGAATCTCTGTCAGCGTTTGGGTTGGCACCGTTTGGCAACATGGTTAAAGCCTAAAATCGTGGTGGGTTGTGGCGGAGGTTGCGGCTGTGCTGTCGATGATAACAATGAACCCAAGAAACAGAAAACCATTCAAGCAGTCAAATGGCGTTAAAAGATAATGATTGTTCATATCCTAGGGTATGGGCAATTTTTTAATGACCTAAGAATTAAAATAAAGAGTCATCGAATGAATCAACTAGAAAATATAGAAACAAAAGTATTAAGCCTTAAACATAAGTTAATTTTGTTTGGTTTCATCGTGTTGCTGAATATTTTTGCTATTCTGAATTGGTCGGAAACTCATCATTTAAAAGCAATTTTATCTTGCCTAGGTTCTAATCTCTGTTTTATGTATTTATGGTTAAGACCTGAGATTATTCATTTTCAGCTACGAAATGCCACAGCCAAGAAAATTGATGGGGTAATGTATGTTGCGGTCATCTTATGGGTATTTTCTTATTTTATTCCTGATTAATTGGGAATGGTGAGTATTTTAGTCACAGCCCTACAGAGAACCATTGTTGTTGTCATTGCGTTATCTTTCTTCATTCAGAATGACTAAATCTCGTGAAACGTATTTTTATCTAAAAATTTTGCGCTATACGGTTCATATTGCAACCATCTGTTGAATGTGAACAATTCCCTATACACGATATAGATTCACTTTTACGCACTGACACAAAAAAGCCTGAATAAAACGAAAACTGAAAAAGCATTTAAAACAGTAAAGTGCTAACATTTTTGCCATTCTGTAATCTGCAAAAAATGGGGCAAAAATGTTAATACAAC
>Ga0224722_1001062_pt1 | contig 15584 bp, 16 predicted proteins | sample Balambano_FR1_Me_FD_161646 | JGI IMG/M metagenome (GOLD analysis project Ga0224722, IMG submission 161646) | Freshwater sediment microbial communities from Lake Towuti, South Sulawesi, Indonesia - Balambano_FR1_MetaG | ecosystem: Environmental > Aquatic > Freshwater > Lake > Sediment | place... | reverse complement strand
GTTGTGATGTACTTCTCGCCCGATGATGCCGATAAAATTATCGATGTTATATCTAATTTTTTGCCTCACGAAGAACATGAACTAGATGCAGTAGATCGTTTGACCAAACGTGTAAGATTCTAAATTGTACCAACTAAAAAATCGTAGCAAACTACGACTCTTTAGTTGGTACACCCGATACGATTTGAACGTACGACCTCCTGTACCGCAAACAGACGCTCTATCCAGCTGAGCTACGGGTGCAAAATATTGAATTGTTAAAACACATTTAGCTTAGCGAGTGCGGTCCGCAAACTGAGTCACGATCTCGGTGAAGCAAGGTTTCATCCGAGTCCCGACCCGCTCTCAACATACTTGAAACAAGTTTCAAATCTGTTTCCGAGTTTCCTTGAGTGCCACTGGCACTCATCACTCTATCTAGCTGAGTTACGGGTGCTCGTCGAAATGTAATTCTGCGATTTCTATGTTACCGACAAAATAAATTTGCTCGGCAACATTAAAAATCCCAGAAAGCTTCCTCCTCTCAGTTTTCCAAACAGTGGACAAGTCACTTGGTTTGAAAAACTGGTTTAGAACAAGCCAGTTCCTTTCAATTATTCAAACGGTGGTCAAGCCGCCTAGTTTGACCAATTGAGTAAGACAAATTATAAAACAACAGAGGTAATTATAACATTATTTTGGTATATAACCAGCTTTTTACTCAATAAAACCGAGCATCCCTTCCCTGTTTATACATTTAACGTATACTAGAACTATATGGAGCCGACTATTTTTACCCGTATTATAAATGGTCAGATACCATGCCATAAGGTTTATGAAGACGAACAGACCTTTGTTTTTATGGATATATATCCGATTCAGCCTGGCATGGTACTGGTTATACCAAAACAAGAGATCGCAAATATAGAAGATCTGCCTGAGGAAATTTATATGTCGCTCATGGCAACTACTAGAAAGTTATTAGTTGCTTTGCGCAAGACTTTTCCGCATAAGTTTAAAATAGCAGTTCAGGTTGAGGGTCTAGATGTACAGCACGTACATGTTAAGCTCTTTCCGATTGACAATCCACAGCAGTTTCATGCGCTAGCACCCACCACTGAACCAAATCATGATGAACTTAAGAATATGGCTGAAAAAATAAGGAGTAATTTGTAAATATGTTAGGCAGTACGTCTATTGCGTTTTTTGCAGGAGTGGGAGTAGCAATTTGGGTGTATCGAAAGACGGCCCGAAGAGGCGTTGGTGATTTTAAAAAAGAAGTGGCACCCGCAGTAATTGCTGGTATTCTGGCTTTTTTGATAGTGTTAACAGTTTTATGGACAGTGTTTTAGTAACAGTGAATAGCGAGAAGTGACGGGTGAGTAGTAGGAGTAGCTGTGTTTTCTGTAGCTACCACTCACCACTCACTCTTCACTCATCGCCGCTTCCGCTAGCCGTTTAATACCAATTTTCTAGTAGAAAACAGTCTAAATTAGTATTATAATGCTTGAAATGGGTGAGGACTCAGTAGGCCTAGGTAAGGCTATTCAATCAGCTAGACAACAGGCAGGATTAACGCAACAAGAGTTGTGTCAACAGACCGGCATGTCTTATTCTACATTGGCGAAGATTGAGCGTGGAGCAATAAAAACCCCGTCAGTCTTTACGGTACAAAGAATAGCAGCTGTATTGGGTCTAAGCATGGACGGCTTACTGGGCGCGGTCGTCGATGCACCGGATAAACTGGGTTCTAAAAAAACCGCAAAAAACGGAGTTAAGTTTCTGTTTTTAGACATTAACGGTTGTCTAGTGCGGTTTTTTCACGGTGCTTTCACTCGGCTAGCGCACGAAACGGGCATGCCGAGTGACATGATTGAATCAACTTTTTGGCATTTTAATGATGCAGTTTGCAGAGGTGAAATGACAATGGAAGAGTTCAATAGTGAGCTAGCTAAGAATTTCAATTTAGATAGCATAGATTGGAGCGACTATTATTTAGCAGCGGTCGAGCCGATTGCTGAGATGCATGATCTATTACGCTGGGCAGCCCAAAACTATAGGGTAGGCTTGCTGTCAAACATTATGCCTGGTCTGATCAGCTCGATGATAAATGTAGGCTTATTGCCACAAATAAAATACGATGTAATTATTGATTCGTCAGAGGTAGGATGCATCAAGCCGGAGCCAGAAATCTACAAAATAGCCCGAGACAGATCAGGGGTATCTGCGAGCGAAATATTGTTTGTTGATGACGACCGTACTAATTTGATGGCAGCCGAGAGAAATGGTTGGAAGGTGCTGTGGTTTGATGATTATCGGCCAGCTGATTCAACGGCAAAAGTAAGACAAGCTCTTGAGTTTTAAACGGTGAATTGTGAAAGGTGATTGGTGAGTAGTAATTATATCTATACAAAATCGCTGTTCTATAATTAAGGCTTCTGTAGCTACTATTTACTTCTTACTATTCACTCTTCACTGTTCTCTAATTACTGAAACGAGTTATTTCTAGCTCTATTTTCTTTATTAGTTCCTCCGTGTTGCTTAGCTGGCTTTTTGTCTCTTCTATTAGATGTGCTGGAGCTTGCTTTACGTATGCATGATTGGCTAGGCGCTTTTTATAGCCTTCTCGGCTTTTTTCGGCCGTTTCTAGCTGTTTTTGGAGCTGAACCACGTAATGTTCAATTGTTTCTCTGTCGACGTCTAGCCAGCAGTTATAGGCTGTTTTTGTCAAATGCAAACCCTTCCCTGCCTGAACTTCATGAACTCCTCCTAGTTTAGCTAGGCCAGAAATGAGATCAGCATGATCACGTAGAAACGGAACATCAGTAAAGAAGAGTTTGGTTTTTCGCAGTTTGAGAGTCGATATAATTGCTCTTGATTCGGTCACGATATCACGAATTCCTTCGAATTCTTTGGCCTTTTTCAGATCGTAGGCTGGCGCCACTGGCCACTTTTCTAAAATCAGTAGATCATCGCCTTCTAAATCTAGAGTTTGCCAAATAGTTTCTGTTACAAACGGTGCGAAAGGGTGCGAAAGCTTCAGGATAGATTCTAGCCCAAACTTTAATAATCCTGGATTTAGTTCGTGTTTGCTTACTTCGACATACCAATCAGCAAAATCATCCCAGACAAAGTGGTAAATCGTTTCATAGGCGTCATTTATTCTGTAGTCGTCTAAAAACACTGACACTGAACTTATAGTACGTTGTAATTGTGACAACATCCAATGATCGGCTGAGGTTACGGGTTTGTGGTCTTGGTGGCCTGGCTTGTTTTCTAATAGTCCTTCTACAAATCTGGCTATGTTCCATAATTTGTTGCAAAAATTTCGTCCTGCTACGATTTTATCGGGTGAATATGCTGAGCTGTCCCCTGCACTCCTACCAGCAATCATGCCCATGCGCATAGCATCCGCACCATATTGTTCAATAACACTATGAGGACTGACAACATTTCCTAATGATTTGCTCATTTTTCGGCCATCTTCTGAGCGCACCATACCGTGCAAGTAGACTTCTTTGAAAGGAATTTTGCCAGTTGAGTATATGCCCAAACAGATCATCCTAGATACCCATTGATATAGGATATCTACGCCGCACTCCATCAAACTAGTTGGGTAGTAATTTTTGAAATCAGAAGAGTCAGGGAAGTCTAGCGTTGCAAATGGCCATTGCCCGCTAGAAAACCAAGTATCGAATACGTCTGGATCACGGCGGTAAGTTTTGCCGTCCACGATTATTTGTTCCTCTGAGACGTTTTCAAAGAATACCCAATCAGTACCGTTATCTATATTTTGGAAGGCTGGAATCGGTATTCCCCAAGCAATTTGTCGTGATATATTCCAATCGCGAACGTTTTCTAGATAAGAAATTGTTTGCTCGCGCTTTGATTCTGGGTAAAATTTAATCTTTTTATCCCTTAGAGCCTTAATAGCTGGCGCCGACAGTTTTTTCATGTCAATAAACCACTGATCAAGTAGCATTGGTTCGATTACTGTTCCGCATTTGTAACAAGTTCCTACTCTGTTACGGTAATTTTCATCAACTTTTTCTAATAGTTTTCGTTTCTTTAATTCTTTAACAACCGCTTCCCTTGCTTCTAACACAGTCATGCCCTGAAATTTGCCAGCCTTATCGGTCATTTTGCCCTCATAATCGATTACTCTGATAGCTTCCAGGCCGTGCCTCTGGGCAATATCCCAGTCATTGAAGTCATGAGCTGGTGTGATTTTGACCGCCCCTGTTCCGAATTCTGGGTCGACGTATTCGTCGCCGACGACCTTTAGTTTGAAGTTGCCATTTAGTCCCTCGACATCTATCTCTTGACCGATGTATTTTTTGTATCGTTCATCATCTGGGTGTACGGCAACCGCAGTATCGCCAAATTTTGTTTCTGGCCGGGTTGTCGCTAGTGTGAAAGGACCGTATTTCAGATAGTACAGCGGACTAACTTTTTCCTCGTGGATGACTTCTATATCGGCAAAACCTGTTTGGTGCTTAGTGCAGTAGTTTACTAGTCGCTCACCCCTGTAAATCAAACGATCATCCCATAGTTTTTTGAAGGTTATGTAGGATGATTTAACGATTTTTTCGTCCAATGTAAATGTGAATTTACTCCAATCACAGCTAGCACCAAAACTGCGTAGTTGTGATTCGAAAGTTCCTTTGTTGTTCTGTACAAAGTCCCAAATTTGTTCATATAACTCTTCCCTGCTGAAATCGAATCTGCTCTTCCCTTCTTTCAGCAGATGCTTTTCGTATACAACTTGAGTTTCAAAGCCGGCGTGGTCGGCACCCGGTAGCATAAGTACGCTTTTGCCCTTTGCTCTCTGGTAGCGCGCAATTATATCCATCAATGAATAGTTCAACGAGTGTCCGATATGTAGAGAAGCATTAGCATTTGGCGGGGGCATAACCATGCTGAAAGGCTCGCCACTAGCACTTGGTTTAAAGGCTTCCTTTCTCTCCCACAAATCATAAATATCTGATTCATAGTCTTTTGGAATATATGTTTTTTCTAATTTCATCACGTAGTAGATCTCCCGATTTTCATTATGTAATTGAAAAAAACATTAAATTTTAACCAGCTATAAGAGATACATAAAGTGTTAAAGATACTTTTGCCCCTAGTCGTCAGGAGGCTCACTACATGATTCATAAATAACAGTATACAGCTAACTGTTAACGGTTTACAGACTAGTAAATAATAAAAAATTTACAATACTGTTTCACGTGAAACAAAGACAAATAAAATATAGAATACATACGCCCGTATCTATTCATGACAAAGTTAAAAAGGTCGCAAACATTGATTCTGTGAAAAACGTTCGCTTTTTGTTCTTTAGGTACACCCCTGTTAGTAAATCAGAAGATTACTTTCACGCTTTTTGTTTTTGCATTTTTAATTTTAACAGGGAAGAAAACCATAAGCAACACCTGTCCCACACTTTTTCTGCTTGCAGTCAGTCACTAACCTGATTGATTGCAGGAACGAAAAGGTGCGGTGATTGACAAAAGAGAAATATTCAGTTATAATAAGACTTTAGATAATTAGTGAAATAAAAACGCAGAAAATAAGAAGACATGGCAGAAAATCGTATATCAAACGGTATCCAAGCTGGTGGCGAAAAGTTCAGGTCGTCAGAATTCAAAACAGCACGCGACGGACTAGTGAAAAACATCAATGCGTGGCTAGACGAACAAAAGTTAAAGTTTGGTGATGTCGAGCAAGAAAATCTTGTGACAGAAACTACACTTGGCCCAATTAATAGTAGGGTAAATATGGTAGGCGTCTCATATAGGGAAGGGACTAATATGTCTGGCGACGGCATAAGTTCACCACTAAAATTTCAGCGCGTATCTCAAGAAGAGTCAGGTAAGCTGGAAGTTATAAGCGTATCCGGAACTGATCCAGTTGCAAGCGCTGTGCGTGGTAACGAATACGAAAACGGACATAGATCTGAGCAAGTCGCTTCATTTGGGGTCGAAACTTACGACCTTGAGGGTTTAAATAATTATTTCAGATATGATTTCAAAGGTGACGGATCGGTAAGTCAGCACTTTGTCTCCGCAGAAGGCGTGCATACTGGGCGAGCTCTGAGTACGGTTCAAGATATTGAAATGGCGACTTTGGCGTTTGAGCAAGTTGCAACAACAATTACCTCATAACCTACATACTGAAAGTCCGATTCCTTTCTAATTTGTAAAGACTCTAAAGGAATCATGTAGCAGTTAAGATTAACATATGATAAACTTAAGACATGAAAACAATTGACTCGAATAAGGACGTAACTACTATTGGCTTTCGTGAACTTCGTGAAAAGTCAGATAAAATTATCGCAGATGTTGAAGCGGGCAAGTCTTTTCTGGTAAAGCGAAAATCAAAGGCGTTGTTTAGGATTGTGCCGGTCGAGGAAGAAGTTTGGAATACAGTTATCGATTTTACCGAGATTGATCCTGAAGGTGTGCCGATAGGGGAAGTTATAAGTGCTATTGAAGAATTAAAACGAGAACAGCCAGAAAAATATGGCAGACAAAATAAAAAAATTCCTCGCTAGGCTTAGCCCGCAAGAGCTGAACAGAGTTCTAGCTGTCATGTACGACATAGAAAACAATGATATTGATAGCTTGGACATAAAACCTCTAAAGGGCCAGAAGCATACGTATAGAGTCCGAAAAGGGAGAGTTCGTATCATCTTTTATTCAAAGAACGAAAAAGTAGTAATTATTTCGGTTAGCAATAGGGACGATCAAACTTATAGTGGATTCTAAATTTACATACTCAAGTTGGGTTCAATTTATAGAGAGTAGGCCTCGTTTTGGAGCTTTTTGATACCTTATTGGCTAAGTGGCCGGAAAGCTAGCCCGCAAATGCAGATAACTTCAAACAATTGCAGAGATAGAACTTGACAATTTAACCATTGTATATATAATGGTTAAATATGAGTAATACAACAGTGCTAAACGTGAAGATAGACAAAGATTTGAAAAGGCAAGCTCAAGAAGTAGCAAAAGCTGTAGGCTTGCCAATGAGTACGATCGTATCGACCAATCTACGCGAATTTGTCCGCACTAGATCTATCACAATCAGTGACGAGCCTCGACTTAAGCCAGAAGTTGAAAAGGAGCTTTTGCGCTTGTCGAAGATGGCAAAGAAAGGCGAAAATTTATCTCCCGCCTTCGACACAGCCAGTGATGCACTTGATTGGCTCAAAAAAGAGGTGACAAAAGAGGTGACAAAAGAGAGCGATTAACGTATGACTATCCGCTACTCAAAAAACTTTGTAAAACAATTGTCAAAACAACCGCCTAATATACAAAGGGCTTTTTATGCTCGGCTAGAGATTTTTGCGGATAACCCACATGAGCCTTTACTTCGCAATCATGCACTCAGCGGCAAACTAAAAGGTTTTTACAGCATAAATGTAACTGGTGACGTAAGAGCGCTGTATGAGATTGTTGACGATACGATTTATATCTATCAAATGATCGGTTCCCATAGCCAACTTTATCGATAAATTTTTGAGACAAATGAAATTATCTAGGAGCGGTAGTATTTCAAGAGTTTCAGATTGACAAAATAAACATTTTTTGCTATAATGAGTTTAGTAAGAAAAAAAATTAAAATAAAAAAAGAAAAGACAAAAATGACAAACTTTGACGCATCAGAAATATTTCCAGAAAGCATGCCTCCAGCGCGAGTCGAAGGTGCTTACTTGGAATTACAAGATCACAATAGAAAAAATACAGGCATGGGCGTTGGTATGGCGAGACTTATTGGAGCTCTTATTGCTGAAGCAACACCTCTAGAATCTACCGATAGTGAGGATGTACAGGAGTTTTATGTAAATTCAGAAGGGCAAGCACCCACACCAGATGTATATAGAAGAATTTCCGATAACACAAGTATTGATGTGGAGGCGGGGAAGACTTCTGAAGATCTGCTCTCACTTACAGTTGATCCAGTTCTTGAGGCAGTGGGTCTTGCGCGATATAGCGATAGCTTTGTCACAAACGGCACACAAGCAGTCACTAATTCTAAGCAAGAAGTCGTTATTTTAAACTCGCACAAGTATCTGGACTTTTTGAACGAGGCTAAAGCGAAACTTCCTGAAAACCCCGCTCTTCTACAACTTGTAAGTGAAACATATAATAACAATCTTGCTACTATTTGGCGCATGGCAATGGCAGAGTCTAGTACAGAGGAACAAGAAGGCTATGATCGAGTTCTTCAAGATAGATTAAGAGTACTTGAAGAGATACACCCAACTATAGTTGAAATTTCCAAGTCTAATTCGTTAGATGCTCAGCTTGAACGAGGAACTATGTATTTGAACTGGGGTTCAAAACAAGAGTTTAAAGACTTTTTAATTATGCGTGATTTAGGCATTAGGGAAAAAGGGACATTTTCGGCCGCTGATTGGCACAAAGATATGAGTGGACCAAAGTACGAAGAAAAGTGGCATAGTCTGTTGCAACATTATATGTCGGTTGTTGCTTCACACGGTTCTGATAGTGATTTAACAGTTCTTCTGAAAGCGGAGATTAGCGATATTCTCGGTAGTCCGATTGCGTGGCCGGAAGGCTACTGGGGTGACTATGTTACTTCAATTAACACGGCTAGAGAAAAAGTTATTGCAGAAGCTAAAGACATTGGTCTTCTAATCTAGCGCTACATCGAAAGGTTGGGCTCTATCTGCAATTTGTATGGATCAACAGGTTCTTGATCTAGCATGGCTTTGAAACAGCCCAGCGTTGCAACCATCGCGCCGTTATCAGTACATAGTTTAATGTCTGTATATTGAATTTCTATAGGGATTCTATCTGTTAGTTGGCGACGCAATTCTTGATTAGCGGCGACTCCGCCAGCTATGACGACTGATTTAGGTTGAAACTCTTCATAGGCCAAAACTGCCTTGTCTACGACTGTTTCTATGGCAACTCGCTGGAAGCTGGCTGCGATATCGTGTTTTTGAACGTCTGACAGCCTCTCTGGCAGTTTGTGGGACGGAAATGTGAAATCTTCCCCTATTTCTTCTTGGGCCAGCCTTAGAACGGCTGTTTTAAGGCCAGAGAAAGAGAAATCATAGTTATGATTATTAAGTTGAAGGTTGAAGGTTGAAGGTTGAAGGTGGCTGTTTCTAATTTTTGATTTTGAATTTGTTTCGGATTTCGTCCGCCAGCTGGCGGATCGGATTTCGTGCTTGGAGTAAGTTTCACGAAGTTTTAATAGCGCTGGATTATCGCCAACTAACCTAGATTTAGGTAATTGGTACTTTAATGGATCTCCGTGCTTTGCTGCTTCAGCAATAGACGGGCCGCCGGGGTAGGGGAGCCCAGTAATTTTAGCTACCTTGTCAAAGGCCTCGCCAATCGCATCGTCGCGGGTTTGCCCTAGCAAGGTGTAGTCAAAGTGATCCCTAAATAGTGCTAATTGACTATGTCCACCAGAGACGATTAAGGCCAGCAATGGAAACTCAGGTTGATTTACGGGCAAAAGGTATGTTTTGCGGTCTAGTTGCCAAGTATTTGTTGAAGGTTGAAGGTTGAAGGTTGAAGGTTGAGGAACTTTTAACTTTCTACTTTCTACTTTTAACCCATTGGTTTTGTTTATAAAGTTGGCGTAGACGTGAGCCTCGACGTGATTGATGGCATATAGTGGTTTGCTTTTGGTGATGGCTAGCGTGCGTGCCGTCATTACGCCGACGAGTAAGCAACCACCAAGCCCCGCGCCGTGCGTTACGGCTATGGCGTCGATTTTTGACCAAGGTTCAAAAACGGTGAGTGGTGAAGGGTGAGTGGTGAAGGGTGAAGGATCAGAGTCTTGAGTCTCGAGTCTCGATTCATTAGTTTCTAATTTAGAATTTTTGATTTGTTTCGGATTTCGTGCTTCGGATTTCGTGCTTGTTGAACCAAATGCTTCTATAAGCGATTGTTCAATAACAGGGATGATGCTTTCTATATGGCTACGAGCGGCTATTTCTGGCACCACGCCACCGTAGGCTTTGTGTAAATCCATCGAACTAAATACTGTATTAGCTAGCATAATGCAGTTCTGGTTTTTATCAATTTCTACTATTCCACAAGCGGTTTCGTCACAGCTCGTTTCTATTCCTAAAACAATCATGACAATAGTTTAACAGAGCAAGTATCGTACAATGTAAATGTATGAATTCCGTAGCAAACTTTGTTTATAACTTTGGAAAAAAAACAATTGTAACTTCACTACTTGATTTTCTAAACCTGAAAAAGTTCAATTTTATAAGGCTTATAACGGGATGAAATCCAGAGTTAAACATATTGCCGAAAAAGCATTTAAGGGTAGCTTGTACAACAAAGTTGTCTTGCCAAAGCACTATGGTGTTGCTGTTGCCCAAAACTTAAAATATAAGTTTCCTGCACGTGGCCTGAAAGTTATAGGTGTAACAGGCACAAACGGCAAAACCAGCACCTGTTTTTTGATACATAAAATGCTAGTGAGCTCAGGCTACAAGGCCGGACTAATGAGCACCGTGGCTTATGGAGTTGGTGATGATTTAGAGCCCCAGATTCATCATATGACCTCACAGCCAATTGGATTGCTCTTTGACCGATTAGAAAAAATGAAAAAAGCCGGCATGGACATTTTGGTTCTAGAAGTGACATCCCATGCTTTGGCTCAGTTTAGAACTATGGGAATACCGATTGATATTGCAGTAATGACAAATCTAACCCATGAGCATCTAGATTATCACGGTAGTTTTGAAGCTTACCGTAACGCTAAAGTAAAGTTGTTCAAGCAGGCAAACCGTTCGAGGTTCGGCAAAAGATTAGGGATAGTAAACGCCGATGATGAGAACTCAGTTTATTTCGCCAATGCAGTAAAGAACGTCATACGCTACAGTTTAAACCCGTCTAATGATCCTGGCGTAGTTTGGCCGCGAGATCTAAAACTTTCGCCCAAAGGAAGCACCTATAGGACGAAAATTTTATTCGCCAACCAGCGAACAAAAACTGAAAGCTCCAATGAATTTCTAGACTTGAAAATCAGCTGTAATTTGCCGGGAAGTTTCAACGTTGCTAACAGTTTGGCGGTAGTTTGTGTTGGAGTAGCAATGGGTTTGAGTACGTCCGATATCGAGAAGGGAATCGCTGCTTTGGAGTCGGTTGAAGGACGTATGACAGGCGTTGACGAGGGTCAAAAGTTTGATGTAATCGTCGACTTTGCTCATACGCCGGATAGTTTTGAGAAATTGTTTAAAGATTTGCGCCCTGTAGTTAAAGGTCGGTTAATTAGTCTGTTTGGATCGGCTGGCAGGCGAGATACCGCCAAACGTGCTGAACAAGGCAAAATAGCTGGTAAATATTCAGATATCGTGGTTGTGACAGAAGAAGATGATCGTGATGTTGATGGCAACAAGATAATGGAGCAGATAGCTTCTGGTGCTGCCATATCCGGAAAAACAAAGGATAAAGATTTGTTTTTGATTCTTGATCGCACTAAGGCTATAGAATTTGCTCTAAAAAGCGCAAAAGCCGGCGACACGGTTGTTTTGCTGGGTAAAGGTCACGAAAAAACAATTGAACGTGCCGTAGGTAGCGGGGGCAAAAAAGACCCAGAGCATCCGTGGGAAGAACATGCTTGGAACGAGATCGAAACAACTAGGAAGATTTTGAAGTCTTTATAAATTATCTAAGCTTAAAGATGTACAGCGGATAAATCCACCACCTTTTAGCAATTCTGAAACGTTTGGTGTGTAGATTTTAAGGCCTCTTTTTTCTAGCTCAGCTTTAAGGCTTGGTGCTCTGTTGCTCATGATTACGGCTTCGCCGGTTGAAACTAAATTACAGGCAAAACCGCTTGTTGCTTCTTCTAAGCTAACTTCTATTTTGTCGATATCTGTAATTGCTCGGATTCTTTCCTGACTTTTTGGCGTAAAAGCCTCCGGGCACCAAGCTACTAAATCTTCCTTTATTATGGCGAGGGCTAGATCTAGATCGTAGAAAAAGCTATCTGGCCAATTCGTAACTTTGTTTATAACAGGCTGTCCGTCGCTGTCTAATTTTGGAACTGTTTGCAGGCCAATAACTTCGTAGCCTAACTCGCGGGCAAGAAGTGGATGGACTTCATGTGAAGTCCTGTATTCACTTCCGACAAAAAGATATTTGCCACAAGGCAAGGCATCACCTTGTCCGCTAAATCGGTATTCTTTTGGTAATTTTACAATTTCGAACCCCAGATTTTCCAAAACATCTTCTGCATATGGCTCTTCAGATTCCCGTTTGTTCGGTAGGTTTGCCATGATCGCCTTTTTGCCTCTTATCAGAGCCCAATTAGCAGTATAAACACCGTCTTGGGAGGAGCTTGGTGCATCAACTTTTATAACTTCTATGCCTGCCTGTTCAAAGCACTCACGGATTTCCTGATGTTCTTGGACAGCTCTTTCGAGGTGAACAGGTATTTGATCATCCATGTGAGCATTAATGGCAAACATATCATCAAAATACTCGGCACCGGACATCAACAATTTGGTGTTTATTTTGAGCATGCTAGATCCTATTCTACTACCGGGCAGTAGCAGAAGCAAAAGTTATTTGATAAATAGATATATTTATGCTATAATAATAGATATGGATCGCCTTATTTTACCTGAATCCAAAATATTTACAGATTTTATCAATGCAAATAGTATGGTGCATACTGATTTGCGCTATAACGTTGGTGATCGACAGTTCGTACTTGATGTAGTGCAGTATCCAGAAGTGCAAGAAGATGAAGAAGAAATACGGCGCCTGCTTTTGATACAGGCTGGCAAAGAATCGTCAGCCGAGCATTTCTGGGATGTTCTAAGTGAAACCGACGGTAATTACATAGTACCGATCAAACACAACTCTGGCGTAGAAGAGATTGCCATATACGAGATACCTGTATCTGTTAGGCCATTGATCGCAGAAACAAAAAAGTTCAAAAACGAAGCTCAAAACAGGATGGATAATGCGCGAATTGCATCGTCTTTGGGTGTGATGGTTAGGAAATTTGCAGATATAACAAAGCTCTATATACCACCAGAAGTAGTAGAGTCTCGGGCGGCAATAATTGATTTTGTCGATGAAGAGACTCAACCAGTTTTGCTAGTGCCGCCGATTGTCTATGAAATGTCGGATATGCCCGCAGAACAGTACTATTCTAGTTTATTCGACTATGATTTGTCGTTCAAAGTGCCTTTTATTAAAGCTTTGAGCGAGGATAAATAGCAACATGTCTAACTTGGAAACCGAGCAGTCTTTATCGATGCCCAATGAAGAACGACAGGGCAACATTAACAAATTCGGTAGATTTATTAAGGATTTGCCGTTTATGGAGCCGTATTCGATCCAGTCCGATAGTCTAGACGACCCAATGGTTGCAAACCGATTAGTCAAAAAGTTAAGTACTGACGATAGTTTGGTAATGTTAGACGAGCATCGGTTTTTTGTTGATTGTATAAATAATGAACAGCCGGTTGGATTCGACAGAATATCTGCTAGAAGTGGCCAAAATTCTAGACACGGAGTTTTCTTTGGCACCCTTTACGGCGATAATTATGCTCAAGACGTAGCGGTAAAAGTATTTGACGATGAACAGGGCGGAGCGCAGTCTGCTATCAGTGAAATAACCAAGACTAACACGGTTAAGCGTTTAGGGGTGAAGACTTTTACTCCAGTTGGTGTTGGGAGTTATGCGGGCTTAAGTTTTTCCTTCTGGGAACTAGAAAAGCAAGTGACGACGTTTGATAGTATCGATTGGAGTTATTTTATTGATGACATCCCGGGAAATCCTGGTATGGCATCATTGATTCAAAAAACTGCAGATACGGCTGCCTTTATTCATGCGCTAGGGTTAGCTCACGGTGATTTTCATCCTCGTAATTTGGCTGTGGATGTGGCTGGCAAGGTTTTCCCGATTGATTGGGAAACAGGTGTCTTGAACGCCGTAGAAGATGATGATACTGCAGTGCGCTACCAACGTGCTTATTTGGACCTTAGTTCGTTTATGACGGGCTGCTTTTATGATAGCGAGCATTTTAACTCTGGTATTGGGATTTTTAGAGATGTACCAAATGACGAAGCTATCGAGCTGTTTCATGGGCTATTTTTGAATAGATATGTCGAAGTTAGAAAGCAACACGCGGATAACGAACAGCAGATTGGTGACATAGTTGAGTTGGTACGATCTCTGGACGAGCTACCAGACATGATCCGTTAGAACTAGCTATTTGCATAAAATTAGGTTTTGTCGTATTATATAGTCAGAAAAACTGGGTGGATAGGGAGTTAATTTTAAAAATATGACTGCTTTTTTTAAGCGTAACGAAAAAACCACAATCGCGGAACTAGAAGAGTACTACAAAAACCAGCCAAAAAAGCGCACTGGTATGGCTTGGTTTATGGCCTTGCTTAGTATTGTCATAACACTATTGGTAATTGTTGGTTTGTTTTTGGCCGGAAGATGGGTATTTAGAGCAATAAGCGGTGATGATAATGATCAAAATACAATAACTTCGCTAGAAGGCGAAGAGATACAGTTGCCTAGCTTTGATAGTAACGTTCTTGGCGGAGATCGAGGGCTTAGATTCGAAGACAGTAATTCTAATGACCAAAGGGATGTGGTGGTTGAAGACACTCCTGGATCTATATCAGCGGGAGAGGTATCAGATCAAGCTGCCAGCACAGAAACGCCTAACGCAGATAGAATTGCAAACAATAACCAAACAAATGAAGCGCAAAATTCGGCAATTCCTGATACTGGAGCTGGTGAAATGATTGTGTTTGTCCTAATCATTTCAGGCGTGGCAGGTTATTTTATTTCCCGCCGATATTTTGTAAAGCAAAATTAAAAGATTTTAGATAGCTCTGTTGTTTCGGGTCAAAACATCAGCGCATACAGGCTGTGTCTGATGGTAGGATTGTTGTTTTAATGGTTTTGGGAGAAGTAGTTTATTTCGTTGACGATATCTAACATAGCTTGCGCGCGTGCTTTGTCGTTTTCGATTTTTTTGGCCGCTTCTAGAGCTTTATTTAAAAGTGTGTGGTTGTCGTTAGCTTGAATCATCATCATCGTGGTTTTGAAAGTTTCTTCTGGTGTTCCGTCAAGATGTTCTGTTAAGGGTTCTAAGTGGGCAAGTGCCTCTTGTTTCATGCTTGCTAGCTGGTCGTGATCGACGGGCTTGGTATCGTCTGCCGATGAAATGTTTGTTACCGTGTCATCTGCAGTAGTTGTAGTCGGTTGTGGTGGTGGAGTAATTGAAAAGGCAGGCGTGCCAGAATCAATATTAGAGCCAGAAAAACTAGTGCTTGTGTCATTGCTATCGCTTAGTGAAGAGCTTGATGTAGAATCGTCAGACGATTGCGTTGCAGGAAGCGGGTTGCTTGAAAAACCTTCTGCTGGCTCTAAGTGAGCTGTCTGAGCTGTTGCAGGAGTAGCGGTCGCGACAGGGCTAGAAGGTTCAACTTGATCTGCTGGCTGTGATGCCAATTGCTTAACATTATCCAACATTGCTGGATCGTCGTTTGATGTTTGAGTATCACTTCCGAACATTTGTCCCACCTTTTACAAGTTAGTTGTATATTTGTTAGTCTATAGTATAG